>Ga0209023_10000018_pt1 | contig 311548 bp, 230 predicted proteins | sample LakOneMetagenome_FD_187468 | JGI IMG/M metagenome (GOLD analysis project Ga0209023, IMG submission 187468) | Freshwater and sediment microbial communities from Lake Erie, Canada (SPAdes) (version 2) | ecosystem: Environmental > Aquatic > Freshwater > Lentic | place: Lake Erie, Canada... | reverse complement strand
TCCTGGGGCTGGAGAAGGTCCCAAGGGTTCGGCTGTTCGCCGATTAAAGTGGCACGTGAACTGGGTTCAGAACGTCGCAAGACAGTTCGGTCCCTATCTGTGATGGGCGCTAGTAAATTGAGAGGATATGACTTTAGTACGAGAGGACCGAGTCGTACGTTCCGCTGGTGTATCAGTTGTGCCGCCAGGTGCAATGCTGAGTAGCTACGAACGGACAGGATAAACGCTGAAAGCATCTAAGCGTGAAACCTACCTCAAGATGAGTTTACTTTTAAGGGTCGTCAGAGACTATGACGTTGATAGGCTATAGGTATAAAGGTGGTAACATCAAAGCCGAGTAGTACTAATTGCCCGTTAGCTTTATTTTTTTATTTTTTCTTCGGATTAAATAATAACAACAATTACTTATCATTCATTGCTTATTCCAATATGTCACCTTATTTATTGTCATCTAACTTTTAGTTAGAACCCGACAAACCGTCTTATGGTGGTTTTGCCGAGGGTGTTCACCTCTTCCCATACCGAACAGAGAAGTTAAGCCCCTCATGGCCGATGGTACTGCACAACAATGCGGGAGAGTAGGTAGCTGCCATATTCTTTTAAACCCTTCGATTTATCGAAGGGTTTTTTTATGCCCCTATTTGAACGAACTTTGGTGAATTGAAGTCACCGCTCATCAATTGTCAATGTTTTTGGCTTGCTCCACATTCTTTAAATATCTATCTTCATTGCCCTAAAATATTTTAAATTTTAAAATCTACAATTATGGCATCAGTAAATATCTATCTCAATTTTAAAGGTAACTGCGAAGAAGCATTTAATTTTTACAAATCAGTTTTTGGCGGTGAGTTTCCATACATTGGCCGCTTTGGCGAAATGCCTCCGCAAGAAGGTTACACAGTTCCTGAAGAAGATAAAAATAAAATAATGCACGTTTCTTTACCAATTGGTGAGCATACAACAATAATGGGTAGCGATACAGGAGGCCAATGGGCACCCGGTTTTGTGCAAGGCAATAATTTTTCTATATCTGTAAATGCTGCCAGCACAGAAGAAGCTGAAACATTATTTAATGGTTTAGCCGAAGGTGGGAAAGTTACCATGCCTTTAAGCAAAACTTTCTGGAGTGAAAACTTTGGGATGCTTACTGATAAGTTTGGCATTGCCTGGATGGTTAGCTTTGATGGGAATATGGGAACGTAATTCTTAGAAAATAAACTTTACAAATGAATAAAAGTCTTTCAGCTTTGTTGGTGAAAGACTTTTTATTTTGAAGAAGCACTAACAAGTAAAATAGATGAAAACAAAGTTTTTTATAAGGTTCACGAATGATACATTTGCAGCCCTATAAATTTAGACATGGAAATAAAATACACCCAACATATTGCAGCAGAGTTAAATTTAAGTGTAAAGCAGATCAACAGCATAGATCAACTACATAGCGAAGGATCTACCATTCCTTTTATTGCACGTTACCGCAAAGAAATGACTGGGAACCTGGATGAAGTTGTTATTGCAAACGTAATTGACCAGCTAAAATATTTTAACGAACTGGAGAAAAGGAAAGAGACTGTTATAAAAACAATTGAAGAAGCAGGCAAATTAACGCCGGAATTAAAAAAACGTGTTGAGGATTGTGTAAGTGCTACTGTACTGGAAGATATTTATCTGCCCTTTAAACCAAAACGTAAAACAAAAGCAAGCGTTGCAATTGAAAAAGGTTTGGAACCACTTGCAACATTACTTTTTGCGCAGGGAAATCAAAACCCGGATGAAGAAGCTGCAAAATTTATAACCGAACAGGTAAAAGATATTGCGGAAGCTTTGCATGGTGCAAGAGATATTATTGCAGAATGGATTGCTGAAAATGAACAGGCAAGAAATATTGTACGTAAATTATTTACTGAAGGAGCAGCCCTTTCATCTAAAGTATTGTCGAGTAAAAAAGATGATGAAGATGCTCAAAAATACCGTGACTACTTTGAATTTAAAGAACCGCTGGCGCAAAGTCCATCTCACCGTATACTGGCAATTCGCCGTGGTGAAAAGGAAGGGTTTTTATTGATGGATATTAATGTTGATAAGGAAACAGCGCAGCAAGCTATAAAAGATATTTTCGTAAAATCATCTGGTGCTGCGGCCAAACAAGTTGCTACTGCAATTGATGATAGTTACGGCCGTTTGCTACAGCCATCTATAGAAACAGAATTCAGGATGGCGAGCAAAGTAAAAGCTGATGAAGAAGCCATAAGGGTTTTTGCAGAAAATCTTCGGCAGCTTTTGCTGGCATCACCACTTGGCCATAAAAGGGTAATGGCAATTGATCCTGGATTTAAATCAGGTTGCAAAGTTGTTTGCCTGGATGAATACGGAACGTTTTTAAAATACAATACCATTTATCCGCATGTGCCGCAGAACGATTGGAATGCTGCAGTAAGAACAATAAAAGAACTGGTTGCTGAATACAATATTGAAGCAATTGGTTATGGTAACGGAACTGCCAGCAAAGAAACTGATCAGTTGCTTAGGTCCATTGATTTTGGAAAACCCGTCTCATTTTTTATGGTGAATGAAAATGGAGCTTCCATTTACTCAGCCAGCGAAGTAGCCAGGGAAGAATTTCCGGATGAAGATGTTACGGTACGTGGTTCGATAAGCATTGGCAGAAGATTACTGGATCCGCTGAGTGAGCTGGTTAAGATTGATGCAAAGAGTATTGGTGTGGGGCAGTACCAGCATGATGTAAATCAAAACCGTTTAAAAGAATCGCTGGATAAGGTTGTAGAGAGTTGCGTAAATTTTGTGGGAGTGGATGTAAATGCAGCCAGCAAACATTTACTTACTTATGTGAGCGGACTAACTACAACCGTCGCAAAAAATATTGTAGAGTATCGTAGCAAGCATGGTAGCTTTAAAACCAGGGAAGAACTGAAGAAAGTTCCAATGCTTGGTGCAAAGGCCTTTGAGCAGAGTGCCGGTTTTTTAAGAATTCATGATGCTGTAAATCCGTTGGACAATTCGGCTGTGCATCCAGAAAGTTATCATGTGGTAGAAGCAATGGCGGCAAAAGCCAATAGCTCAGTACCTGAACTAATAAAGAATGCTGAAATAAGAAAGCAGTTAAAAGCAAAAGACTTTGTTACCGAAACCATCGGTGAGTTTACCGTTGCTGATATTTTAAAAGAATTGGAAAAGCCGGGCCGCGATCCACGTGCTGCCATTGAAGAATTTAAATTTGCTGAGGGTGTTAACAGCATGGCAGATCTTAAACCGGGCATGAAAATCCCCGGCATCATTACCAACATTACCAACTTTGGCGCTTTTACTGATGTAGGTGTAAAGCAAGATGGCTTGATTCATGTATCTCACATGGCAAACCGCTACATCAGCGATCCAAACGAAGTGGTAAAGCTTGGTCAAAAAGTAATGGTGACTATTGTAGAAGTTGATATTCCTCGTAAAAGAATTCAATTAAGTTTAAAAGAGAACGGAACGCCAAGACAGGAAGCAGTTAAGAAAGCATTTAAGAATGAACTACCTGTTGAGGAAAAGAAAACACCCAATAATCCCTTCCAGGCAAAGCTGATGGAGTTGAAAAAGAATTTTAAAGAGTAGAGCACCAATGGCTGTAAACAATCCGCATATAAAAAATTTACTTGCCTGTATCAATTTAGAAGAAAAAGAACAGGTAGAACGATACAGCTTAGATCAGCAACATAGCTTGAAAATGCTGAAGGCAGAAGGATTGGCTTTACATCCCCTCACTGTTACCCGTAAGAATTTTGGCTACGCCGATTATCCCGAGATCAGTTTTAAACTAAGTTTTCCTGTTGAGATAAATTTATTTAAAGATGGAGCAGCTATTGAGTGTTTTTGCACCGGCGAAGAACCGGTGAAAGGCGTGCTGTTGAATTTAGACGGCAGGAGCGGAGAGTTCCGGCTATTTGCGCCTGATTTTCCGGATTGGATAGAAGATAAGAGTGTAGGAATAAAATTGGCTCCCGATCAGCGCACCACTTCCATCATGAAGTCAACATTAAACAACCTGGAAGCTAATAAAGAGCTGTACAGGTTGTTTGAAGAGATACACGGTATTGCGGCCGTTCAACAACAACAGTTTGAACGGGAAGAAGAATCTATCATCTTTACCAATAAAAATTTAAACGTAAGTCAGCGAGCGGCTGTAAAAGCAATGGCTGCCAATAATGAAATGCTCATCATTCTTGGTCCGCCGGGAACGGGTAAGACTACGACGCTGATTGAAGGGATTTTGCAATTGATAAAACAGGGAGAAAAAATTATTGTAACAGCGCCCAGTAATACTGCAGTTGATAATATTGCCAAAGGATTGATTGAAAAAGCTGTTGCTGTTTTACGGGTTGGTAACAGCAGCAAAACAGATGCACTGGTTTTTGCTCATACTCCGGAAGGGAAACTGGCAAACAGCCGGGAGCAAAAAGAGATAAAGCAATTAAAAATTCGTGCAGAGGAATTCAGGAAGATGGCCTTGAAATACAAGCGCAGTTTTGGGAGGGAGGAAAGAGAACAACGCAATTTGCTGTTTAAAGAGGTGAAGGATATTCGCCTGCAAATAAAAAAACTACAGACATATAACGAGGAGAAATTATTTGAGCAGGCAGATGTAATATTGGGAACACCTATTGGGTTGTATGATGCCGACCTGCGTCATTTAAAATTTAGTTGCCTGGTAATGGATGAGGCCGGGCAATGTATTGAACCGCTTGCCTGGTGTGTATTTCCGCTGGCGCAGAAATTTATACTGGCTGGTGATCACCTGCAGTTACCGCCAACAGTGCTCAGTAATGAAGCGGCACAACTTGGTTTAAACACCTCCATTTTAGAAACTGCTGTAAAAACTATGCAGCCAGTTTTTTTACTGGATACTCAATACCGCATGCGTCAGCCTATTGCAGGTTTCAGCAGCCATTATTTTTATGATGGGAAGCTGATGACAGATGAAAATTTATTAAGCACCGCTCAGCATCTTACCTTTATTGATACAGCCGGTAGTGGTTTTAATGAAGAGTATGGCCAGGATGGAACCAGCCTTAAAAACGAAGGAGAACTTCAGATAATAAATAAGATCATTGAAACTGAAAACATAGCTCCTGAACAAACAGCATTTATTTCTCCTTACGCTGGCCAGGTTGCTGCAGCAAAAGAATTGTTGCCGGCACAGTTGCGCAGTAGTACCATTGATAGTTTTCAGGGGCAGGAGCAACATACCATTATTATATCGCTGGTAAGAAGCAATGATGATGGCATTATCGGTTTTTTGAAAGATTACCGCCGTATGAATGTGGCACTTACCAGGGCCAAGGAACAATTGTATGTAATTGGGGATAGCGCTACACTGGGCAATGATGCTTTCTTTATCGCCTTTTTAAAATATGTGGAAGCGTTTGGGACTTACAGAACGGTTTGGGAATGGGAGTTGTAAATACTCATGGTAAGTTGTGTTGAGACAAACCCGAGAACTACAGCATCCCTGTCTTCCGAGTGATAAGCTTGTTTGGGAGGAGTACGAACAAAACCAAAGCTTTTTTGTTTTTCTTATAGTTTGCCTTTAAGTAGTTAATTTTAGAAAAAATAAATAACACATGCCAACAACAAAAATTACAGTAAACAGCAACGGATCAATAAAAGTAGAGGGCGATTTTGAAATTGTTGATAAGAATGGTGGTGTTTATAACCTGCAAGGCAGGGAAATCATTTCTATCTGCCGTTGCGGCCTGTCGCAAAACAAACCATTTTGCGATGGAAGCCATAAAGGCCATTTTGAACACCAAGCTGTAGCTTTTGACTTGCCTCCTAAAAAAACAGTTTAGTTTTTTTGTTCAGTCTCAATCTTCTTTTCTATCCTCCTGTCGGGGATAAACCAGATGCAAGCTACAATTACATATAGGGCGAATCCTACCCATGGATGCATGAAAATGGATGCAATGATTCCGGCAATGTATAGCACAACGGAAATAATTCCCTTCTGATCTTTTCCCAATGCCTTAGCCAGTGTTGAATCTTTACCATGGATACCGGTAAGGCAATGCGCCAATATATAATAAGCCACGCCGGCCATCATCAGGATAAAGCCGTATAAAATTACCGGCCATTTACTGAAATGATTTTCACCCATCCAGGCGGTAGCAAAAGGAACTAAAGATAGCCAAAACAATAAGTGAATATTTGACCAGAGTACAGCTCCGTTTACTTTGTTTACAACATGCATGAGGTGATGATGATTGTTCCAGTAAATACCAATGTAAATGAAGCTGAGTATATAACTCATCAATATTGGCAACAAGGGTTTAAGGTCTTCTGGCATATCGCCATGCGGTACTTTAATTTCCAGAACCATGATGGTAATGATGATGGCTAATACGCCATCACTGAAAGCTTCTAATCTCCCTTTGCCCATAAATGCATTAGTTTAAATGCAATATAATACAAAGGTATGAAACGTGAATAGCAGGGTGGAACGGATAAAATAGCCTGGAACTGAACTAAAAAAATGTGAGAAAAAATTTGTGAGAATTTTTTTTCTCACAAAGGTCTCCGCCATTTGAATAACTCATTCTTCCTTATCTCTTTCAATAATTTTGGGCTCATTGGGCTTACCTCTTTTATAAATGATCAATCCATTTAAAAAATTACGCAGTAGCTGATCGCCGGCTTCCACAAAGCCCGGGTGATCCTCATTTCGAAAGAGATCGCCCAGGGCGCCTTTGGTAATATCAAAGTCTACCAGTTTTAGTATCTCAATAATATCATCATTACGTAAGGAAAGCGCAACCCGTAGTTTTTTAAGTATATCGTTATTACTAAGCATATTTTATTTTTACCGGTATAAATAAAAAATCCTTTCAGGAAGAAAGGATTTTTTATAAAGTTGTATTATTAGTTATTAATAACCACCACTGTTGTAACCACCGCCACGGTTTCCACCGCCGCCGTAACCACCACCGCCACGGTTTCCACCGCCGCCGTAGCCACCGCCACCGCTTTTCTTGTAGCCACCGCCACCGCCGCCGAAGCTGCGTTTTGGACGATCGCCTTCAGCACGTGGCTGAGATTCGTTAACGATCAACTTACGACCCTGAACTTCAGTTTCGTTTAATGCAGCGATTGCAGCTTTGGCAGCTTCGTCGTCTTCCATTTCAACAAAACCGAAACCTTTGCTACGGCCGTTCATTTTGTCTTTTAAAATTTTGGCGCTTGTTACGCTACCGTGCTCTGTGAAGAGATTCATTAAATCGTCATCAGTCATAGACCAACTAAGATTTCCTACGTAAATGTTCATTGTAAAAACTTTTAAATAAATAAAAAAGAATAATGACTTAGTTGTTACAATGCACTGAATCGGACTTCAAAAAAGCTACTTCAGTCAATAGCGAAAAACTAAAACCATTAATTAACGTAGTAAAGATAGGTTTTTCCTTATAAAATCGCCAATTAAGAGTTAAAATAATTACCATGTGCTAATAAAGAGGGTATTTGCTTAAATTTCAATCAGTTAAGTGCTTATTTTATTTGTTTTTGATTAATAATAATTGCTTATCTTCGAAATTATTCAATGGTAAACGCACCTAATCATATCATTTTTACAGGCACAGCCAAGGCTGGTACTACCCGTTTTACCACTACAACAACTATCACCACAACCCGTTAGGGTTGTACAATTTCATATAAATCTTTGGGCAAACGCTGTTTCCGGTAAACGGAGATCAGGTATTACATTCATCAATAATCATACATTATATGCAGGTTTTAAAATTCGGAGGCAGCTCAGTTGCAAATGCTGAGAACATAAATAAGGTAGTTGAGATTATAAAGAACAAAAAAGCGGATAGAAAAACAGTGGTTGTTGTTTCTGCCCTGGGGGGCATAACAGACATGTTACTTAAAACGGCTGCTTTGGCCGAAGCTAATGACGAATTGTATAAAACAATTTTGCAAGACATTGAGCATAAGCATTTAGATGCTGTTAAAAACCTGGTACCGGTTCAACAGCAAAGTGCTGTATTGAGCTTGGTAAAAAAGATCTGCAACGAGATCGAGGATATTTGCAATGGTATTTTTTTACTGAGGGAATTATCCGCACGAACAAAGGACAGGATCGTTAGTTATGGCGAATTACTTTCATCACAAATTATTGCAGCCAGGTTAAATGCCGAAGGCCTGGTAACTGAATGGAAAGATGCCCGGGAATTAATTGTTACTGATAGCAATTTCGGAATGGCTGCAGTTGATTTTGCAAGTACCAATAAAAATACTTCCGCTTTTTTTAATGCTTCCGCATCTTCATTATTCATTGTTCCTGGCTTTATTGCGGCCGATAAAAATAATATTACCACAACTTTAGGCAGAGGGGGATCTGATTATACCGCTGCTATTTTTGCCGCAGCTTTAGATGCGTCTGTGCTGGAAATATGGACCGATGTCAGCGGTATGATGACGGCTGACCCCAGATTAGTGAATAACATCAAACATATTCCGCAGATATCTTACCAGGAAGCCATGGAGCTTTCGCATTTTGGCGCTAAAGTTATTTACCCGCCAACCATACAGCCGGTGATGAAAAAAGGAATACCGGTCTGGATAAAAAATACATTTGCACCGGAAGAATCGGGAACTGTTATAAAGAACGAAGCGACTGCTACCGGCACCAGCATACAGGGAATATCAAGCATTAATAATATTGTGTTGCTGAGCCTGGAAGGTAGCGGTATGGTTGGCATTCCGGGTTTTTCAAAAAGATTGTTTGAAGCGCTGGCTAATGCTTCCATCAATGTGATTCTAATCACACAGGGTTCTTCGGAGCATTCAATATGCGTGGGTGTGGACGAACACGCCAGTGCAATAGCCAAGGAGGTTATTGATGCTGCTTTTGCTTACGAGATTGAGACCGGAAAAGTTGATCCGATCATTGTTGAATCAACGTTATCTATTGTTGCTATTGTGGGTGATAATATGAAGAACCATTCCGGTATCAGCGGTAAAATGTTTTCGGCACTGGGGAGAAATGGTGTTAGCATACGTGCTATTGCACAGGGTTCTTCAGAAAGAAATATTTCTGCGGTGATTGCCACGGCAGACGTAAAAAAAGCTATTAACGTTTTGCATGAGGAGTTTTTTGAAACAACATACAAGCAGGTGAATTTATTTATTGCCGGGTTGGGAAATGTGGGACAGAAGTTTTTAGACCAGTTGCAGCAGCAAAAACAATTCTTACAGGATAAATTGAGATTGCAAATAAGAGTTGTTGGCATTGCTAACAGCAAAAAAATGTTTTTTAATGAAGAGGGCGTTGATATTGCAAACTGGCAAACTGAGATACAAAAAGGAGAAGCGATGAAGTTGTCCGAATTTGCATCAACCATTCAAAATAAAAACTTACGCAACTCTGTATTTGCAGATGTTACAGCCAATGATGAACTGGCAAATATTTATGGCGACTTGTTGCAAAAAAGTATTTCAGTAGTCGCCTGCAATAAGGTGGCCGCATCTTCGACCTATTTTTATTATAAGAAGCTGAAAGATCTTGCCAATGAGTTTAACAGTCAATTTCTATTTGAAACCAATGTTGGCGCCGGATTACCGATCATTGGCACATTAAAAGACTTATTGCACAGCGGCGATAAAATAAACCGCATACAGGCTGTACTGAGCGGTACTTTGAACTTTGTGTTTAATAATTATGACGGAACTAAAAGTTTTGCATCGGTTGTTAAACAGGCACAGGATGAAGGTTACACTGAACCCGATCCAAGGTTAGATTTAAGTGGTAAAGATGTGATGCGTAAGATCATGATCCTTGCCAGAGAATCAGGAGAACAAATGGAAATGGAAGATATCAGTAACAATTCTTTTATGCCTGAAAGCTGCATGAAAGGTTCTGTTGAGGATTTTTACGCAGCCATGGAAAAAGAAGAAGCCCATTTTAAAAAGATACTGGATGCGGCTAAAGCTGCGGGTAAAAAATTAAAGTTTGTGGCAAGTTACGATAATGGCAAAGCAGCCGTAGGTTTGCAACAGGTAGATGAGCAAAGCGATTTTTATCATTTATACGGAAAGGATAATGTGGTTTTGTTTTATACGGATCGTTATCCGGAACAGCCGCTGGTGGTAAAAGGTGCCGGTGCTGGTGCTGCAGTAACTGCATCGGGCGTGTTTGCGGATATTATCAGGGCTGCAGCAAATTAAACTATGCTCTCTTTATTTGAACCACATAGGAAGATAGGGACATAGGGAAAACATAGACTTAACCATGGTTTGTCTAATGTGTTCTATGCTCTACCTGCCTGCCGGCAGGCAGGTGTGGTTCAAAAAAAAATATTCATCATGAAAAAAATAAAAATAGCAGTTCCGGCAACCGTAGCAAACCTTGTTTGTGGTTTTGATATTTTGGGTATGGCTTTGAACGATCCATACGATACCATGGAACTGGAATTGATCGATGAACCAACCATCAACATAAAACATACCGATGATTATGGTTTGCCCGAAGCTGCTGAACAAAATGTGTCCGGTGTTGCGCTGCAGGCATTGATAGAAGATTATGGCGGCAGTATTGGCTTTAATGTAACCGTTCATAAAACTATAAAGCCTGGCAGCGGACTAGGTTCCAGCGCTGCAGGCTCGGCAGGCGCTGTTGTTGCTGCCAATTATTTGCTCAATGATCACTTTAGTAAGGAAGATCTGGTTAGGTATGCTATGAACGGGGAGAAACTGGCGACAGGAGTTAAACATGCAGATAATGTAGCGCCGTGTATCTATGGAGGTATTACATTGGTGCGATCTGTTTTCCCACTAGATATAATTTCCCTGGCTGCTCCCGATCTTTTTGTCACCGTTGTGCATCCGCAAATAGAAGTGAAAACGGCCGATGCCCGGCAGATATTGCGCAAAGAAGTTCAGTTAAAAAATGCAATCAAGCAATGGGGCAATATCGCCGGACTGGTTGCGGGTATTTTAAAAAATGATATTCCGCTGATCGGCCGTTCGCTGGAAGATGTGATCATAGAACCAGTTAGAAGTATTTTAATTCCGGGCTTTGGTGTGGTGAAGCAGATGAGTAAAGAAGCAGGCGCTTTGGGCGGCGGCATTTCCGGTTCGGGCCCATCCATTTTTATGCTTAGCGAAAATGAAACCATTGCAAAAGCTGTTGAACAGGTTATGACAGATGTATACACAGCGATAGGCATTGAATTTAAAACTTACGTAACAACCATTAATCCGCAGGGAGTGAAAATTTTAAGCAGCGAATAAGAGATGAAATATTACAGTTTACATAAACAATCACCAGTTGTAGATTTTGCAACTGCAACCATACTGGGACAAGCACCAGATAAAGGTTTGTACTTTCCTGAAACCATTCCGCAGGTAAGAAAAGAACTGATTGAAAACATAGAAAACTTTTCCAACGAAGCCATTGCACAGGAAGTTATAGCTCCTTACATTGGCGATGCTATTCCCAAAGATGTGTTGGAAAAGATCGTAAGCGAAACAGTAAACTTTGAAATCCCCCTGGTGAAAATTACAGAGGATATTTATTCTTTGGAATTATTTCACGGTCCTACACTGGCGTTTAAAGATATTGGTGCAAGATTTATGAGTCGTTGCCTCGGTTATTTTGCCCGGGATAATGAAGAAAAAGTGACGGTACTTGTTGCTACCTCGGGCGATACCGGTGGCGCTGTTGCCAATGGATTTTTTGATGTGGAAGGCGTGGATGTTGTAATTCTTTATCCTTCCGGCAAAGTAAGTTCGGTGCAGGAAAAACAATTAACCACACTCGGCGAAAATATTCATGCGCTGGAAGTGGACGGTACTTTTGATGAATGCCAGCAAATGGTAAAAGACGTTTTTGCAGATGTGGAACTGAATCAAAAAATAAAACTTACCTCAGCCAATTCCATAAACGTTGCACGCTGGCTGCCACAACAGTTCTATTATTTTTATTTGTGGAAACAATGGCAGGATAAAACCAATCCTCCTGTAGTAACAGTGCCCAGTGGGAACTTTGGAAATATTTGTGCAGGCTTACTTGCTCAACAATCTGGACTGCCCATCAAATATTTTATTGCAGCCTGCAATGCCAACGATACCGTGCCGGAATTTTTACATTCCGGAAAATATCAACCTAAAAAAGCTGTACCAACCATTTCCAATGCCATGGATGTTGGAGACCCGAGCAATTTCATCCGCATCATGGAAATTTTTCATCAGCAAATTGATGGATTGAAAAAAACGCTGAACGGCTATACCATTTCAGATGATGAAACAAAGGCAACATTGATTGCTGTTTTACAAGAACATAATTATTTGCTCGATCCTCATGGCGCCGTGGCTTACAAAGCCTTGCAGCAATACCAGGTTGAGCACCCAAATACAAAAGGAGTAATTTTAGAAACTGCACATCCGGTTAAATTTTATGATGTTATTGAGCCGTTGATTAATCAGAAGGTTCCAATCCCTCTGTCGGTTGAGGAACAAATAAATAAAGATAAAGTAAGTGTAAAGATTCCTGCTAATACAAACGCTCTCAAGGATTTCTTGTTGAGATAATCATCTAACAAAAAAGTTATGAATTTCACCGCTATTCAGCTTGGTGGCAAAGATTATATGTTCTCCGGGCTTTAGCCCAATTAACTTTTGGGCTAAAGCCGGATAAATATTTTGCAAAGAATCACCGCCCTGAAGGGCGGTGCAGTTCAAATAAAAAAAGCCTTGCAAATGCAAGGCTTTTCTATAAATTTCTAAGTAAAATTACTCAGCTACAACTTCAAGCTCAACTTCAGTTTCGTTACCGTTACCAAAATCAATATTAGCTTTAAAAGTGCCAAGCTCTTTAATCTCGTCAAGAATAGTGATACGACGGCGATCAATTTCGTAGCCTTTTTGTTCTTTAATTGCACGTGCAACCTGAACAGAAGTTACGCTACCAAATATTTTACCGCTTGTACCGGTTTTAGCGCCAATTTTTAACGCGCCATCTTTCAGTACAGCAATAACGCTGTTGATCTCGGCCAGCAATTTGGCTTCTTTTTTAGCCTGTTGCTTTTTCTTCTCTTCCATCATTTTCATGTTAGAAGGGCTTGCTTCAATAGCGAATTTCTGAGGAATCAGGTAGTTACGACCGTAACCGTTCTTCACAGTTACCAGCTCATTTACACCACCTAAATTGTTTACATCCTGTATTAATATTACCTGCATTTTGTTTGCATTTTTACCCAATCCCGAAAGCTTTCGGGACTTTCTCTATTTAAAGGTTAGGGTGGTTAAGAAAATTTTATTTCAATAGATCAGTAACGTATGGTAAAATCGCCATTTGACGGGCTTTTTTAACTGCATCACCTACTTTACGCTGAAACTTCAAAGAGTTTCCGGTAATACGGCGTGGCAATAATTTACCCTGTTCGTTAATGAATTTCTTCAGAAATTCTGCGTCTTTGTAATCAATATAATGGATACCCATTTTCTTGAAACGGCAGTATTTCTTCGGACGCTTCTCCTGCTTAATGGCAGTAAGATATTTTATTTCATTTTTTGCCATGAGTTAAGCTGGGGTTTTTTCGTTAGTAAATTTGCCGCCACTTCTCTTTTTAGCATTGTAATCGACGGCGTACTTGTCGAGTGCAGTGTACATGTGACGCATCTGTGATTCGTCACGTAAAAGTTGAATTTTCAACTTTTCATTGAAGCTGGTTGGCGCTTTGTACTCCATTACCCAATAAAGACCGGTGGTCTTTTTGTCAATGGGGTAGGCCAGTGATTTTAGTCCCCAAGGGTTGCTGTGCAAAACCTCACCTCCGTTTTCTGTAACGAGGTCGGCGTATTTTTTCTGAGCGGCTTTAAATTCCTCTTCAGATAGCACAGGGGTAAAAATCACCATCAATTCGTAGTTGTTCATTTCCCTGTTTGATTTTGTTGTAAAAAATGTTGTTAACCCGTTTTTTTATAACGGGCAGCAAAGGTAAGGGTTTTAAAGGAGAATTTGTTAATGAATAATGGATAATTCGGAGCTTTTTTGATACCAGCATCGGTTTTTCATGGCATCACCGTTGCGTCGCAATCCTTTCATCGGCATTGCTTCTATTGGGCTTTGTCCATTCGGTAGATTATCCATTTATTATCAATGGTTTATGTAATCATTTAGCCTTCAACCTGTAAACCGGGTACCGGTTATGCCCTGGCTCGTAATATGGCGAATTTTTGTAAATAAAGTCCAGTTGGACCGATCCATTGGCGGCAAATTTTTCATCGGCCTTCTTCTTTTCCTCCAGTTTTGCCTTTAAAGCGGGGTCTTTTTTCAATACCTCTGCCGCCAGGTCATCCCAGCGGTAATCACTGTATCCTTCTTTTTGCTGCAAAATGCCGTCAAAAAAGTTCCAGGCAAAAAAGCTGTCGTCGCCGGTTGGTTCCAGCATTTCTACCAGGTACCGGTTGGCATCCTGGTTCAGCCAGATGATATAATCGCCTTTTAAAAACCGCACTTTCTGGTTCATGGTTGTAACCTTCACTGCCGAATTTTTATGATGCTTCTCATAAGGCCTTGGCAAAGCCTTGTACTCATCAATGTGATAGGCTTCCACATCTATCAGCGTATCATTTTTAAATTGCTGCATCTGCACATGGTTCAGTTTAAGCAGATCAATCACGCCATACCATCCCTGCGGAATGATATAGGCGGCTGGGGCATTCACAATTCCCGAGGCATTAAATGCATTGAAAAATCTTACCTGTTTGGTAAATGGCTTGCTGCGATCGTAAAACATCCTGTTCAATCCCGTCGCATCACTGGGTTTAAAACCCTGCTCATATCCCTTAAAAGTTATAAAGGAATAGCGTGTTGTATCAACATTCCACCTGAGTGGGAATTCTGTTGCTGAAGCTACAGCCGCTCTTGCCTTTTTTCGCTGAGCGATAATTGCTCCTGCATAAATGGAAGCCTGTTCCATAATGGTTTTAGAAAGGTCGTAGGTTGATAAAACTCTTTGCTTGTAAGGCTTTAGCATGTGTGTTTCCGGTACAAATCCAATAGTTTGAAACAAGGCCGCATAGCCGGATGAGTAACGTGGAGGATCGTAAAACATCTCCATGCCTTTGTCAGGTGTTTCTGTTTCAAAATTCACATAAGGGGTCATGTCCCAGTTCTTTTCCGTCATGCCTTTATATAATTGTGGCTCAAAAATATTTTTTAACCATTCCCCTAAATTGCCACCCAGTTTATCGTATTGCGTGGTAAGCAATGTCATTACGTGTTGATAATCGGCGCCATCGCTTACGTGATTGTCAATTAAAATATCGGGATCAAGTAAATGAAATATCTGTACAAATGATTTGGCTTCCTTGCTATCATTCTTGGTAAAGTCGCGGTTCAGATCCAGGTTCTGGCTGTTACCTCTGAAACCATATTCTAACGGTCCGTTTTGGTTTGCTCTTGAATAAGAATTGCGGTTCAAACATCCGCCAATATTATATACCGGTATAAAAGCCAATGACACATTATCCGGTATTTTTACTTTACCGATTACAATATCTCTCACCAGCATCATACTTGCATCAATGCCATCCGGCTCCCCGGGGTGAATGCCATTATTGATAAGGATCACAGCTTTGTTTTGCTTGTGCCACTGTACTGCATCAAACTTACCATCATTGCTAACCAGCACCAGGTGCAAAGGATATCCTGCATCACTCATGCCCATTTCTTTCACTAATACTTTGGCAGAGGCCTTATCTAAATTCTTATACCAGTCAATCGCTTCAAAATAAGTAGCGCTTTCAAGCCCGTTTGTTTTTTCAAACCGGCACAGTTGTGCATGGCTATTATAACAAAAGGAAACAAGGATTGAAAGCAGGATGAGTTTTCTCATGCAGTTAAATTTTTTGTCAAGCTACAATAAAATTAAAACAATAAAATACCGGCCATAAAAAACCGGACTATAAATTTTACAGCCCGGTTTAACAAACGAGGATCGAATGGAAAGTTACTTAATAATCACAAAAGACTGATTGATCAGTTCAGCAGCATTGCTTATCCTGATGAAATATCTGCCTGCCGGCAAGTGATTAACATGCAGTTCTATATTGCTTTGCCCTGCTGCAACCCGTTGCTGCATTACAATACGGCCCGACAGATCTGCTATTGTAAGCTGACTGTTCTCTGTTAAAGGTTGCCCGGGTTTTATAACAAGCTTTTCCCCGGTTGGGTTAGGATAAACCAATGCGTTGGAAAAATTATTGGCAATGCGAACCGACACAATTTTACTATTCCGAAACTGTGCATCAATATCTATCATTTTTAAGCGATAGAAAATGGTATTGGCTTTGGGCAGGTTATTATCTGTAAACGAATAGTTGGCCAGGTTACGCCCTTCTACTTCACCTATTTTATAAAATGTTAAGCCATCTGTGCTTCTTTCAATCTCGTATTTTTTAAAACTGGTTTCGTTGGTAGCATACCATTTTAATAAAACCGATTCGTTATTTTTTTGTGCGGTAAAATCAATAATGGTTACCGGTAATACACCAGTGCATTGCCAAACCAGGTAAACATACTCAGGGTGATCAATGTATGGATTGCGGTTTCCCTGCAAGGCAAAAACAGCATTGTTACGTGCAATTTCTTTAGCACTTACCGGATCGGTATTATGCCATTCGAACAACATTTTTAAATACCAGCTGTCTAAAGCGGGGTAAGCAGTTCCGTTTAAAATATCATTGGCATTGCCATTTCCCTGCCAGCCTGCAACCAGGTTTTCGTAACGTGTAACCATGTATAGCTGGCCACGGGCCAGGTCGCCTTTATATTCATTGCGGGGCTCAAAAGCTACGCCTGTAAAACCTGGATAATTGTTTGGGCCAAGCTTTCCGCCGTTTTGGGATGTCCAGGTTGGAGAATTGACTACACCATAAGGCTGGTTTCCTCTTCTGCCATTTACATAGCCATCGGTGGGGAAAAGATGATTCATATCTGTGTACATAGGGTAGCCATCATTAAACCAGGATTTTGGAAAAGAGTGTTCTCTGTTATAACAATCACTTTCCGAATTATAGCTGCCGCATTGATTGGTGCCGTAGGTATAAGTATATGGTTCGGCACCGGCTGGGTTATCGCTGTACATATCCCAGATGATGTCGGCAGTGTTTGCATCGTTGCGGTGCAAATCAGTTGTCTGGTAAGCCGTCCATACCTGTGCATATGTTAACGGACTATAATTGGCCGAAATGATATTGAACAAAGCTGTTTTTAAAGGGCTGCAACTTAAACCGGCCGCAGCATTGTAATAACCGGCCGGAATTCCGGATGGGTCATTTGTTGTTACGGCAGTGCCATCTAATGAAGTTATGTTGTAAAAAGGCTCACCTGAACATTCTGCGTTTGCAGAAAAAACAAAAATATAATAGGTAGTACTTACCGTTAATCCGGTTGCGGTAAAAGATGTTGCTGTACTGTAGTTGATAATGGTTCCTCCACCAAAACTCTGGCCTGCGGTGTATGTGATGCCATTAACGGGCGACGCCGATAATGTAGAACTGGTGCTGATGACAGACAAATACCTGTTGGCACCGGCTGCTGCTGTAAAGGAACCAACGATCACCGTATTACTTGGAGTTAAAACCAGGTTAGTGGGGAGAAGCGTTGGCGTGGTACATGCCGGTAAAGATGCAGTTGCAATATTGTTCTGCAATGGATTTAGTTGCAGGTAATTGGGTGCACTGCTGCAATTCTCACTGTTGTCGGCAAATATGTAATAGTAATAAGTTGTAGCTGGGGTAAGATTGATATCTGTAAATGTTGTTGCAGTGGTACTGGTAACTACTACGCCCCCGCCAATGGGGTCGCCTGCCGTATAAAAAATTCCATCAACCGGACCGGCAGATAAGGTATTGGCAGTGCTTCTCACAATAAGATAATCATCAACAGCAGGTACAGCCGCATCAAAACTACCACTTACCATAGTCGGTGTGGACGATAAAACCAGGTTCGCCGGCTGGTTGGTTGGTTCAGTGCAAACAGGTGATGCGCCGCCAATGCTGATATCATCCAGCGCAATACGATCCCGGGACCCAGAGCCACCAGCAATAGCCCAGTAAATAAAACGTACCTGCACAACAGCTTGGTTTTCTGCAGCAGCTGGTAAAGCTTCCAGGTATGTTTGTGTATAACCAACTGCCTGCCCTGCAGTGCTGAAGGTTGATGTGCTGCCGATATCAATAAAGTTACCGCTGGTGCCAATGCGGTATTGTAATGCAATATTATTATCCCAGGAAGCTTGCTGCAGTATTAAACGTGCAGACCATTGTATATCAATATTAGTGCTGCCGGTTGTGTTAATAGCAATGATCAAAGCCCCAGCCGATTGCGAGCCCGATGCTAAAATACTGAGGCCGTTGGCAGCTTCGTCTTTCCATCCACCCGAGCCGGCTGTTGCAACATAGGGCAGATCGCCGTTTCCGGGAGTTAAGGTTCTGGTTGTGGGAATGGCTCCGGCGGTGGTTCCAAAGCGGTGTACTGCTACGCCGGCTGGTAATACGCTGCCTGCCTGGCTGTTTAAATTGAATGGCAGTGCCTGGGCAACCGGGTTTGTTTGTGAAAAGCTTACCGTGAAAGAAAATAAAAAGGCAAAAAAGCCGGCAATTTTTTTAGTCATATATAGCATTAAGATCGAACCCCAAAAATATGGATTAGTTATTGCAGCAGGTTGTACTTTTTATCAACAAAAAGCCCGTCAATATCGTAATTGACGGGCTTTTCAATATTATGAAGAGAACAAAGTATTACTTTGCCTGTGCATTTACTCTCTTAGCCAGCTTGCTCTTTAAGTTGGCAGCTTTATTTTTATGGATGGTACCACGCTTAGCCAGTTTATCGATCATAGAAGCAACTTTTGGAAAAGCTTCTGTTGCAGCAGCTTTATCACCTGCTTTTAAATCACGAATTGCGTTACGGGTTGTTTTACCATAATAGCGGTTACGCTCGTTACGCTTGGTACTTTGTCTTACATCTTTTTTGGTCGCTGCATGATTTGCCATGAAAATCTATTTTTTGGGCTGCAAAGATAAGGGGATTCAATGGATAATCGATAATGAATAATGAATAATTTTTCAATTCACAGGCTATTTGCCTAAATTGAACCTAAAAATAGTCAGATGAACAGGTATATTTTGCTCAGTTTACATATAATATCGCTCGTTTTACTGGGGCTTGGATGGGTTAAAGATATCCTGCATATCGATATTTCGGTGCATTATATTATAGATCTGAATCTTTTCAGCGAGAAAAGAAGTGTGCTGGGGATGCTGAAAAGACTATGGGATGACCGGAGCTACTGGCCTTTTTTACTCATTTTTTTATTCGGGATCATTGTTCCGCTGGTAAAATCGGGTGTTATTTTTTACCTGATCCTGGGTAAAAATCCCGATTTAAAGTGGCAGCGTTTTGTTAGTGCTATCAGCAAATGGGCCATGGCCGATGTATTTACTATCAGCATATTTGTAGCTTTTTTGGGTGCCAATGCCATGGAAAGTACCAGCGCAACTTTACAATCGGGTTTTTATTTTTTTTCGGGCTATGTAATTTTAAGTGGCATTGTGGCCATGCTTTGTGGCAAATTGCTAAGCCCCAGGGATGCTACTTGATCATCATTTTTCTTATTTCATCAATTTGCTTTTGCAGGCTTTCGTTGGTGTTTTTAAGTGTCTCTATTTGCAATTGTTGTTCCTGCAGGCCTTTAACGGCCAATACCGTAAAATACTGGTAATTTATTCCCATGCGCTTTTCACCATCTTTTGTTGTTTTTTCACTTACAGCATCGGGGAAAAGTTTTTTAACATCCTGTGCCATAAACCCAATACTTAAAGGATCTGTATCGGTATTAGAGATGTAATGATATTGATAAGACTGCAGGCTGTTGATGCCGGAAAGTACTACTGGTAATGGGCTGATGTCTTTTTTAAGTCTTTTGTCAGAAACCACGATATAATTCCCCGTTGCATTCTGAATATAACCTCTTATGCTACCATTGTAGAAATAATTAAAATCGGGGGAGGTGTTATTATCCAGGTAAAGATCCCAGTGATTGCTGTTAATGGCTGTTTCTATACCAATGCCGTTTTGGCTTCCTCTCTGTTTTACCTGTAATCGGCTGTCGCTGGTAGTTGTAAGTGGTTGTTTATTGATGCCCATTTCGCCGCTGGTGTTGTGTACCCGTATGTTCCAGGCTCCCAACCCATAATTGTATACACCCCAAAAATTATCAGTTTCAATTCCGATAAATGTTTTGTCGGTAGTTCCGGCATTATCTGTCCAGGTAATACCATGCGCATTACTACTGGCCAGGTTTCCTTTAAACCGTAAGCGCCCATTACCGATTTCCAGTTTTTCGGATGGGGCTGTTACACCAATCCCCACTTTGGTATCCGCAGTAGCGGAGTTTGTGCCATTGATACTACCCAATACCATACTATTGGATTGTGAAACATAGGCCAGGGAACCTATAGCCGCGGCATTGTTTAAATTATTACTTGCAACATCTGATCTGAAACCAAGAAAAGAATTAAAGTCGCCGGTAGTATTCATGCGGCCGGCTTCTTTACCAATTGCAGTGTTGGCAAATCCATCCGTTAAAAAGTATAATGACTGTTCGCCTATTGCTGTATTTTGACTACCAAAAGTACTCGTAAATAATGCAACAGTACCTATTGCAGTGTTTTGCGAACCAGAAGTGCTATTTGCCAATGCCGCAGTACCTACGGCAGTATTATCAGTGGCCTGGTTAGAGGCGGGGGAACCGGTACCAATTAATTCAAGGGTATTGAACCCAATTGCAACGTTACTGGCCATGGTGTTCAGGCCGTTTGCGTTGCCTTGCGACATGGCGTTATTTCCTATTGCTACATTATAGTATCCGAAAATATTATTCTTCAGCGATTTACTGCCAATAGCAATATTGGGGTTTGCCGGACTAATTCCAATGGTCTTGTTCATAGCACTATCCCCAATGGCGATATTTTCGCTGGTGGTTTGATTGCTGGCTAGCGTGCCGGTTCCAATGGCAATGTTTTTATTGCTGCTTACATTGGCATACTGCGATTTATAACCCAGAGAAATATTATCAGAACCCGATCTGTTTAAATAAAGTGCCTGTGCGCCCACACCTACATTAAAATTGCCCAAGCTATCTGTATACAGGGCTGCTGCTCCCAGGGCAACATTATTATTGGCAAATTTATTATAGTACATGGCATAAGCACCCATGGCTGTGTTATTGTTACTGGTGGCTCCAAAACTGGTATAAGTAACGCCCCTGCCTGCTTTACTGCCCACCATGGTATTACTGATGCCTGCACTGTCAAACCTAAGCGCTTCAGATCCTATGGCCACATTATCATAGCCATAGCCGGAAGTAATATTGTTGATACGGGTTAATGAATTCTGGCCTATAGCAATATTGTCAAATGCCTTGGGGCTGTTGATCATAGAATTATTGCCAATGGCAATATTGCCAAAAGAATTCGCTGTTATTTTTGACATGGCATCTACACCAATAGCCATATTATCTGAGTTGACAGCACTGATTTTTAAAGCGTTATTACCCAACCCGATATTATTGGCACCACTCGTATTAGCCGACAAAGCATTGGCACCAAGAGCAGTATTACCTAAGCCTATTGAAAGGGTAGCTGCGCCGTATCCAAACGCTGTATTGCCGGCTATTTTCAGGTAACCGGCATTGGAACCGGCCAGTTTAAAATAAAGGTCTTGTGCATCGGTAGTGCCAATAAAATTAGTATTGGTTGTACCCGCATTGCCCCTGATGCTCCAGTCTCTAACTGCATCGGTTCCTGATTTAATAAAAAACCACGCCGAACCATTGTAATAGCTAAAAGCAAGAGAATCGGTGTCATAAACCAAAAGCCCTGTTGCCGGTGTTCCAATGCCGGTGCGCTGAGTTGAATTCATACGTGGAACCAGCATGCCCTTGGCTGTACTTTTTACATCCAGTATAGCACTGGTATTGGCCGTGCTGCCATCAGTATTTACAGATAAGGACTGGGCGTTAATCTGGAGTACGGAAAATGAAAGCAATGTGCACAATAACAACTTCATAGAGCAGGGTTTTGGTTTTTTGAACGATGAAAAATGAAGATAAAGTAAAATAAGACCAAATAATACTTTTGCTTAAGATAACCGATAAAGCGACCTGATTTCTTTGTACAGGTTTTTAACCGATATTTGCAGCCGGTTTCGATAGTAGTTATTTATTTGTTGTGTGTACTGTGTAGAGCACCGATACCATGTAAGTTAAATAGTAATACTGCGGACGGTAAGCCGGAAATTAAAACAGAACTAAAAATTCTCAACTTATTTATGAAGGATTTTCAATACATCACCAATTCGCATCCATCTTATATCGAAGGTTTATACCAGGATTTTGTCAAAGATCCATCCAGTGTGGATGAAGAAATGCGTAAGTTTTTTGAAGGATTCGATTTTGCGGTCAGCAATAGCTCCGTTGCGGCACCGGCAAATGGAAAAAGCAACAGTAACGCTTCAGCAACTGCATCTTCAGTTGTAAGTAACCTGGATAAGGAATTTGCTGTTTTCCGTCTCATTCGTGCATACCGTAAAAAGGGGCACCTGGTTGCAAAAACCAATCCTATACGTGAGCGCAAAGACAGGCATGCAAAACTGGAGCTTTCAAATTTTGGATTAACAGAGGCTGATCTTGCAACAACTTTCGCAGCAGGCAAATTTGCTGGTATGGAAAATGCAAGTCTGCAAAACATCATCGATCATCTGCAAAAATGCTACACCAGCCATGTGGGTGTGCAGGTAGGTTACATAAACGACCAGGTAAAACTAGACTGGCTTACCAATGCCATTGAGAAAACCATGCTGCAACCGGTACCATTGCCACAAAAGAAAAGAATATTGCAAAAACTGAATGAAGGTGTAATGTTTGAAAAGTTTTTGCACACCAAATACATCGGCCAAAAGCGTTTTTCGCTGGAAGGTGGCGAAACGGCCATAGCCGCACTGGATGCGATTATTAATGTAGCTGCCAATAATAATGTAGAAGAAGTGGTGATTGGGATGGCGCATCGTGGAAGATTAAATGTGCTGGCAAATATTATGGGTAAAACATACCAGCAAATATTCAGCGAGTTTGAAGGAACCAGCCTGCCCGATACTACCATGGGCAGTGGCGACGTGAAGTATCACCTTGGCTTTGGTAGCGATGTGGAAACAGCTGATGGTAAAAAGATACATTTAAAATTAAGCCCCAATCCTTCGCACCTGGAAGCAGTTGATCCGCTGGTAATTGGTTTTGCAAGAAGTAAGGCTGATATTTTATACAACAGCGATTACGATAAAATTCTACCTATACTTATCCATGGCGATGCATCAGTTGCAGGCCAGGGTATTGTGTACGAGGTGTTACAAATGAGCAAGTTGAAAGGGTACTATACCGGCGGCACCATTCATTTTGTAATTAATAACCAGATAGGTTTTACAACTGATTTTGATGATGCAAGAAGCTCGGACTATTGTACCTCTATTGCTGCAATGGTACATGCTCCTGTTTTTCATGTTAATGGAGATGATGCGGAAGCCGTGATAAAAGCCTGCGAAATAGCCACATTGTACCGCCAGGAATTTAACAGCGATATTTTTATTGATATGGTTTGCTACCGCAAACACGGACATAACGAGGGCGATGAGCCTAAGTTTACACAGCCGCAATTATATGCGCTGATCGATAAGCACCTGAATCCGAGAGAAGTATATACCCAGTTCTTGATGCAGAACGGAGAGCCCGATGCACAGGCACTTGCAAAAGAAATGGAGCAGAAATTCCTGGCCGATTTGCAGGAGCGCCTGGATGAGGTAAAACAAAATCCATTGCCTTACAGCTATCAGCCACCGGAGCTGGTTTGGAAAAGCCTGCGTAAAGCAACTGCTGATGATTTTGATGCATCGCCGGTTACTGCAATTGGTAACGATGAATTTAATTTATTGTTTGAAGGCCTGATGAAATGGCCTGCCGATTTTAAGCCATTGCGTAAAGTAGAAAAACTCATCAGTGATAAACTGAAACTTTTCAGCGATGAAAATAAAGTAGACTGGGCTACAGCCGAGTTGATGGCTTATGGTAGTTTACTGGTAGAAGGCAAAGATGTACGCATGAGCGGACAGGATGTTAAGCGTGGTACTTTCAGCCATCGTCATGCAGCTTTATATGATGAGGTAAGCAATAATGAATACAACAGGCTTGATCATTTTACCGGAACACAATCGCCCTTCCGCATTTATAATTCTTTATTGAGCGAATATGCTGTACTGGGTTTTGAATATGGCTATGCCATGGCCAACCCCAATGCACTGGTGATATGGGAAGCCCAGTTTGGTGATTTTTGCAATGGTGCCCAAACCATTATTGACCAGTTTATAGCCGCTGCCGAAACCAAATGGCAGCGTATGAATGGTGTTGTGCTTTTGCTGCCGCATGGCTACGAAGGCCAGGGCCCCGAGCATAGTAGTGCAAGAATGGAGCGCTTTTTACAGATGTGTGCCGAGCTTAATTTTGTGGTATCAAATGTTACCACAGCTGCAAACTTCTTTCATTTATTACGCAGACAACTGGCCTGGCCTTTCCGCAAACCATTGGTGAATTTTTCGCCAAAAGCAAACCTGCGCCATCCAGGCAGCTACAGTATTAAAGACGAATTTACCAGCGGAGGATTTAAAGAAGTGCTGGATGATGCAACAGTTACTGATGCAGCTGAAATAAAGAAAGTACTGTTTTGCAGTGGTAAAATTTATTTTGATCTGGCCGAACGTCAGCAAAAAGAAAACAGGAAAGATGTGGCCATCATCAGGCTGGAACAAATTCATCCGCTGCCGCAAAAGCAACTGGATGAATTGTATAAAAAATACAGCAAAGCCATCTGGTACTGGGTGCAGGAAGAACCTTTGAATATGGGTGCAGCAACATTCTTAAGGATGAACCTGAAAAATATCAACTTCTATATCATCAGCCGCCAGCCAGGCGCAGCAACGGCTACCGGGTATGGAAAAGTGCATGCAAAAGAGCAGGCACAAATAATAGATACAGCCTTTAGTATTTGATAACACTAATTATTCGAATTACACTAATTACACGAATTGTAAAACATTGCTTTCTTAATTCTTGTAATTCATGCCTCAAATTCGTGTAATAAAAAAATAAGAGAACAATGTTTAATAGTTTAAGTGAAAAATTAGAATCAGCCTTTAAGAGTATAAAAGGGCAGGGAAGGATCAGCGAACTCAATATCGCCAATACCGTAAAAGATATCCGCCGTGCATTGGTTGATGCCGATGTGAACTATAAGATCGCCAAAGAGTTTACCGACAAGGTAAAAGATAAGGCGCTAGGCGAAAAAGTTTTACTGGCTGTAAATCCCGGGCAGCAAATGGTGAAAATTGTGCAGGATGAACTGACCGAGTTAATGGGAGGCACCGAAAGCGATTTCAACATCAGCGGAAGCCCGGCCATTATTTTAATTGCAGGCTTGCAGGGTAGTGGTAAAACCACTTTCAGCGGCAAACTGGCTAATTATCTTAAAACAAAAAAAGGTAAATCGCCTATATTGGTAGCTGCAGATATTTATCGCCCTGCGGCGATAGATCAATTGGAAGTATTGGGTGGCCAGATTGATGTGCCAGTTTACAGCGAAAGAGAAAATAAAGATGCCATCTCTATTGTACAGGGAGCTATTAAAGAAGCCCGCAGCAAAAATAAGAATGTGATCATTGTGGATACAGCTGGCCGCCTGGCTGTAGACGAAGTGATGATGAATGAAGTAGCAGGTATTAAGGCTGCTATTAATCCACAGGAAATTTTATTTGTGGTAGATAGTATGACGGGCCAGGACGCCGTGAATACGGCAGCAGCTTTTAATGAGCGCCTTGATTTTACCGGCGTGGTGCTTACCAAATTGGATGGTGATACCAGAGGTGGTGCGGCATTATCGATCAAATACACCGTAAACAAGCCCATCAAATTTGCCAGCAGCGGCGAAAAGATGGATACGCTGGATGTTTTCTATCCCGATCGTATGGCCCAGCGTATTTTAGGCATGGGCGATATTGTGAGCCTGGTAGAAAAAGCGCAGGAACAGTTTGATGAAAAGGAAGCAGCCAGGCTGGAAAAAAAGATCCGCAAAAATCAATTTGATTTTGAAGATTTTAAAACACAGTTGGAGCAGATCAAAAAGATGGGAAACATTAAGGATCTGATGGGCATGATACCAGGCGTAGGGAAGCAGATAAAAGATGTGGACATCAACGATAATTCTTTTAAAGGCATTGAGGCCATGATAAACTCCATGACCCTGGAGGAGCGCCGCAACCCCGATATTATCAGCCCAAGCCGTAAAACCCGCATTGCCAAAGGCGCCGGCAAAGACATTAACGAACTGAATGCTTTTTTAAAGCAGTTTGAGCAAATGAAAGGTATGATGAAGATGATGAACAAAATGCCCAAGGGCATGATGCCGGGATTTGGAAGAAGATAAACCCGTTTGAGCAGATTATTCATTATTTATTAACTGGCATCATCAAAATGCCCGAAGCAAATAAAATTGCAATTCCATAAAAGGTAGGCATCCTACCACTACAAAAATCACCATTTTATAACAGGTAGGTAGTATTTTCTTGTTGAGCCTTCATACCTGGGTTTCTCAAAAATACATTTCAAGCCTGGCTTGCAATTCTACCGGATTAATATTCCCATTCTTATATCCAACATATTTATTTATATTAGAGTTATAAACGGTTCGCTTCCCAAAGAAAACAGCCGCTCTTTATCCCTTCTTAACTATCCATAAAACCAACTGTTCAGGTTTAGAAAACTCCATCTTATGTACGGATGCTTCGGCAGCTGCCGGGTAGCCGTGTTAAATTATTAACCGAAGCTTCAAAAATATGTGTTATGAAAAAGATCGTTGTACGGGGTTTTAAAAAAGATAAATTTTCTCCCGAAGAAATTCAACAGGCTAAAGACAGTAAGCTGGAACTGAAAGGCTCTTATCTCTTCAGTACCTCCAGGGCAGCAGCTGAAGTTCATCAGCTGGAATTTGAGAAAACAGATGTGCTGGAATTTGTTTTTGATGATGATACCACCTGGGTAGGCGGTTCGGATATTATCCATGATATTTTTCCGGAAGCAGCGGCACAAAAAAGGGATGTGGGCGATAGCTTCGAAATACCCATGTATTTAAAAACCGATGATGCCAACCGCAGCCTGCTGGGGGATATTGCCCTAAAGGCATTGAATGTGTTTGCCAAAAAAGCAGTATCGCAAAAAGTAATGGATATTGCTGCAAAGCTGGAGAAAAAGGCGCTTGAGAATATGAGTGGTGTGTATGCCGTGAATGCCAGTTTTAATTTAAGCAAAATACCGGTTAAAATTTCTGATAAGCCTTACCTGCTTTTTTTGCATGGCACCAATTCATCTACCTATGGCTCTTTTGGTGAGATAACAGGATCTGAACTCTGGAAAAATATGCAGGCAATATACGGGCAACAAATTATTGCCCTGCAGCATGAAACCATGACCAAAAGCCCGATACAGAATGTGATCAATCTTTTTAAAGAATTACCTGCGGCCTGCACACTGCATGTTATTTCACACTCACGTGGCGGCTTGGTAGGCGATGTACTGGCCCGTTTCAGCAATGGCAATGCCGGCTTTACCACGGCCGAAATGGCTTATTTTGAAAAGACCGGGCGCACCAATGATATTGCAGACATAAAAACCCTGCAAGGTATTGCCGCAGGTAAAAAGATCGTTGTAGATAAATTTATACGTGTAGCATGCCCTGCTTATGGCACCACCATTTTATCAAAGCGGCTCGATCATTTTTTAAACATCAGCCTTAATTTACTCGGTACTTTATTTGGCCCTGTAGGTACTGCATTAACAGCCGAGTTTAAAGAGCTGATATCCGCTGCAGTAGATACAAAAAATGATCCCGACCAGTTACCTGGCCTGGAAGCGATGAATCCTGCTTCTCCTTTCTTAAAAATTCTCAATAATCCTGATAACAGCATCAACAGCCCGCTAACAGTTATCTCGGGCAACTGTGGCATAAAATTTAATTTAAAAGCACTGCTCATTATTGCCAGCAAATTATTTTACCTGCGGGATAATGATCTGGTGGTGGATACCAAATCGATGTATTGCGGTAGCAGGAGAAATATACCCATCCAGTATTTTTTTGATGAAGGTCCCGAAGTAGATCATGTACATTATTTTAAAAACAAAAAAACACAGGATGCTTTACTACTGGCAATAAAAACAGCAACAGCTACCATTCCTAACTTCAGCATTTTTGAACAGTCGGCACAGGCAGCACTTGACAGAAATGCATTACTGGGCCTGGACGGTGGCGGTGTGTACACCGATAAAGTAACCGGCAAAAAGCCCATTGCTATTTTATTACCGGGCATCATGGGCTCTAATCTTGACCAGGGAAATAAAAAAATATGGATCAATTACCTGCGCTTCCTGGTAGGAGACCTGAGCAAACTGGACATCAGCAAAAAAGATATACTGGCTTCTTCACTTATCAAAACATCATACAAAAAACTGGTTGACTTTTTAAGTGCCGATTATGATGTGGTAACTTTTCCTTTTGACTGGCGTTTGCCACTGACCAATGCTGCAGAACTGCTAAAAGCAAAAGTTGAGCAATACCTTGCTTTTAAAGTGCCCATAAAAATAATCGGACACTCCATGGGTGGTGTGGTTACCCGTGATTTTATCATCAACCATCCTGCCACCTGGAAAAAACTGAATGCATCTAAAGATTTTAAACTGCTGCTGCTGGGTGCCCCGCTCGGAGGCTCGTACCGCATACCTTATGTGCTGGCCGGTAAAGATCCCATCATTAATCAGCTAAGCAAAATAGATCTGAAACATACCAAAAAGGAACTGCTGGATATGTTTCGTAAATATCCCGGTTTGCTGGGATTGTTACCTGTAGCAAAAGATTCGGTTGATTTTGCAGATCAGAATGTGTGGCAGCAAATGCGTAATGCATCTTTATTTGACTGGAATATACCTGACAAAAAAGACCTTCAGTTGTGGGGAACCTACCGCGATAATGTGCTGGCAAAAATGGATTCGATAGAGTTTGATAATGTGGTTTACATAGCCGGTAAAGATGATGCTACCGTTTGTTCTTTTGAAATAAATAATAACCTGCCGGATGAAAAACTGGTATTTAAAAGCACGGCCGAAGGCGATCAGTCTGTAACCTGGGATACTGGTATTCCAAAAAAACTGGTTAATACCGACAGGTTGTATTTTGTGAATGTATCGCATGGTGCACTTGCAAACAATGCAGATATTTTCAACGGCATTGCTGAAATATTGAGAGCCGGCACAACAGAACTACTGAGCAGGAACAGGCCTTCGCTAAGAGGTGTTCAATCGGTATTTGATACGGTGGAAGAAGAAGTATATGATACAGATGAAATTGGTTTGGAGAATACCATCCTGGGAATAAAGCAAAAGAAAACTGCAGAAAAAGCAGGTACTGTTCCTTTAAAAGTAAGCGTAAGCAATGGCGATCTTTTTTACAGCCGTTACCCTATTATGGTGGGGCATTTTATTAATGATGGTATAACCAGTGCCGAAAAGGTAATTGATAATTATACAGGAAACCAGCTTAGTCAAAGACACAAGCTGAATATGTATGCAGGCGTAATAGGCAGTAACGAAGTATTTGTAAATTTTAAAAATGAATTTAAGGGAGCGCTTGTAGTAGGGTTGGGGGCACCTGGCAGGCTTAGTTCTTACCAGCTTGCACAAACAGTTGAACTGGGCGTTATAAAATACATGCTGGAGTTGATAAACCTGTACAACAAAAATGAAACAGCCGGTATGCCTCCCGAAACAGGAGTTTCTGTATTGCTTATTGGTTGCGGATATGGCGGGCTGTCAATAGAAAGTTCTATACGCTCAATTGTGCAAGGTGTGCAAAACGCCAACAAAAAAATGGAAGAGTTTAAAACCGAAGGTTTAAAGCTGATTGAACATATTGAGTTTGTTGAATTGTTTGAAGACAGGTGCCTGCAATGCCTGTATATTTTAAGCAGGATAGAAAATGAAGAAGACAGCGCTCTTAACATACGCTTGCCTAAAAAGCAATTCAAAAAACTGTTGGGCTCCCGTACACGCATACCAATGGAAAACGAAGCAGATTGGTGGACACGTATAACAGTAGAATTACACGAAGAAAAAGAAGAAGAATCTGATGTGGTGGAAAGATCGCTGCGCTTTGCCTGCAGTACCGGTAGTGCACGGGAAGAAGAACGTGACCTGCAAACCAGTCCTGAAATAATAAACGACCTGGTAGAAGAAATGAGTACTAATAATAACTGGGATGCCGGTATGGCCAAAACAGTTTTTGAACTGCTGATTCCTAACGATTTTAAAGACGAGGTAAAAAAACAAAGTAACAGTTTGTGGGTGCTTGATCATGCCGCAGCTGCATACCCCTGGGAGCTATTACAGGATAGTGCAAGCAATGCACGGCCGCTTTGCTGCAATGCAGGTATGATCAGGCAACTGAAGCTGGAAGATTACCGCATAAAAGTAGATGCAGTGGCAGGCAAAAAAGCACTGGTGGTTGGCGATCCGGATCTGAATGGCTTTCCTTATGCCAGGCAATTGCCCGGGGCATTTAAGGAGGGTAACCTGGTAGCATCAATCCTGGATGAATATGGATATGAAATGCCCAATAACTGTTTTAAAAAATCATCAACGCAGATCATTAATGCTTTATTCAGGGATGAATACAAGATCATTCACCTGGCAGGCCATGGTATCTTCAATGAGAAGAGACCCAAGGCTTCCGGAATGCTGATTGGCAATGGCGTGTTTTTAAGTACCAAGGAAATTTGCCAGATGAGTAAAGTGCCTGAACTGGTTTTTGTTAACTGTTGTTTTTTGGGTAAGGTAGATGAGAAAAGCGAAGCTCTTTTCAGCAAGCGTTATAAACTGGCAGCCAATATTGGCACACAACTTATTATGAATGGCGTAAAAGTGGTTATTGCTGCCGGCTGGGCTGTTGATGATGCTGCAGCATTGTATTTTACAGGCATCTTTTATCATGCTATACTGGGTGGATATAATTTTGGCGATGCCGTTAAAGAAGCAAGGGCAAAAACATTTGCCAAATATCCGCATACCAATACCTGGGGTGCTTATCAATGCTATGGCGATCCTTTCTATAAATTAACAGAAGTAAAAAAATCAAGGTCATATACATATAGCTACTTAATTGCCGAGGAAGCGGAAAATGATCTTAGCAATTTAATAAACAGAACAGATGCTAAAGGAAGCCAGGTAAAATACCTGTTAAAAGATATAGCTGCCATATCTGAAGCTGTGGATACGGCTGGAATCCGTAATGCCGTAATCACTGAAAAAGAAGCCATGGCACTGGCAGAGTGTAATGATTATAAAAATGCTGTTACAAAATTCGAGAGCTTGTTGAGCATGGAGCAGGCAGGGTTTTCGGTGAAGGCGATAGAGACATACTGCAATATCAGGGCTAAAATGTGCGTAAAGAACTGGCAGGCTGGCATTGAAAAAAATAAGCAGCTGGCTGATATGGATAAAGTTATTTCCGATCTGAAACAGTTGCTTAATATGAGTCCTACATCTGAAAGGTTAAGTCTATTAGGCAGCGCTTATAAACGGAAATTTATGATGGCAGCTTCACACACAGAAAAAGTGAAGTTGTTGCTTTTGTCTGCAGATTATTACAAAAGAGCATTTAACATGCCTGAGAAGAGTAATAAAACCTATGCATTATCAAACCTGCTGGAAATAGAGAAAATTCTGCAACTTATTAAAAATACTACAGCTACTAAAGCAGCAGCAAAAAAATATAAATTCACTACAGCAGCAAAGGCTAAAGAAGATATCGCCAATACTATTAAAGTCATTAAAGATGCAGATGCTGATATGAATTTCTGGTATGAAGCTGCCATGGCTAATTTGCTGTTATGTTCCTGGCTGATGGAAGGGAAAAATACAGCTTTATTAACCGATAAAATGGTTATTGATGCATATAACAAAGTGTGGGATTTTGAAGGATCGCAAAATAAAAAAGTGGGAGAAATTGAACATTTCGACTTTTTAATAGCCGCTTATAGCGACCTGGTTAAAAGGCCTGCTAATGTAAAGTTGATCAAAAAGGTAAGGCAGGATTTAGAGAATATTATAAAATAACGGCAAAAAGAACAGAAAAATTAAACATATATTGATTTTTAGCTGTTTTGTTAAACCAATTGTAAGAAACAGGGCATTTTGCTGTTTCGCTAGCTATTATTTGGCATTTCTCATTGGGCTCGTTATCTTTGTTGTCCTTTTTTAAGGAGAAACCCTATTTAATAACAACCAAAAATTTCTATTTATGGCTGTAAAAATGAGACTGCAAAGGCATGGCTCAAAAAAGCGCCCCTTTTATTTTATCGTAGTAGCAGATGCACGTGCACCACGTGACGGTAAATTCATCCAAAAACTTGGTACTTACAATCCTCTAACGGTTCCTGCAACAATTCAGGTAGACCGTCAGAAAGCATTGGACTGGCTGCAAAAAGGTGCTCAACCCACCGATACTGTACGTCGAATCCTTTCTTTCAAAGGTGTATTGTACCTGAAGCATTTACTTCGTGGAGTAAGCTTAGGCTTATTTGATGAAGCTGGTGCAATGGAAAAATTCACTGCATGGACTGCTGAACACGATTCAAATGTAGCCCGTCGCCAGGGAGCCCATAAAAAGGCCCGTAACGATAGCCGCAACCAACCAGTTGTGAAAAAGGTGGAAGCAAAAGTTGAAGCAGCAGCACCTGCTGCCGACGCTACTGAAGCTGCAATTGAAGCATCAGCTGCTGAAGAAACCAAAACAGAAGAATAAATCACCTCTGTTCGTTAATTCTTTTAAAGTCCTGGTTTTATTACCGGGACTTTTTTATTTACGGATACTAGATGCTGAATACTTGATACTGGGTGTAGTCAGCTATTATAAAAGCCTTTTAATATTTGAGCTCTATCTGGAATCAGGTATCCAGAATCCAGTATCTTGCATAGTCATGAATCAATATTTTAAAATAGGAAAACTTGCCGCCAGTACCGGCTTAAAAGGCGAACTGGTTTTGCAGCATAATCTTGGAAAGAAAAATACTTTTAAAGGCCTGGAAGCAATCTTCCTGGAAGAAAAAAAAGACAGCTTTATTCCATATTTTATAGAATCTGCCAAGATCAGGAGTGATAACGAAACAGTAGTAAAACTGGAAGGGATTGATATTGTAGAAACAGCCCGTAAACTAACACCTAAAGAAGTATGGCTGCTGGAAGAAGACTTTAAAAAATTTGCAGCCAAATCATCTCCCATTGCCCTGCTTGGTTTTAATATTATCAATGAAGGTGAAGACCTGGGCGAAATACTGGAAGTAATAGAACAACCACACCAGGTTTTATGTGCCATACTTTTAAATGGTAAAGAAGCACTGATCCCTATTCATGAAGATAGCCTGGAAAAAGTGGATGCAAAGAACAGGAAAGTGTATGTTAGCTTGCCTGATGGTTTGTTGGAGATTTATAAATAAAATTCAAAAGTCAAAAGGGTAGTTAAAGCTGACAACATTTTTACTTTTGATTTTTGACTTCAAAATTTTTAGGTTCAAAAATATGTCAACCCCACAACGCATCATAGCGCATTTAGACCTCGATACATTTTTTGTATCGGTTGAACTGCTTAATCATCCTGAGTATGTAGGCAAGCCTGCGTTCGTGGGCGGACGGGACAGGGGTGTTGTTACCTCTGCCAGTTACGAGGCCCGGGCTTTTGGGGTACGCAGCGGAATGCCCAGCCGTAAAGCATTGCAGCTTTGTCCGCATGCCATTGTACTGGGCTGGAGCCGTGGCGAGTATAGTCGCTACAGCCGTTGGGTAACGGAGATCATTGCAGCCAAAGCACCGTTGTTTGAAAAAGCATCGGTGGATGAATTCTATATTGATCTTACCGGCATGCAACGTTTTTTTGATCCCCTGCAATGGACCATTGATCTGCGTAAGCAAATAATGGATGAAACCAAACTTCCCATTTCATTTGGCCTGGCCAGCAATAAAATGATGGCTAAAATTGCCACAGATGAAGCCAAGCCCAATGGCTATCTGCAGGTTCCCTTTGGAAAAGAAAAGGAATTTTTAGCGCCTATGAAAGTGAGCAAAATACCAGGTGTGGGAGAGCACACACATGAAGTATTAAAAGCCATGGGTATTGTTACCATTAAAGATATCAGCGAAAAAACGGTAGAAGAACTGGAAGAAAGACTGGGTAAATGGGGTATTGATCTCTGGCACAAGAGCCAGGGAATTCATCATGGCGAAGTATCAAATTACCATGAAGCAAAATCTATTTCGAGCGAGCATACGTTTAATGAAAATAAGCTGGACATAGCTTATTTGAAAAGTGAACTGGTAAGGCTTACCGAAAAAATTGCTTACGAGCTTCGGCAGGATGGAAAAGTAGCAGGTTGCGTTGCTGTTAAGATCCGGTACCATGATTTTGAAACCGTGTCCCGCCAAACAACCGTTACTTACACCTGTGCCGACGATGAAATTATTCCGGTGGTAAAAGAATTGTTTGATAAGTTATATAAGAAAGGCGAGCCGGTTCGCCTGCTGGGCGTGCGTTTGAGCGAGCTGACCAACGATGCTATACAAACCAACCTGTTTGATGATGTGGAAAGCAAGAAGGATCTCTACAAAGCCATCGACAAAGTGAAGGAACGTTTTGGCAAAGCGGCCGTAAAACGGGCTTCCTCCAACTGATCAGTCTGCATCAATAAGATCAGATAGGGTTTTCTTTTCTAACACTTTTAAAGTTGCATCCCTGGTAGCTGCCATTACTTTATTTAAGCCGCAGGTTTTCTCGTCGCAGCTCTCACATTTTTCATAAAAATTCAGGCTCACGCAAGGCAGCAAAGCAATGGGCCCTTCAATAATACGTATGGCAGCAGCCAATGTTGTTTTTTTGGGATGCTGTGCTAAAAAATAACCGCCGCCCTTTCCTTTTTTGCTTTCTAAAATGCCCTGGGTCTTTAATTGAAGCAGGATGCTCTCCAGGAATTTAATGGGTATCTTTTTTTGCGCTGCTATTTCAGATATAAGTACAGGCCCCTTACCATAGCTGTAGGCCAGGTAACCAAGCGCTTTTAATCCATATTGTGTTTTCTTCGATAACATGTTTTTGTACCCGTATTCAAAATTAAAAGAAAATAAACAAAATATTAGTCTATTTAATTGGTAGAGTAATTATCTTTACAACCAAAAATAGTAAGTATGAGTTTACGACTAGGGGATATTGCTCCCAACTTTAAAGCAAAATCATCTTTGGGCGAAATAGATTTTTATGAGTACCTGGGCGATAGCTGGGGCATATTATTTTCGCATCCTGCGGATTATACACCGGTTTGTACCACTGAGTTGGGCCGTACAGCTGCATTGAAAGATGAATTTTCAAAGCGGAATGTGAAAGTATTGGCGTTGAGTGTTGATCCTGTAGACAAGCACCTGGGCTGGATCAATGACATCAATGAAACACAGCATTGCTCTGTTGATTTTCCCATCATTGCCGATGATGACCGAAAGGTTTCTGAACTATACGATTTTATTCATCCCAATGCATCGGCAACGGCAACCGTGCGTTCGCTGGTTATTATTGGCCCCGATAAGGCGGTGAAGCTTATCATCACCTATCCTGCATCTACCGGAAGAAATTTTGTGGAAGTATTAAGGGTGATTGACTCTTTACAACTTACAGCAAACTACAGTGTGGCAACACCTGCCAACTGGGCTGCCGGTGAAAAAGTGATTGTTGTGCCTGCTGTAAGTACCGAAGACGCTATTAAAAAATTCCCGAAAGGAGTGGAGATCGTAAAGCCTTATTTGCGATATACACCGCAACCGAATATTGATTAACTGTTTTTATGATCGTTGACCGCTTTTCAAAAGCGGTTAACGATTTCACCTGTTTTCTGTATACAGCCGGGTTGTGTCTCCCTTTCACGCTACTTTATTTTTGTACCAATTTCATTTTTTTATTTGTAGTATCAATTCTTGAAATTGACTTTTTGTACCTGGTACATTTTTCGATTTTAAATTTGGTACATTTTATTTTCAGATTTGGGTACTCCGGTTTTTTAATTCTTCTTCAACTGCTGCAGCAATGCCCGTATATCTTTTGGTAATTCAGCTTTCAGATCAATAATTTCCCCACCAGCATCAGTAAACTTTAACCGGTAGGAATGTAAAGCCAGTCTGTTCAGCATCGGCCTTTCTTCTTCATCATGCTTGCTCAGTTTGTATTTCTTTTTTATAGAAGAGAGTAATACCGGTTTGCCATCGCCGTACAGTTCATCGCAGGCAAGCGGGTGGCCTATGTTTTTGCAATGCACCCGTATCTGGTGCGTTCGCCCTGTGTGTAACTGAAACTGAACCAGGGAGAACATTTTATTTTCTTCTATTACTTCATAATCAGTTACCGAAGGTTTACCTCGCTGATGAACGATGTAAAAACCTTTTTGCACACCATGTTCGGCAATGGGTGCATCAATGGTGGCTTTTTGGGGCGAGGGAATCCCATGCACAAGCCCCAGGTAGTATTTTTCAATTTCCCTGCCTTCAAAAAGCTGTGAGAAAAATTTATGTGCTGCTTCTGTTTTTGCAAAGATGATGATGCCGCTGGTATCCCTGTCTAAACGATGAACAGTAAAAATAGCGCCATATTTTTCAAGCAGTATATCCTTAAGTGATGTCTGAGTTTGTTCCCGATCAGGGATTGACAATAAACCCGCAGGTTTATTTACAGCAACAAACAAATCGTTCTCAAAAACAATTTCGGGATTATACTTTTTCAAAACTTATTTCTTTTTTGAAGCGTTCATATACTTCAGTAAACGTATTTCTTTTTCGCTCAGGTAGCGCCATTTGCTGCGTTCTACATTTTTCTTGGTAAGATTGGCGTACATCACACGGTCCAGCCCTTTTACATCATAACCTAAGTGTTCAAAAATGCGGCGTACAATGCGGTTACGGCCACTGTGTATTTCAATGCCAATGATAGATTTATCTTTTGTATCGGCATAAGCAAGGCTGTCTACCTGTATCAAACCATCCTCAAGTTTAAGGCCATCAACAATCTTATCAAAGTGCGCTTTAGTAAGCGGCTTATCTAATTTTACTTCGTAGATCTTTTTTATTTCGTAACTCGGGTGAGACAGTTTTTGTGTAAGATCACCATCATTCGTCAGCAATAAAACACCTGATGTATTTCTATCTAAACGGCCTATAGGATAAACCCTTTCAGTTGTTGCCTGTTTTATCAATTGCAGCACTGTTTTTCTTCCCTGCGGATCATCGGTTGTGGTAATGTAATCTTTGGGTTTGTTCAGTAAGATGTACACCAGGTTTTTGGTAACAAATAATTTCTTGCCATTGTAAACCACTTCATCCTTTGTTTCTACCTTATAGCCTGGCTCGGTAACTATTTTGCCATTTACTTTCACTTTTTCAGCAACGATCAGATCAACCGCCTCTCTTCTTGAACATACGCCGCAATGTGCCATGAATTTATTCAGCGGCATTACACCGGTAGGAGCATTGTCGTTGGCAGCTATTGCTTTGGCAGATTTTTGATGGGGCGTTTTTGCAGCTCCCCTGGGCTTATCAACCGGGGTTTCTGCAGAAGGCTTTCCTTTTGCATTATCGGCTGCTTTGGTTGCCATGCCGCCTTTTTTTGCCTGCCGGGCAAGGTATTCCTCCTTCTTTTTCTCCTCAAAAAAAGCATTTCGTTCCTTACGGTACTTTTTCTTTTCCTGGCGGAATTCTTCCTTAATTACGCTGTTTTTTTTCTTTTTCTGAAATTTCTGGAATGGAGACTGGCTCATGATTGAAGTGATTTTGCTGTTTTACAACAGTAGTGAAGCTCAAAGATAATCTTTTTCTGCGAGTTGCCCTTGGCCGGCAGCCTGTCAAAAAGAAAAGCCGTTCCTTTTTTAGGAACAGCTTTTTTGCCGGATCGGGTAGGTAATTATTTTCTGGCCCTGCCTTTATCATCGTGGGCTTTTTTCATTTCTTCTTTTTTCTTCAATTGCTCGGGGGTAAGTATTTTGTCGTTCTGCTTTTTGGCTTCAGCTTTTAAAGCCATCATCTGCTCTTTTTTCTGCTCCCTGCTCAGCGATTCGTTATTTCTTATCTGCTCGGCCTTTGTACGGGTTGCAGTACGCTGACTTTTTAATTTTGCGACCTGATCATCCGTTAAATTCAGGTTTGATTTCATTTTATCCAGGTGCTTTGCGTATTCAGCTTCTTTTTTAGCTTTATGCTCAGCTCTCAATTGGGTTTGTTTTGCTTTTTGTTCTGCAGTTAACAAACCATCTATTTTTGTTTTTCTTTCTTTTTGAATGGCTGCTTTTCTGTCTCGCTGTTCCTTTACAGTAATGCTTTCATTCTTGTTTAGCTCCTGCATTTTTTTGCGGGCATCTTCATTAATGGTTTTGGCCTGTGCTTTCTGGGCGTCGGTGAAATTCAACTCTTTAGCCATCATCCCTTTTTGATGATGATGCTTTCCTTTACCCATCTTATGCTGGGCATTAACGCTAACTGTTAAAGCCAACAAGGCTATCAGGGGAATCAATACTTTTTTCATGTCTGTTTGTTTAAATGTTTACATATAGACTGAAAGAAGGTTGCCGGGTTTAACGGGAGTTGTTAAAGAAAAATTAAGCCTCGTTTTTATTGGCCAGCTGTCCACAAGCAGCATCGATATCTTTACCGCGGCTGCGGCGCACCCTTACATTTACCCGGTTTTTTGCAAGGTGATCTGTAAATAGTTGTGTCGCATCTTCATCCGATTTCTGGAAGGGGATGCCTGAAACTGTATTAAACTCAATTACATTTATCAGGTGTGTAGGAATTTTGCGGTATACTTTTACCAGTTCTTCGGCGTCTTCCAGGCTGTCATTCACGCCCTGTAAAAGAACATATTCCAGCGTAATGTCGTTTTTTGTTTGCTCGTAAAAATAATTAAGTGCTTCAGTGAGGGCCGCAATATTGTTGGTTTCATTAATGGCCATAATGGTATTGCGCTTTTCATCATTGGCAGCATGCAGGGATAAAGCCAGGTTAAACCTTACTTTATCATCTCCCAACTGCCTGATCATTTTTGCAACACCTGCGGTAGAAACAGTGATCCGCTTCGGACTCATTGCCATACTGTCGCTGGCAGTAATTCTTTCAATAGATTTTAGTACGTTGTTGTAATTCAGCAATGGCTCGCCCATGCCCATATACACAATATTGGTAAGCCCGGTTCCATACTGTTTCAGGCTTTGTTCATTTAATATGGCCACCTGGTCGTATATCTCGTCAAAATGCAGGTTGCGCTTGCGGTCCATTAAGCCGGTTGCACAAAACTTGCAGGCAAGACTGCAACCAATTTGTGAGGATACACAGGCCGTGTTTCTTTTTTCGGTAGGAATGATGACCCCTTCCATCAAATGGCCATCGTAAGTTTTAAATCTCGATTTCAGGGTACCATCGCTGCTTTGCTGTGTAAGATCAACAGTCATGGTATTGAATTCAAAATCTTCAGCCAGTTTTTTACGCAGATCGAGTGATAAATTGCTCATGTCATCAAAACTGCGGGCATTTTTTTTCCAAAGCCACTCATAGGTTTGTATGGCTCGGAATTTTTTGTCGCCGATGGATTCAAAATATTCTTTTAATTCAATAAGACTTAAACTGCGTATGTTTTTTACTGCTGACATGCGGCAAAGGTACTGCCGGCAAGCCTATTTTCAGTAATAAAATGTATTCTGTAAATGGTATAGGCAGTTTGGCTGCAATTTTGTAGTTTCCATTAATAAAAATCCACCATGCACAAGAATAATGTACTGATATTGATGATCCTGATCTTTTCCTGCCTCTGCAGCCGCTGCAGTTCCAGGGTGCAGTCAAATAACAATTATGAATCAGCTACAGATTCTGTGAGAACGGTTTTGAAAGGCCTGAACTTTCCCTGGGAGATATTGTGGGGGAAAGATGATCATATCTGGATGACAGAGCGCAAAGGAAAGATCAGCAAGATAGATCCAACAACAGGTAAAATTATTTTTTCTGCTTCTGTGGATGAAGTTGTAAGTAATAACGAAGGCGGTATGCTGGGTATGGTGCAGCATCCGGATTTTTTAAACAACGGGTTATTTTATGTGGTGTACGATTATGATTCCGGCAACGGTTATCGTGAGAAAATGGTGCAGATGAAATTTGAGAACAATGCAATCAAGCCCGTAAAAACGATCATTGAAAATATTCCGGCAGCCGTTATTCATAATGGTTCCCGGCTTTGGATAACCAGTGAAGCCACGCCGCATATTTTTATGACAACAGGCGATGCTTCCGTACAACCAAATGCTCAAAGTACCAGTTCTGTTTCAGGAAAAGTATTGCGGTTTAATTTAGACGGAAGCATTCCGGCAGATAATCCTTTTGCCAATTCTCCAATCTGGAGTTACGGGCACAGAAACCAGCAGGGGCTGGTGGTGGCAAACGGCATTATGTATGCCAGTGAGCATGGTCCCGATATAGAAGATGAGATCAACATTATAGAGAAGAACAGGAATTATGGCTGGCCCACTGTAAAAGGCCCATGCAATGAAGCAGCAGAAAAGACTTTTTGCACTGCCAATAATGTAAAGGAACCCATCTGGAGCAGCGGCAGCAGTACCATTGCTGTGTGCGGATTGGATTATTACAACAGCGATCAAATACCTGATTGGAAAAATTGTTTACTGATGTGTACTTTGAAAGACGCCAGTTTGCGGGTGCTGAAACTGAGTAATGACGGCCTTTCTATAACAAACCAGTATACCTTTTTCAAAAGCCGGTTCGGCAGGATACGGGATATTTGTGTTTCGCCTGCGGGCAAGGTTTACCTGTGTACCAGCAATGGAGGTAGTGCAGATGTGCTGGTGGAGATTTCTAAGCTGTAATCTTATCTTTGCCGAGGAAAAGCTGAATAAAGTTATTCTGTACAAGAGTGATTAATTTTTACTCTTTTACTAAAAGAATAAAAATTGACAAACAGCCGTTGCCTATAAAGATGATTAAAGATCCCACGGCCGGGCTCCCCGAAATAATCGGGACAAGCATAAAAAAAATTACATGGAAACAGTTTACATTATTGATTCGATCAGAACCCCCATCGGAAAATACGGGGGAGCTTTAAGTGGCATAAGGCCCGATGACCTGCTGGCGCATGTGATCAGCGTATTGGTGAAAAGAAACCCCAATATTGATGTGAATGCCATTGAAGATGTAATTGCCGGAGCTGCCAACCAGAGCGGCGAAGATAACCGCAACGTGGCCCGTATGGCGGCTTTGCTGGCTGGTTTGCCAGCAACGGTTGCAGGCAATACCGTAAATCGTTTATGTGCCAGCGGGCTGCAGGCCATTATGGATTGTGCCCGGGCCATTGCCTGCGGCGATGGCGAACTGATGATTGCATGCGGTGTGGAAAGTATGAGCAGGGCACCTTATGTAATGCCAAAAAGTACAAGCCCATTCGGGCGTGAACAACAAATTGCTGATACAACCCTGGGCTGGCGTTTTGTAAATAAAAAACTGGCCGAATTGTATTACCCATATACCATGGGCGAAACGGCAGAGAATGTTGCCAAACGCTGGAATATAAGCCGGCATGCGCAGGATGGGTTTGCTTTTGCAAGTCAGCAGAAATACGAAAAAGCCCATGCAGAAAATAAGTTTGCCGACGAATTAGCACCCATTCAGGTGCAGATAGGTAAAGATGTTTTTGATTTTGATAAAGATGAACATCCAAGGCTTAGCAGCATAGATAAACTGGCGCAACTGAAACCTGCTTTTGCCAAAGATGGCACCGTTACAGCCGGCAACAGCAGTGGTATTAATGATGGCGCTGCGGCTATGCTGCTTGCAAGCGAAGCTGCTGTAAAAAAATACGGACTGAACCCTATGGCAAAGATCGTAAGCATGGCAGTGGCAGGGGTTGACCCGGCTATTATGGGTATTGGCCCGGTACCTGCTACCAAAAAGGCTTTGCAAAGGGCAGGTTTGGATGTGGCAGACCTGGACCTGATTGAACTGAACGAAGCATTTGCATCACAGTCTATTGCCTGTATCCATGATCTTGGATTAGACCTGGAAAAAGTAAATGTAAATGGCGGCGCTATTGCCCTGGGGCATCCGTTGGGTTGCAGTGGTGTGAGGATATCAACTACTTTATTGCACGAAATGAAAAAACGCAAAGCAAAATATGGCCTGGCTACCATGTGTGTGGGAGTAGGGCAGGGCTCGGCAGTTATTTATGAAGCGTTATAAGTTTTTGAGATAATCAGCCAGTTTTTCAACAGCTACTATTTCCTGGTTGCCGGTTGCCAGGTTTTTAACTGCCGCATTTTTTTCTTCCATTTCCTTGCTGCCGATAATGATCACAAAAGGGATATTCTTCTTCTCTGAATAAGTAAATTGCTTACTGATCTTGGCTGCTTCGTGGTAAAGTTCGCAGGCAATGCCATTGCCACGCAATTGCTGCATCACGCCAAAAGCAAAGCGGCTTTCGGCTTCGCCCATATTAAAGAACAGGGCCTTGGTACTAACCTGTACATTGGCCGGGAACAGGTTCATTTCTTCCAGCACATCATAAATTCTGTCTACTCCAAAACTTACACCAACGCCGGGGATATTGGGCACGCCAAATAAACCGGTCAGGTCATCGTAACGGCCACCGCCGCCGATACTGCCCATTTTTACTTCTGCGGGGGCTTTTGCTTCAAAAATAATTCCGGTGTAATAATTCAATCCCCTGGCCAAAGTAAAATCAATGCTGAGGTTCGCATTTTTTGCCTGCCTGTCCGGTAGGCAAGTTTGCTGAAAAACAAATTCAACTTCTTCAATGCCTTGTTTGCCAATCTCACTTAAACCAATCAAGGATTTTATTTGGGTCAGTTTATCTTCATTGCTTCCGGTAATGTTGAGGTAGTTTTCAATGATCGCTATTTGTTCAGCAGTTAATCCACGCTCCTGTAATTCTTCTTTTACCTTTTCAAGTCCTATCTTATCTAATTTATCAATGGCAATGGTGATGTCTATCATTTTATCGGCACCGCCACATAGCTCTGCAAGTGCCACTAAAATTTTGCGGCTGTTGATCTTTAATTCATAATTCTTTAATCCTAATTGAATAAAAACCTCGTGGTAAATATTAGCCAGTTCAACTTCATTCAATAAAGAAAGGCTGCCAACCACATCAGCATCGCATTGTGTAAACTCACGGTAGCGGCCTTTTTGAGGCCTGTCGGCACGCCATACCGGTTGAATTTGATAGCGACGGAAGGGGAACGTAAGTTTGGTATGATTCATCGCCACGTAACGGGCGAATGGTATAGTAAGATCGTATTTTAAAGCCCGTTCCGTAATATCGCTGCTGCTTTTTCCTTCCAATATTTTTTCAAATCCTGCTCTTGTTTTTTCAGCTTTGGTTTCATGATCTAATCCGTTGTTTAAAATTTTAAAGATCAGTTTGTCTCCTTCTTCACCATACTTACCCATCAATGTTTCCAAATTCTCCATAGCTGGTGTTTCCAGCGGTTGAAAACTATAGAGTTCGAAAGTATTCCTGATGATATTAAAAATGTAATTCCGCTTTCTTACAACTTCAGCTGAAAAATCCCGGGTGCCCTGCGGTATAGATGGTTTATTGCTCATATTCGTGAAACGTAAATCGTGTGTTATTGGTTAGTGTAATTTTTTATGATGACATCACAATTTCTGTCAATTATTTCAAATACTTCGTGGTAGTGGCTTTCGGGCCCGCTCCAGGGATCAGGCACATCCCGCTCTTCTCCCGGAAATGAAGCTTCTAAAAACAAACTTACTTTATTTGTATCGAAATTATTTTTTGCTATCCGCCTCATATCCTGCAACACATCATTGGCCATAGCATAAATAAGATCATATGCTGCAAGGTCATCAGCAGTAAATCTCCTGCTTCTTTGCCCACTGATGTCGATCCCGTTCATTTTGGCCACTTTTATGCTTAACGGATGCGGAGGCTCACCGGTATGGTATCCGTTAGTGCCTGCACTGTCAACCTGCCAGTTCAACCCGGCCTGCAAAGCTTTCTCCTGTAGTATCCCTTCTGCCAGCGGGCTTCGGCAGATATTGCCCAGGCATACCATTAAAATTTTCATGCGGCAAAGATAGCTAGCGGTGGGCAGTTTGCAATATGCAGTGGCAGTTACCAATAAGTAATTGACAGTGCGCAATTTGCAAGCTATCCACTTCCAAATGAACTGCTTTATGGAATCTGTAAACTATCTCATCATATAGGCGAACACGGCGCCGGTTTTGATTTTATTCAGTCACTTCAAAACCAACCAGACATGAACAAAGAACTTATTATGAAAACAGATATCCTTGATATCATTTTCGAAAAACGTAACAAAGCATATGGAGCCTACGACCTGCGTAAATTTTATCCTGGTCGCTTGAAACTGGCCCTGGGCTTTATGTTTGCCGCAGCTGTTGCTTTCTCGGCTTTTAGCCTGCTGCCTGAAAAAAGAAAAGGTATGGCTACTACTGTACTTATAAAAGATGAGCCCAGGTTTATTAATGTAGATGAAACTCCTAAGGAAAAACCTAAAAAACAGGAAATAAAAAAACCTGAAGTGGTAAAACCGCCAACAAAACCGGCTGTTGCGCCACAGGCAAAGTACTTAAGTAATATTGCCATAGTTGATAAAGGCGTAAAAACAGATACAATTAAAACGCTTGCAGCAACCGATCCTATTGGTTCAAAAAATATAGTGAATGCACAGCCAGGCCCGGTTTTGGTAACACCGGTGAAAACAGAGCCTTCAGGAGGTACTGATAAGCCTGTTACAACTATTGATAAGGAGACGCCCATGAACGGAGAATTTGTTGAAGTGATGCCTTCATATCCGGGTGGTATGGATGCCCTGAAGAAATTCCTGGAGAAAAACCTGCAAACCCCGTATGATATGGAAACAGGCGAAACGGTAAACGTAAGGGTGCAGTTTGTTGTTGATTACAACGGCAAGCTTAAAAGCTTTGTAACCGTGCTTGATGGCGGAAAAGCCTATAACAATGAAGTTATACGGGTATTGAAAAAAATGCCGGATTGGATACCCGGAAAGACCAGGGGAGAAAATGTATCAGTGTACTATGTTATTCCGGTAAAGTTTACCGGTGCAGACTGATTAAACTGATTAATTCAGTATTTTCACAGCCCGAAAATACTTTTATAAAGCGCATTTAATTAAAATTTATACAATGGCACTGGAAGAATTTGAAAGAGAGGAACCAAGTGAGCGGGACAAAAGTTACCTGCGCATGCGAAGCATTATGGATTATGGAATGGGCGTGCTTTGGATGGCAATGGGTGTTTTCATGATCTTTGTTAAAAAGTTCAATACAGAACTTGCAGAAAAATATGATGAGGGCACATTTAAGATCTTTGGAGCCGTATGTATAATTTATGGGTTGTTCAGAATTTACAGGGGATATAAGAAACAATACTTCAAAGAAAGATGAGCAGAAAAAAATCAAACAGGATCATAATAACCGTGCTAAGCTGTTTTATGATCCCTTTTTTTATAACAGGATGTAAGGACGCAGAGAAGAAAGGACCAACTGATACCATGGCCACAGGAACCATTCATATCAGCGTAGATGAGTCGTTCAAGCCGGTTATGGAAGAACAGATAAGGGTGTTTGAACAATCGTTTCCGAAGGCGCATATTATTGCTGATTACAAAACAGAGGCTGATTGTTTTAAAGACTTTTTCAACGATACGTTAAACAGGATGGTTATTGTTACCCGTGGATTAAGAGATGATGAGGATGCCTATTGCCTGGACTCGCTGAAATATTACCCGCACTGGGATAATATAGCCAATGATGCCATTACGATCATTGTGAATAGTAAAAGTAATGATACTGTTTTTACACAGGAGAGGTTAAGAGATCAGCTGGCAGGAAAAATAAACAGGAACCAGAAAATGGTTTTCGACGGATTGAATGCAACCAGTACGGTACGGTTTATAATGGACAGTATTTTAAAAGGTAAACAGTTCGATACTTCTGTTGTTCAGGCAATAACAGGCAGCCAGCAGGTAATTGATTATGTGGCAAAAACAGAGAATGCAATTGGCTTTGTTGGCATCAGCTGGATAGGAAATCCGGAAGACAGTGCGCAGGTTAAAATGTTAAATAAAGTAAAAATTGCGTATGTGGATTGCCAGGTGTGCGATGGAAAGCCTTTTGTAAAACCAATGCAGGCAAGCATTTCAACACGCAGATACCCTTTGGTACGTGGTTTGTATTATATACTTAAAGAGAATTTCAATGGTCTTGGTACGGGCTTTGTAAATTTCTTAAACCAGGAGAGAGGACAGTTGATTTTTAGAAGGGCATATTTAGGTACCAGGATGGATTTTGGAGTAAGAAGGGTGAGGATTAACCAGAAATTATAAAAGATTATCTGGATTTAACGATAGAATAGTTGGAAAATTAATATTATTGTAAAGACTTAAAACAGCGAAATAAAATGAAGAATTTAAAATTTACATGTATCCTATTAACCGGTTTGCTGGCAGCCAATTTAAGCCGTGCTCAATCCATTGATGATGGAAAGAAATTTTTGTACTATGAAAAGTTCATCAGTGCAAAAAATGTGTTTCAGCAACTGATAACAGCAAACCCTGCTAATGATGAAGCCGTTTACTGGCTGGGGCAAACCTTAATAGCTCCGGATGAAGATAAGGACATAGATGGTGCAAAAGCCGTTTACCAGAAGGGTTTGGCTGCCAATGCAAACAGTGCATTACTGAATGCAGGTATGGGCCATGTTGAATTACTCCAGGGCATGACTCAGCAGGCACGCAGCCATTTTGAAAGTGCAATAAGCCTGAGTGGCGGAAAAAATATGCTGGTGCTTGATGCCATCGGTTTTGCCAACGGTGATTTTGATTCAAAATTTGGCGATGCTGCTTATGCCGTTGAAAAACTGCAACAGGCTACCAATTTAAAAGGCTTTAAAGATGCCAGGATCATGACAGACCTGGGCGATGCATATCGTAAAGCCGGTGATGGCGGTACCGCACAGCGTACTTATGAAGCTGCATTGACAATAGATCCTAGGTACGCCAGAGCGAAGTATCGTATCGGGCGTATTTACCAGTCGCAAGGCCCAAGCCAGCAGGCTATTTTTATGCAATACTATAACGATGCAATTGCTTTAGATCCAAACTATAGCAGGGTATATTGGACCTTACACCAGTATTTTTATGAAACTGATGTGGTAAAATCTGCAACTTATCTTGAAAAATATCTTGCGGCTAAGGGAACAGATGAAACCAATGCCTGCTTTTTAAGTGCTCAAATGAAATTTGCACAAGGGTTGTTTGCAGAAACTATTACAGCTGCCGATGCCTGTGTAGCCGCCAGCCCAAATCCTTATCCAAACCTTTTTGGATTGCTGGCTTATGCAAACTTTAAAATAGCTGAAAAATCAGAAAAGGCCGGAGATTCTACAGGAGCGTTAGGTGCTTACGGTAATTCAAAAATTGCGTTTGATAAATATTTTCAAAAACAAAAGCCTGCAAAAATCGGTGCCAGGGATTATTTTACCTACGCCACCGTATTACTGAAGTTTCCCGGAAACGAAGCTTTGGCAGGGAATTTTATGGAGCAGGCTGTAGCACTGGATAGTACAGAAATAGGCAAGGTGACCATGTTGAAATCTGTAGCATCTGTGTATGAAAAAAGAGGACAATTTGCTGAAGCCGGCGAATGGTATAAAAAGATACTGGCCATTAAAAAAACGCCTACCAAAACTGATATTTTCAGTGCCGGTAACAGTTTTTATAAAGTTGGCCAATTTACCCAGGCTGCACAGGTATTTGAAATTTATACCCAGAAATATCCTGAGGATATCCTTGGATATTATATGATGGGTAAATCGTTTTGGGGAATTGATACGGTAATGGCTTACGGCCTGGCTAATAATTCATTTGCAAAAGCAATTGAAGTTGGGGAAGCTTATACAGATAAGTCTAAGATCATCGGGCAGCTGATGTCGGCTTACAAGTATTTTATTGCTTATAGCGCCAACGTAGAAAAAAATTACCCGCAGGCTGTAAGCTATTGCGATAAGGCTCTGTTGGTAGACCCCAACGATGCTGAAGTAAAAGCCAACAAAGATGCGCTTGCAAAACTTGCGCCTCGTACTGATCTGAAACCGGTTAATACAGCAACATCTGTTACCATAGGTGCCGATGGATCAATCAATACTACCGGCAAAGATGGTTCAACCACCGTAATTACAAAAGCAGGTAAAATAACTACCGTGAAAGATGGCATTACTACTACTATTGAAAATGGCAAGGTGACCGTAATAGGCAGGGATGGTAAGGTAATAACTACACCTCCAACCCCACCAAGACCCGGTGCGGGTGCTCCAAGGCCACCAGCCACCAGGCCAGCAGGCGGTACAAAAAAAAAGTAGTGCCGGCTAAAAAGAAAGGCTCAAAATAACCAATAAGAACCCCGTTATTTAAATGATAACGGGGTTTTGTTTTACAAGCTATTGAATATTGCTTTAGCTACCTTATTTTTGCCAATAATCACAATATATCCATATGGAGTTTTTCTTACTACAGGCTACCGATGTAAATAATGCGGCAAATTACCTGCCCATTGCGCTTCAGATAATTTTTGCAGTAGGGTTAATAGCTACCATCATTGTAGGTTCAAACCTGCTGGGGCCTAAAAGAAAAACATCCGATAAACTCCAGAATTTTGAAAGCGGAATTCAGATACGGGGAAATGCCCGCCAGCCAATGGCGATCAAGTACTTCCTGGTGGCCATTTTATTTGTGTTATTTGATGTGGAAGTTATCTTCTTTTATCCTTACGCGGTAAACTTCAGGGAGCTTGGCTGGGGCGGTTTTATGGCAGTGCTAATGTTTGTTTCTTTATTTATAGCTGGTTTGATCTATATTTTTAAGAAGGGAGCGTTGAAATGGGAAGAATAGTCAATTTGAAAATTAACTGGTTTGAAGATTTGATTATGAACGTTTTTAGTGTAATGCTGTTAATCAATGTCAAATTGCAAAATCATCAAATTAAATAATTAATATGTCTCGTCCGGTACAATATAATAATCACATCAAATTCGAGGGGATTCCCGAAGGATATATGGGAGAGGGTTTTATGGCTACCAACTTTGAAAAAGTGGTGAGTCTTGCCCGTAAAAATTCCATCTGGCCTTTACCATTTGCAACCAGTTGCTGCGGTATTGAGTTTATGGCAACAGCTGCCAGCCATTATGATATTGCCCGTTTTGGTGCCGAACGTATGAGCTTTTCTCCACGCCAGTGCGATCTGCTGCTGGTGATGGGAACCATTGCTAAGAAAATGGGTCCGGTTCTGCGACAGGTTTATCTGCAAATGGCAGAACCACGCTGGGTGGTAGCTGTGGGTGCCTGTGCATCTTCGGGCGGGATTTTTGACACCTATTCTGTGTTACAGGGTATTGACCAGGTAATACCGGTTGATGTATATGTGCCCGGTTGTCCGCCCCGGCCCGAAGCTATTTTAGATGGGTTTATGAAAATACAGGAACTGGTACATGCAGAAGGTTTAAGAAGAAGGCATAGCGACCAGTATAAAGAACTTTTGGCAGGATATGGAATACAATAATGGTTGTATGGTTATATGGCTTCATTGACAAGATGGCCAATAACAATTCAACAATCAATCAATATAACAATGTCGCTTACAAACGAAACGATACAACTAAAACTAACTGAAAAATTTCCCGACCAGTTAACTGATTGGCAGGAACCTTATGGAATGCTTACGTTTACAGCGCCCAAGGACCTGAATTTAAAAGTACTTCAGTTCTTATTTGATGATGCAGAATTGAGATTTCAGTTTTTAACAGATCTCCAGGCCGTTCATTACCCTGATAACAAAGGAGCCGAACTGGCAGTGGTATATCACCTGCACAACCTGGTTGATAATGTAAGAATACGTTTCAAAATATTTGTTGATATTGAAAAACCAGATGTGTTTAGTGCTACGGCATTGTATAGTGCAGCCAATCATATGGAAAGGGAAACCTACGATTTTTTCGGCGTGAATTTCATTGGACATCCAAACCTGATCAGGATATTGAATGTTGATGAGATGGATTATTTTCCGATGCGGAAACAGTATCCTGTAGAAGACCAAAGCAGGATCGATAAGGACGATGAGATGTTTGGAAGAAGCTAAAACGATTTGATGATTTGAAAATTTGAAGATGTGCTGATTAATCATCATCAAATTACCAAATCACCAAATCTTCAAATTGATTATTAATTTATGAGCGACCATATTTTATTACCGGAAGGAAGTATAGAAAAGCAAACCACCACGCTTAACCTGGGGCCTACGCACCCGGCTACCCATGGTGTGTTTCAGAATATCCTGGAGTTGGATGGCGAACGTGTGATGAAATCAACTTCTACCATCGGTTATATTCACCGTGCCTTTGAAAAGATTGCAGAGCGCCGGCCCTTATACCAGATCACTCCGCTTACCGACAGGTTGAATTATTGCTCATCACCCATCAACAACATGGGCTGGCATATTACCTGCGAAAAATTATTAGGCATACAAACACCCAAGCGTGTTGACTACCTGAGGGTGATCATTATGGAACTAGCCAGGATCGCCGATCATCTTATTTGCAATTCAATTGTGGGTGTGGATAGTGGTGCATTCTCGGGTTTCTTGTACGTAATGCAGTATCGTGAATTAATTTACGAAATATATGAAGAAATATGTGGCTCCCGCCTTACTACTACTATTGGGCGTATTGGCGGTTTTGAAAGGAATTTCACTCCTACGGCGTTCGCAAAACTCGAAAAATTCTTAAACGAGTATCCGAAGGTTTTAAAGGAATTTGAAAACCTGTTTACACGTAACCGGATATTCATGGACCGTACCATTGGCTGTGGCCCAATCTCTGCCGAGCGTGCATTGAACTATGGCTTTACGGGGCCGAACCTGCGTGCCGCCGGGGTTGACTATGACGTACGTATACATACACCTTATAGCAGTTACGAAGATTTTGATTTTACTGTTCCTGTTGGTACTACCGGCGATTGCTACGACCGCTTTTTGGTACGTAACGAAGAAATGTGGCAAAGCCTGAGCATCATTGAACAGGCTTTTCAGAAAGTGAAAGAATTTAAAGGGGCAGATGCTGAAGTGTTTCATGCCGATGCACCAGCTTATTATTTACCGGAGAAGAAAGATGTGTACACCAAAATGGAAGCGCTCATCTATCACTTTAAGATTGTGATGGGCGAGACAGAAATGCCGGCTGGCGAAGTGTACAGCTCTGTGGAAGGAGCCAATGGCGAGCTTGGTTTTTACCTCATCAGTGATGGTGGAAGAACGCCTTACCGCTTACATTTCCGAAGGCCATGTTTTATTTATTACCAGGCTTTCGAAGAACTTGTAAAAGGCGGAATGCTGAGTGATGCGGTAATTACCATGAGTAGTTTGAACCTGATTGCCGGAGAAATGGATGCTTAATATGAAAAGAGTACTACTGTTATTGACGATGGGGTTGTTTGTTGCTACTGCAATAAAGGCGCAGCAAAAAACAGCTTTCGGAGATGAGGTAGGAACTTTGGATGGAATAATAAAAGCGTATTATGATGTAGTAACTGTGAAGAAAGGAGAAAAAGTGAGTTACACCAGAGATAGCCTCTTGCATGTTCCTGATGCATTGGTGGGTATGGCACAAAAAAATAAGGATGGAAAAACTGGTCTCAAACTCATCACGCTAAAACAATTTCACCAGAACTCTGATGCATATCTTGAGAAAGATGGCTTTTACGAAAAAGAGATCAGCAGGAAAGTTGAAAATTTTGGAGCCATATACCATGTGTGGAGTACATATGAAACGAGGAATGTTGTAGGTGGGCCAATTATTGAAAGAGGGATTAATAGTATTCAGTTGTATTTTGACGGAGCAAGGTTTTGGATACTATCCTGGGTATTTGACAACGAATCGAAGGAACAACCAATACCTAAAAAGTATTTGATAAATTAAGTAATGATGCAGTTTTCTGAAGAAAAATTAAACGAGGTAAAGGAAATTATTTCCCGCTATCCCGAAGGCAGGCATAAAAGTGCATTGCTTCCGGTGTTGCACCTGGCGCAGCAGGAATTTGGCGGCTGGCTGGATGTACCGGTGATGGATTATGTGGCTTCGGTTTTAAATATTGAGCCTATTGAAGTGTATGAAGTGGCCAGCTTTTACAGCATGTACAATTTAAGCCCGGTTGGTAAATATATGTTTGAGGTTTGCCAGACAGGCCCATGCATGCTGAACGGAAGCGATGATATTATTGCGTATATCAAACAAAAACTAAACATTGGCGTTGGCGAAACAACACCTGATGGTATGTTTACTTTAAAAACAGTAGAATGCCTGGGCGCCTGTGGTTATGCACCTATGATGCAGCTGGGCAAACATTATCGTGAGCATCTTACAAAAGAAAAAGTAGATGCTATTATTGAAGAATGCAGGGCAAAGGTTAATTGATCATTGAAAAAACTGCTGACGATATCATTTCTCTTTGTTGTTGCATTTGCAAATGCACAAACGGAAGAAGAGAAATTAACAGCAACGATAAAAGAATTTCACCAGGCGTTGGTAAATAAGAACACAATTTCTATAAACCAGCAAACGGATAAAGCTTTGAGTTACGGGCACAGCAATGGCTGGGTGGAAACAAAAGCAGAAGTTATAAAAGACCTGGAGACCGGTTATATCAGTTACCAGGCTTTTAAGGAAGACAGTATAACAGTTTTGATGAACGGTACCATGGCGAATGTGAGGTTTGTGGCAGATATAACCGCAACGATGAAAGGAGCAACCAATACTTTTCATTTAAAAGTGCTGGAAGTGTGGATGAAGAAAGGGAAGCGTTGGGTATTATTTGCAAGACAGGCTGTAAAAGGATAATTAATTAATCAGATCAGGCGAATGAGCAGAAAATTATTATTAGCAAAAGCACATGTAGAAAACATCAGGTTATATGATGTATACCGCCGTGAAGGCGGCTATCGCAGTGTGGAGAAGGCATTGAAAATGGCTCCTGCCGATATTGTGGAAGAAGTAAAGAAGAGCGGGTTGAGAGGCCGTGGCGGTGCAGGTTTCCCTACGGGGATGAAATGGAGTTTTATTGCCAAGCCAGAAGGTATTCCCCGCCACCTGGTGGTAAATGCCGATGAAAGCGAACCCGGTACTTTTAAAGACAGGTACCTGATGGAATTTATTCCGCATATTTTAATTGAGGGAATGATCGTAGCGTCTTTCGCACTTGGTTCAAATGTTTCATACATATACATACGTGGAGAATACCACTGGATCGTTGATATTTTAGAACAGGCTATTGCAGAAGCAAAACAAAATGGCTTCCTGGGTAAAAATATTTTGGGCAGTGGGTTCGATTGTGAAATTTATGTTCATCGTGGTGCAGGTGCTTATATCTGCGGAGAAGAAACTGCATTGATAGAATCATTGGAGGGCAAGCGTGGTAACCCGAGGATTAAACCGCCATTCCCCGCTGTAAAAGGTGCCTGGGAAAGGCCAACCGTGGTTAATAATGTTGAAACCATTGCAGCAGTAGTTCCTATCATCAACGATGGTGGCGAAGAATATGCAAAGATTGGTGTTGGTAAAAGTACCGGAACAAAACTGATCAGTGCCTGCGGCAATATCAATAAGCCGGGTGTTTATGAAATTGATATGACCATCTCTGTAGAAGAATTTATTTACAGCGATGAATATTGTGGTGGTATTCCCAATGGCAGAAAATTGAAAGCCTGTATTCCGGGCGGTTCATCTGTACCCATTGTGCCGGCTAATTTATTGCTAACTACTGCCAAAGGAGAAAAAAGGCTGATGAATTATGAAAGTCTTTCTGATGGAGGCTTTGCAACCGGTACCATGATGGGTTCCGGTGGTTTTATAGTGCTGGATGACAGCCAGTGCGTGGTAAAACATACGTACACTTTGGCAAGATTTTACCGTCACGAAAGTTGCGGACAATGTTCGCCATGCCGTGAAGGAACCGGGTGGATGGAAAAAATATTATTGAATATCGAGAACGGCAAAGGAAAGATGAGTGATATTGATCTGCTCTGGGATATTCAGCGTAAAATAGAAGGAAATACCATTTGCCCCTTGGGCGATGCTGCGGCCTGGCCGGTTGCAGCAGCTATCAGGCATTTCAGGGATGAATTTGAATGGCATGTGAAAAACCCGGTTGAATGTTTAACAAGCAACTATGGCCTTGCACATTATGCTGATCCGATTCATGTACCGGTAATAGCATAAAATATTTTTAGAAAGAACGAATTATTAATATGGCTGAAGAAACAAAACCTGCACCACCCGCAAACTTCAAAGTAACAATAGATAATATTACTATTGAAGTTGCTCCTGGTACAACTATATTAAATGCTGCACGCCAGATTGGTGGAGATGTTACACCACCAGCGATGTGTTACTATAGCAAGCTGGAAGGTAGTGGTGGTAAATGCCGCACCTGTTTGGTAGAAGTTGCAGCAGGCTCAACGGCCGATCCAAGGCCTATGCCAAAACTGATGGCCAGTTGTCGCACAACCGTGATGGATGGAATGGTGGTAAAAAATATTACCAGCGACAAAGTAATTGATGCCAGAAACGGGGTTGTAGAATTTTTATTGATCAATCATCCTTTGGATTGTCCCATCTGCGACCAGGCTGGCGAATGTCACCTGCAGGATCTGGGGTACGATCATGGTAAAGCAGGTACTCGTTACGAATTTAAAAGAAGAACTTTCGAAAAAGAAGATATTGGTCCTTACATTCAGTTACACATGACAAGATGCATTCTATGTTATCGCTGTACGTATGTTGCCGACCAGATAACTGATAAAAGAGTGCATGGCATTTTAGACCGTGGTGATCATGCAGAAATATCAACTTATATTTCAAAAGCCATTGAAAATGATTTCAGCGGTAATATGATCGATGTTTGCCCGGTTGGCGCTTTAACTGATAAAACTTTCCGTTTTAAGAACCGGGTTTGGTTTACCAAGCCGGTTGATGCTCACCGCAATTGCGAAAATCCCAAATGCTGCGGTAAAGCTACTTTATGGTTACGTGGTGATGAAGTGTTCAGGGTTACAGCCCGTAAAGATGAGTGGGGTGAAGTGCAGAGCTACGATGGTAAGCCGGGCTGGATTTGTAACACCTGCCGCTTTGATAAAAAGAAAACAAGTGACTGGACCGTGGAAGGACTGACGACAATCAGCCGTCATTCTGTGATAGGGGCAAATAAATATGCTAATTTGGAAATGCCGAATGATACCATTAAAAAAGTATTGAAGGGGCGTGATCCGAAATTACTAATGAACATACATAATGTGAGCGGTGTAAATAACCCCCATATTCATTTAAGTGAAATTGAAAGGCCGGCACATGCAGCTGATTTTGCAAAATCAAATGAATTTGTAAAAGGCGAGGGAGAATCTACACAATGGGGGTTACCAAAAGAATAAAAATATAAAACAGGTTTATGCTTTTAGCAATTGATTTGGCATTAATTATTGAGAAACTGGTTTTGATCGTTATTGTAGTGATGGCATCGTTGCTTATTGCCATGTATGCTACTTATGGCGAAAGAAAGATTGCTGCTGTTTTGCAGGACAGGCGTGGACCTAACCGTGCAGGACCTTTTGGTATTCTGCAACCGGTTGCTGATGGGTTGAAATTGTTTTTTAAGGAAGAGATCATTCCTGATTTTTCTTCTAAATTCTTATTCATACTTGGTCCTTCGCTTGCAATGATGACAGCCATTATGACGAGCGCTGTTGTTCCCTGGGGCGATAAAGTTCATCTGTTCGACAGGGATATTTCTTTACAAATAGCAGATGTGAATGTTGGTATCTTGTACGTTTTTGCTGTAGTAAGTATGGGTGTATATGGTATCATGATCGGCAGCTGGGCAAGTAACAATAAGTTTTCTTTAATGGGTGGCTTAAGGGCTGCTTCTCAGATCATCAGTTACGAACTGGCGATGGGCATAGCCTTAATTGCTTTGCTGATGGTAACCGGAACTTTGAGCCTGAAAGAAATGGTACAGCAGCAACAGGCCGGCCTTTGGAATATTGTATATCAGCCTCTTGGGTTTTTACTATTCTTAATTTGCGCCTTTGCCGAATGTAACCGGGCTCCTTTTGATCTGTCGGAAGCGGAGAGTGAACTGATCGGCGGTTATCATACAGAATATTCATCTATGAAACTGGGTTTTTACCTGTTCTCAGAATACATCAATATGTTCATCAGCAGTGTTATTATGGCCACTTTGTATTTTGGCGGGTATGATATTCCTTTTGTAAATGAACTTAACTATGATGCAAATCTGATGGCGATACTTGGTGTATTGGCATTAATGGCGAAAGTTGTTTGTTTTATATTTTTCTTCATGTGGGTAAGGTGGACGATACCAAGATTCAGGTATGATCAATTGATGAACCTGGGCTGGAGGGTATTGATTCCGTTAGCTTTATTCAACATGCTGGCAACCGGGGCATTGGTATTATTAAAGCAGAACAACTGGCATTTTTAAGTAACAAATTAAATGATCCTACTGGGATTAAGGTATAAATATGCAAGCATTAACTAATAGGGTAAAACAGGTTGACCGCCGGAAAATGAATTTCCTGGAGCGCCTTTACCTGGTAGCTATTTTTAAAGGGATGCTGATCACCTTCAGCCATATGTTTAAAAAGAAACCTACCATTAATTATCCTGAAAAGAAAAGACCTTTCAGCCCGGTTTTTCGTGGGCTACATATTTTAAACAGGGATGCAGAAGGCCGTGAGAATTGTACTGCATGTGGATTGTGTGCAGTTGCCTGCCCGGCAGAAGCTATCACCATGGAGGCTGCAGAAAGACAAACAGGAGAAGAAAATTTATACAGGGAAGAAAAGTACGCAGCTAAATACGAGATCAATATGCTGCGTTGTATCTTCTGCGGACTGTGCGAAGAGGCTTGTCCCAAAGATGCAATTTATTTAAGTGAAACTTTTGCACCGGCCGACTACCAGCGCAAACAGTTTATCTATAAAAAAGACGAATTATTGATACCTCACCCGATAAATGATCCGGAAGCTTATAAAAAAGCATTAGGAAACAGGGCAAAAAAAGAAACGGTTAATTAAAGATCATGAGCATTACAGAAATATTATTTTGGGGTTTATCAGCTTTGGCTTTGTTCAGTGCTATAATGGTTGTTGCCAGCAAAAGTCCTGTGAACAGTATATTGTACCTGATCGTGGTATTTTTTGCCATCACCGGTCATTATATTTTATTGAATGCTCAGTTCCTGGCTATTGTAAATATTATTGTGTATGCCGGTGCCATCATGGTCTTATTCTTATTTGTGGTGATGCTGATGAACCTGAACGCAGAATCGGAACCCAAAAAACACCGGATGCTGCAGTTCGCAGGATTGATCTCAGGAGGATGTTTATTCCTGGTTTTGGTTTCGGCTATATCAGAAACAGCAAAGGCTTCCAACCTGGTGCAGATGGGCGGCGGTAACAGCGGCCTTGTTCAGAACCTGGGAATGGTTTTGTTCAAAAATTATGTGTTGCCTTTTGAAATAAGCTCAGTATTATTTTTAAGTGCAATGATCGGGGCGGTGGTGATTGGTAAAAAAGAAGGTTAAATTTTTATAACACGAATTAGTGTAATTCGAAATAATTAGTGACATCAATATGGAAATAAAATGGTACATCGGTTTGGCGGTTGCGCTTTTCTGCACAGGGATTGTGGGGGTACTTACCCGTCGTAATTCCATTATTATTTTTATGTGCATAGAACTGATGCTTAATTCAGTGAATTTGCTGTTGGTAGCGTTTTCAAAAATGCATGCTGCATCTGCATTGGTTAAAGCCAATCCGAATGTAGTGAGTGATGCACAGATATTTGTATTCTTTATTATGGTGGTTGCGGCGGCGGAAGTGAGTGTTGGACTGGCAATCATCGTTATGCTTTACAGGAATACACATTCGGTAGATGTGAACTTTTTAAACAGGTTAAAAAACTAATGACCAGTTTGTGCTGGTTACAATAACGGCTTATGAATAATGTTTTGCAAATGGTTTGGCTGATCCCTGTTCTTCCCTTAATTGGCTTTTTAATTAATGGTTTGGGCAGAAAACATGTATCAAGATCATTGTCTGGATTTATCGGCAGCGCAACTGTATTTCTTTCTTTCCTTGTAAGTGTTTATGTTTTCTTTAGTGTCCGTTCGGGTAACACCCACGTTGCTCATTATTTCGATTTTATCAATGTAACAGCGCTAAAGATCGGATTTGATTTTCAGATCGATCAGTTATCTTCTATATTCTTATTAATAATTACCGGTGTGGGATTTTTGATACATGTGTATTCAACCAGCTACATGCACGATGAAGAGCCAAAGGATTTTGCAAAATATTTTGCTTACCTCAACCTGTTTGTATTCTCGATGTTGCTGCTGGTACTGGGCGCTAATTATGTTATTATGTTCATTGGCTGGGAAGGCGTAGGACTTTGTTCTTACTTACTTATTGGCTTCTGGTTTAAAAATACCAACTATAATATTGCAGCTAAGAAGGCCTTCATCATGAACCGCATTGGAGACCTTGGATTTTTACTGGCAGTATTCTGGCTGGTATCAAAACTGGGCACGGCAGATTATCACCAGGTTTTTGCTAATGTTTCTAAATTAACAACAACAGATATTACCGCTATCACGATGCTTTTATTTGTTGGTGCGATGGGTAAAAGCGCACAGATACCTTTATATACCTGGTTACCCGATGCGATGGCGGGTCCCACGCCTGTGAGTGCTTTGATTCATGCCGCAACCATGGTTACCGCAGGTATATACATGATTGCACGAAGCAATATTCTGTATACCATGTCTCCGGTTACCCAAACGGTGGTTGCTATTGTTGGTTTATCAACAGCTATTCTTGCAGCAACTATCGCTCTTAAACAAAACGACATTAAAAAAGTGTTGGCATACTCAACCGTAAGTCAGCTGGGTTATATGTTTTTGGCATTGGGTGTTGGCGCTTATACCGGTGCTGTATTTCATGTAATGACACATGCATTCTTCAAAGCCTTATTATTCCTGGGCGCAGGTAGTGTAATACATGCAATGAGTGGGGAACAAGACATCCGCAATATGGGTGGTTTGAAAAAATACATGAGCGTGACACACATCACATTCTTATTGGCTTGTCTGGCAATAGCCGGTATGCCGCCATTTTCAGGCTTCTTTTCAAAGGATGAAATTTTAGCTGCGGCATATGAGAAAAACCCGATCCTTTGGGTGGTTGGTGTTCTTACAGCAGTAATGACCGCATTTTATATGTTCCGTTTATATGCCATGACCTTCCTGGGAAAATTCAGGGGCACGCATGAGCAGGAACATCACCTGCACGAAAGTCCGAAAGCTATGACCATTCCTTTGATCATACTCGCCATACTTTCTGTTATTGGCGGCTGGATAGGTATACCTGAAGTATTTATACATGGTGGGCATAGGCTGGAAGCATTTTTAGAACCCGTTTTTGCGCAAAGCAATGCAATTACTGTAAAGCATCCGCTGGATCATATCACGGAGTATGGATTAATGGCAGCTTCGGTTGTATTGGCACTTGTAGCGCTGGTTTTTGCATGGAGCAAATTCAGCAAATACCAAAAAAACGATGCTGAAGAAACAGGCCTTGGTAAAGTGCTTGCCAACAAATGGTATGTAGATGAATTGTATGATGCCATCATCGTAAAACCTGTACAATCAATCGCAAAATACTTCAATGATATTTTTGAGAAAAAAGGTATTGATGGATTTGTAAATGGAGTTGGTAAAGCCGTTAACTATGGCAGTCGCCAGATCCGTTTATTGCAATCTGGCCAGGTTGGTACCTATGTATTGATGATGGTACTGGGGATTTTGATATTTTTTATTATTCAGTTGTTTTTATAAGTAGATATGGATCACAAAGATTATTTAATAACGTTCCCGGAATTATTGATCTGGTTTCCTTTGGTAGCCGGGCTGGTAGCGTTTATTATCCGTAAGGAAAAAGCAGTAAAAAACTGGGCTATACTGGCTTCGCTCATTACATTGGGCATATCAGTGGTAAGCCTGGCGTATGCCGATAATACAAAACACTTTTACCTGAATAATGTCAGCTACTTCTGGCTAAAATACCTGGGCAGTAATTTTGCAGTTGGGCTGGATGGTATGGGGCACATGCTTACGGCGCTTACAGCCATTTCGTTTCCCATTATTTTTATTGCTACCAATAAAACCAGTTATAAAAATGCAAATGCATTTTATGGATTGATGCTTTTAACCCAGTCTGGTTTAATGGGGGTATTTACCGCCATGGATCTGCTGGTGTTTTATTTCTTTTGGGAACTGGCGGTAATACCGGCTTACTTCTTATGCAGCCGCTGGGGCGGAGAAAGAAGGATACAGGCAACATTCAAATTTTTTGTGTACACGTTTGCAGGCTCGTTATTGATGCTGATTGGAATTATCTATTTGTATCAGCATTCAGCAGCAACCCCTTTTGCAGAACATTCATTTTCCATGAATGCGGTGTATGCTGCTAATCTTACCCCGGTAGAAAAAAACTGGATATTCTGGCTTTTCTTTATTGCATTTGCCATCAAGATGCCGGTGTTTCCTTTTCATACCTGGCAGCCGGATGCATATGAACAGGCACCTACTGCAACAACCATGGTATTGAGTGGTATAATGGTAAAAATGGGTGTGTTTGCTGTTATCCGTTGGATATTACCGCTCTTCCCTGATGCAGTAACCAGGTTTGATAATATTGTTATCGGGCTTTCTGTCATAGGCATGATCTACGCAAGTTTGATTGCCATCAAACAGGATGACCTGAAGCGCTTTGTTGCCTATTCATCCATTGCTCATATAGGGTTAATGTGTGCGGCAATTTTTACAAAAACTGAAATCGGTTTACAGGGCGTGATGATACAGATGTTCAGTCATGGTATTAACATCATTGGTATGTGGATAGTGGTTGACCTGATAGAAAAACAAACCGGTACCCGTAAAATTTCTGAACTGGGCGGTATAGCACATAAAGCCCCTGCATTAACGATCTTCCTGGTTGTAATAGCACTGGCAAATATTGCACTGCCTTTAACCAATGCATTTGTAGGGGAGTTTATGATGTTTAACGGCCTGTTCAAATTCAATTTCTGGTACACGGTGTTTGCTGGACTAAGTATTATACTGGCAGCAGTTTACACATTAAATATGGTGCAGAAGGTTTTTTATGGAGAGGCAAATTCCATTACCGGAAATATGCAGGATATTTCTTTGAATCAAAAACTGGTACTGGCTGTGCTGGTTCTGTTTATTTTCTTTTTAGGAGTTTATCCGCAACCATTATTTGATATAACAAAAGATACAGTAACAGCTATATTAACAAGAATTAAATAATTAAAGCGCCTTTGGCGTAACTGAGGTATGAATGCAATAATATTTACAGCGATCTGGGGTGTGGTGATGATGTTGGGAGGTGCTTTTATAAAAAATAAAAGCATACCTAAATACCTGGCAATTTTTGGATTGGCAATTATACTTGTATTGAATTGTGTTGAAATGAACATGGGAATGCCTTTACTTAATGTTGATGTTAAAGGCATGCTGGAGTTTAAAAATTTCAATCTCACTTTTATTAATGTGGCATTTGGCTGTACTTTACTTTATTTCTTTTTAAACGGAAGAGATATTGAAAAAGTGGGAGAGAATGTATCTGAGTATTTTGCCCTGATATTTTTTGTGTTATGCGGCATTGCCATTATTTCTACTTTCAATTCATTGCTGATGTTATTCATCGGTATAGAGATCGTATCTATACCGCTGTATATTTTAACCGGTAGCGACAAACGTAATTTAAAAAGCAATGAAGCTGCACTGAAATATTTCCTGATGGGATCTTTCTTTACCGGTATCATGCTTTTGGGTATTGCATTTCTTTACGGTGGTGGCGATTTGGGGTCTTTCGATATTCATCTCATCATCTCCGGAAACGGGCCAATGCCTGCTTTGATAGCAGCAGGATTGGTTTTGTTGCTGATTTCTATGTCGTTTAAAGTATCGGCTGCTCCTTTCCATTTCTGGACTCCCGATGTATATGATGGATCGCCAACTGTTTTCACATCCTTTATGGCCACTGTAGTTAAAGCAGCTGCATTTTTTGCTTTTATACGTTTATTTGAAAATGCTTTTGGCAGCTTACATCGCCAGTGGCAAACACTGGTGGTTGTGCTTATTGCAGCAACACTGTTAATAGGAAATCTCACAGCTGTATTTCAGCAAAGCGTAAAACGTATGCTGGCATACTCCAGTATTGCCCAGGCAGGTTTTATGATGTTCTCATTATTTGCATTAAGTAAAATGGCTTACGAAGGCCTGGTATTATATGCAGCAGCATACAGCCTGGCCAGCATTGGCATATTCGCTATACTGGTAAAAATGAAAGATTATACGATTGATGGCTTTAACGGTCTGGGTAAACAACAGCCATTGCTGGCAGTTACTGCAACAATCTTTCTTTTGTCTTTAACCGGTATTCCTGCAACAGCGGGTTTCCAAAGTAAATTTTATATGCTGATGGCTGCTGTACAAACCGGCCACCATATATGGCTGGTTATTTTCGCTGTGCTTTGTGCTGCTATCAGTGCGTATTATTATTTCCGCATTATACAAGCCATGTTTTTTAAAGACAGCAATGACGAAACAGCTCTTACGGAGGATGTAACACCTGAATTTAAAATATTGCTTGTTATAACATCTTTTCTCATTATCGTTTTAGGATTGTTCCCTGAATTCCTCATCAACTGGCTGTACTACTAAATTTAACCGGGGCGCCGTTTATAAAAGTTTTGGCTGTTAATCACATTCTGTCATTAACTTTAGGCTACTAATGGCACTCCATGACTTTTAAAGACACACTAGCTCTATCCTGGCGAAATATTTCGGGCAATAAATTGCGTACCGGTTTAACTGTAGCCATTATTGCACTGGGAATTTTTGCTTTGATAATGATTGTAACGGCTATTAAAGCAGCCAGTGTAAGCCTTACTACAAGTTTCTCCACCATGGGAGCCAATTCTTTCAGTCTTAGGTTTAAAGACAGAAACATACGTATTGGCGGAGGCCGCCAAAGGGATAATGAAAAAACCAGTAAATCGGCCTTGCGTGAAAAAAAGAGTAATATGGGTAAGGTAATTACCTACGAGGAGGCAAAGGCCTTTAAACAACGCTATAATTTTCCTGCAAAAGTGGGGCTTGCTTTAATGGGGCCGAGAAATATTGTTTGCAATAACGACCGCAAAAAAACAAATCCCGATATTACTATTTTAGGCGGCGATGAGAACTACCTGGAACTTAATGGCTATACTATAGCCTACGGCCGCAATTTTACAGAATCAGAAATTGAATCGGGCAGAAGTATCTGTTTGCTAGGAAGCGGCACTGCGCAGAAATTATATCCTGATAATCCTGAAAAGGCAATTGACAGGGTAGTAAATGTAGATCACACACCTTACCGGGTAATTGGTGTGCTTGAAGATAAGAGTTCGAGCGCTTTTTTCAACACCAGTAAAATTGTTGTTACTTCTTACAATAATATCCGCCGCTTATATGCATCGCAAAGTACTTCATTCAATATTGGTGTAATGGTGGCCGATCAGAAAATGATGGATGCTGCCATCGGCGAAGCTAAAGGAACTTTCAGGCCAATTAGAAAACTAAACGTTAAGGATGAGATCAATTTTTATGTAGATAAAAGTGACAGCATTGCACAAACCTTTCTTTCTGCATCTTTATACCTGCAATACGCCATGCTTGCCATTGCGTTGATAACACTCATTGGATCAGCCATTTGTTTAATGAATATTATGCTGGTGGCAGTAAATGAACGTACCAAGGAAATAGGCTTGATAAAGGCACTGGGTGGAACCAAAAATGAGATCAGGTCTCAGTTTTTATACGAGTCTGTTTTGATAAGTTTACTGGGAGCTGTAGCAGGAATTATTTCAGGCATCTTGGTCGGTAACCTGGTTTCCATCCTGTTAAAAACCGGGTTTGTTGTTCCCTGGGGCTGGGTGATTATTGGCGTGTTGGTATGCTCTCTTGTGGGTTTGGCAGCAGGCCTTTACCCTGCCTACAAGGCTTCCAAACTTGACCCCATTGTGGCTTTAAGGTATGAGTAAGTATTGCATGTTTCCTTTATTTAAATGACTTTGATTGTTTTTTTTCTAAAATTTCAACCGTTTGCGGAAAAATTTTATGTAAAAAAATCATTTTAGCATCGTAAAAAAAAAATTATGAAATAAAGCTTTTGTAAGTTGTAACTTTCAATTAATTATTTAACTTGTGCATTCTGCTCTGAGGCAGAAAAATGAAAAGATTGTAAATGCTAAAAATCAATATCACTTAATATCCTTTACCAATCATTTAACTTAAATTAAAATTTTACAAAACTAAAAACTAGAATTTTATGGCAGAGACTACAGCAACTGTAAAACCAACAACTTCAGTTCAGGCAAAAAAATCAAGCAACATTATCTCTTTAATTGCTCCCGTATTATGTTTACTGGCGGGTTATTTAATCTGGAGATTTGGTTTAGGTAATCCAGGCAATTTTGATAAAGTGGTGGAGAACGGATGGTTTTGGCCAAAATATGAAGGCCCTAAATCAGGTTTAAGCAAAATGTATCTTGGTGGTATCATTGTACCTATCCTTATTGGTACATTTTTAACCATGCTGACATTTGTTATTGAAAGATTTATGACCATTGCAAAAGCAAGCGGTACAGGAAACAATGCAGATTTTATCCGCAAAGTTCAGTACCAGTTGGCCAATAAAAATGTTGATGCAGCTTTGGCTGAGTGCGACAAACAAAAAGGTTCTGTTGGTAATGTAATGAAAGCAGGTTTACACCGCTACAAAGAGATGATCTCTAACTCTGAGCTGACCACAGATCAGAAAGTGATGTCAATTCAGAAAGAAGTGGAAGAAGCCACCTCTCTTGAATTACCAATGCTTGAAAAAAACCTGGTATTCCTTTCTACAATCGCTTCTATTGCTACCCTGTTGGGTCTGTTAGGAACGGTATTAGGTATGATCAGGGCGTTCTCTAACCTGGGAGCGGATAGTGGTGGAGCAGGTGCAGCAGCACAGTTATCAGTAGGTATCTCTGAAGCGCTTTATAATACAGCTTTAGGTATCGGTACTTCTGCTTTTGCTATCGTTTTCTACAACATCTTTACTACCAAAATTGATGGGATTACTTATGGTATTGACGAATCTGGTTTTACTTTAACACAAACTTTCTCTTCTTTGTACAAATAATTGTATGGAATAAGACAGTTTTTGTATCATTAAAGTATCATTAAAAAATTAAGAAATGCCAAAAGTTAAAATACCAAGAAAAAGTACAACCATCGACATGACAGCGATGTGTGACGTTGCTTTCTTGTTGTTGTCGTTCTTTATATTGGCAACAAAACAAAAGCCACCGGAAGTACTTACAGTAAAAACTCCTACTTCGGTATCAAGCACGGCTGCTCCTGAAAAATCGATATTAATAACAATGACCAAAGAAGGGAAAGTGTTTTTAATGTTGGGCGATGACACTAAAAAAAGTGCCATCATCGACGATTTTAATACAACAAGAGGACTGCAGCTTACAGGTGCTGAACTTGCCAAGCTTAAAAAAGCTGAGTACATAGGTTTACCAACAAATAAGCTGAAATCGGCTTTGGATATGGAGCAGGAAATACCAGCCAGCGCAATGGATGGCATACCTACCGACAGTACCAATAATGAACTGGCTTACTGGGTAAAAAGTATAACCAATGCTTACAAAGGCGAAGACCAGCGAAAATTGCAGGAGATGATCCTGATAAAAGGCGATGGAGAAGCTTTGTATCCTATTTTTAAAAATGTAAAGGAAGCCCTTAAGGCCAACGAACTTTTTAAATTCAGGATCGTAACCGAAGGTGAAACTGTACCTCCTGGTTCAGAACTGGACAAAACAGGAAAAGTTGAAAAAAAATAATTAGGAAAAAATAAAAAAGAATTACTATGGCAGAAATGGATACCTCGTCGGGTGGCGGACATAAAAAAGGCCCCGGCGTCAAAAAACCAAAAAAGCTTTCTACCCGTGTAGATCTTACTCCCATGGTTGACCTTGGTTTTCTGTTAATTACATTCTTTGTATTTACAACAACCATGAGCCAGTCAACAGCCATGAATATGAATGAACCTAAAGACGATCCTAATCAGGAGATGAAGGTGAAGAACTCAGGTGCCATGACTATTTTGCTGGGAAAAGGTAACCAGGTATATTACTATTACGGACAGTTAATGCCCGAAACCATCAGCCAGGATTTCAAAAGCACCAATTTTGCAGGCATCAGAAAACTGATACTGGATAAGAAAAAGGCTACTCCGATTGATGACCTGATGTACATCATTAAATCGGATGAAAAATCAACCTTTAAAAATGCGATCGATATACTGGATGAAATGACTATATCTGCAGTTCCACCGGGCCACTATGCTGAGGTAGAGATGACAGATGTAGAAAAGATGCTTATTAAAACAACAGAGCAGGCTAATGGCATTCAGTAGGTTTATGGAATTGAAACAATTTTGAATCTGATTAAAAAAAGATTATAATGGAAGCAAACAAAATTTTAGGCGCCGATGTTCTTGACATCATTTTTGATGGTAAGAACAAGGAATATGGCGCTTATCAATTAAGAAAATCCTACAAAAAAACGCTTACCAAAGCGTTGATAATTACAGGATCTGCGTTGTTGCTGATATTGGCAGGAACGGTTCTGGCAAATTTCATTGATGCCAATGCCGGCAAAAAGAAATTTAATACGCTGGAAACCCAGATGGCGGAAATAAAGGCAGAGGAAACTCCACCGCCACCACCACCGCCACCACCACCGCCACCAACACCGCCACCACCACCTGAAATTAACCAGGTTAAATTTACTCCTCCTAAAATTGTTAAGGATGAGGAAGTAAAACCTGAAGAAAAAATTGAAGAGATCAAAGAAGATGCGGCCATCAGTGTGCAGACTGTAAAAAGTGAAAACACAGTGCAGGTAGTACAGGCGCCGGTAGAGGAGAAAGGAACACAGGTAGTGGAAGTGAAAAAAGAAGATGATGAAAATAAAATTTTTACCAAGGTAGAAGTTGAAGCGGGTTTCCCCGGCGGAAACGATGCCTGGATAAACTTTTTAAGAAAAACGATCAATAATGACCTGCCAACTGAGAACGGAGCGCCTGGAGGTAAGTACCAGGTTATTGTAAAGTTTGTTGTAAGTAAAGACGGAAGTGTAAGTGAAGTAAGTTGCGAAAATGATCCTGGTTTTGGATTATGTGCCGAAGCTATCAGGGTAATTAAGAAAACTAAAAACTGGACACCTGCAATACAAAACGGAAGAAACGTAAATGCTTACCGTCGTCAGCCTATAACATGGGTAGTGGAAGAGAATTAAAATTTAAAAAATGATTTTGCAGATCCCCCGAATTTTTCGGGGGATTTTTTTTGCCTGTTTATGGAAATATTTAATGAAGCACTCTTAGAGAAAACTTTCTTTTAAGATTATTCCGGAAACTTAAAAGAAAGCCGGACATCAAAAAAACATTTTCATCAACCAAAGGATTTCTGGAACAGCAATGATCCGGGATCTGGCTAAAACTAATCATCATGGAAACAAACAAAATTTTAAATGCAGATGTTCTCGACATCATCTTTGACGGCAAGAACAAAGAGTATGGCGCTTATCAACTAAGAAAGGCGTATAAAAAAACATTAAGCAGGGCTTTGGTAATTACAGGCAGCACTTTGCTACTGGCCATGGGTGGTACTGTACTTGCGAATTTTATCAGCAATAATGGCAATCACAGAACTTTTAACACAGTGGAAACTTCGATAGCAAAATTACATGCCGAAGATCCGTTACCACCACCACCTCCGCCACCACCACCGGTAGAACAACCAAAGATGGATATTAAACAGATCAGGTTTACGCCCCCGGTAATTGTAAGAGATGAAGAGGTAAAGCCTGATGAGGTTATTAAGGATATAGAACCTGATGCCGCCATCAGTACTAAAGATGTCAAGAGTGACAATACAAACCAGGTTGTGCAGGCCCCCATTGAAGAAACAGATACAAAGGTTATAGAAGTAAAAAGACCTGATGAAGAAGGTAAGATATTTACAGCTGTGGAAATTGAAGCAGGTTTTCCCGGAGGGCAGGATACATGGATTAGCTACCTGCGTAACAACCTGAATGGAGACCTGCCAGTAGAAAACGGCGCAACTGCCGGCAAATACACCGTAATTGTAAAATTTGTAGTAAGTAAAGACGGCAGTGTAAGTGATGTGAAATGTGAAAACGATCCTGGCTTTGGAATGTGCGAAGAAGCAGTAAGGGTAATTAAAAAAACAAGGAACTGGACTCCCGCTATACAAAACGGCCAACAGGTAAATGCTTACAGGCGCCAGCCTGTTGTATTCCTGGTAGAAAATTAATTTTCAGAAATGTTTAATTGATCCCTCCGAAATCCCGGGGGGATTTTTTTTATTGGTTTATGGAAATGCTCTGTTCTGTAATCTTAATAAAAACTTACTGTTATGGCAGAAATAGAAACAAAAAGATCGAACGACAAAAAGAAAAGGTTTAACAAGAAAAGCACCAGGATTGATCTTACTCCCATGGTAGATCTGGGTTTTTTACTGATCACTTTTTTTGTGTTTACCACAACCATGTCAACTCCCAAGGCGATGGATCTGGTAATGCCTTATGATAAAACACCTATCAATGATCCGGTTTGTGAATCCTGCGTACTTACTGTTTTGCTCGACAAAGACAACCGGATAAAATATTACGAAGGCGCTGCTGAAAATAACCCGGTTGTAAAAGAAACTGGCTTTGCACCTGAGCAAATACGAAACGTGCTGATGCAGAAAAAGGCTGATGTAATAAAAGCACGGGGAGGCAACGATCAGTTTATACTTATCATTAAAGCATCTGCCGCCAGCAATTTTAAAAACTTTGTTGATATTACCGACGAAGTGACTATCTGCCAGGTTAAGAAATATTACATTGATGAATTAAGCGAAGCAGATAAAAAAATACTGCTTGAAAAATAAGCCTCTAAACTTTTTCCTGTAGGCTGTGGAGGCGGTATCTTTGCTTAATGTCAAATCAAATTTCAGGCTGGGATGATACTATTATAGCACTAGCTACTCCTTCAGGTGTTGGTGCAATAGGCGTAATACGTTTAAGTGGCACTAAAGCTATTGACATTGTAAATGAATTGTTCCCATCTAAAGATCTGCATAAACAAAACTCACATACCATTCATGTTGGTTTTATAAAAGAAGAAAATGCAGATATTGATGAAGTGGTTGTATCGCTCTATAAAAATCCAAAAAGTTATACCGGCGAAGATGTGGTGGAGATAGGATGCCATGGAAGCCCTTTTGTGCAACAGCAGGTAATACAGGCCTGCATACGTAAAGGCGCCAGGCTTGCCCGGGCGGGAGAGTTCACCCAGCGTGCCTTTCTGAACGGGAAACTCGATCTTACACAAGCTGAAGCAGTAGCAGATATTATCGCTTCCAACACAGCTGCATCGCAAAAAACAGCACTCCACAATATGCGTGGAGGCTTCAGCGAGGTTTTAAAACAACTCCGTGAAAACCTGATACAGTTTTCGGCTTTGATAGAACTTGAACTTGATTTTAGCCAGGAAGATGTTGAGTTTGCAGACCGGAAAAAATTTTATGATCTGATTGAAGATGCAAGTTCAGTTACCGGTAACTTACTTCAGTCGTTCAAGTTAGGAAATGTTATAAAGAACGGTGTGAGTGTTGCCATTATTGGCAAACCAAATGCCGGCAAAAGCACTTTGCTAAATACATTGCTGAATGAAAACCGGGCCATTGTAAGTGAAATAGCCGGCACTACCCGTGATACAGTTGAAGAAGTGATAAATATTGATGGAATTATTTTCAGGTTAATAGATACTGCAGGTATCAGGGATAACAGTACAGATGTTATAGAATTGATAGGTATTGAAAAAAGCAAAGAAAAGATCGTAAACTCTGATGAAGTAGTTTATATTTTTGATGTGAATACGGAGACGCCCGGAGAAATAGAAGCTGCTGTTGCTTTGATCGGTGAGAAAAATAGTAATTACCTGTTGGTGGGCAATAAAACTGATATGAACGGTACATCTGCCGCAGCTGAAAAATTTGCCGGTACGGATATCTTGTTTATTTCGGCAAAAGAAAAGCAGCATATTGACCAGCTGAAACAAAAACTGGTTGACAAAATAATTAAAGGGCAGGTTAATACAGAAAACACGATCATTACCAATGCACGCCATTATGAAGCTTTGCAACAGGTTGATGCTTCACTTACAGAAATAAAGAACGGGCTGGATAATAATATTCCCGGCGACCTGCTAGCTTTGGATATCAGGCGCTGCCTGCACTACATATCTGAGATCACTGGTGATATTACCAATGAGAATGTGCTTGACTATATTTTCTCCAAATTCTGTATCGGAAAATAATACTAAGCCCTCAACGCTACTTTAAATGCCAGGCTCAGGTAGCTGTAATAATTGCCCGGCTGATCTTCAGCGTCTGCCGACCATTCCTGGCCACCAATATTAGTTGGTTGATCAAAACTGCCGGCTGCTTCGCCAACACCAATTAAGCCTGCCTCGCTTTTCATCCTGAATCCATAAACTTTTCCTGCATTTAATGTAAGGCCATGCAGCGGAAAGGAAATCCATTTTCCTGTATCCGTTGTATTAAACTGCACCGAAGAAGTCTCAAGGGCTGGCCCCCAGTTTTTGGTTGCAGCATCAAAGGAATGTATGGTTAAATTTACGGGGCCATTATTTGTTACACATTCAGAAAAGACCTGTATACTATCCAATTGCCCTGTTGCAGGGCAGGTAAATGTTTGGCCGCTGATATGATTTTTATTTCCTCCGTAGAGGTGGCCTATCCACGATGTGGCATTGTGGTTAACCTGCTGAATTACAGCTTTTAAATTTGATTTTGAAAGATTAGTTTCCATAAGGTTGTCTTTTAAATAAACAGAAGGGTACCGGCATGCAGTAAATACACACCTATATAACAAACTATGGTTCGGCTTAAATTATTGTGCCACCTGCACAATTTTAACCTGCCTTTAGGAACAAGGCCCTTATTAATTTTAATACTGGATTATTTAGCTAACGAGCTTAATGCCGTCTTTTTCAAAGCTGATCTTACGTTGCCTGTAAAGATTACCGGTTGTCATCTTAAAGGTCTTTTTACTCATACCAAAGAAAGAATAGATATCTTCCGGATCACTTTTATCGTGATAAGGTAAAAAACCTTTATTCTCTTTTAAAAGCCGCAGTATCTTTTCTGTTTCATCTTCTACACGGGTATAACCTGGCTTGCCTGCAGATACATCAATGCGGTAACGCAGATCGCTGGCTTTATCTTCGGGATATATCTTCTTTATAAAACCGGTAAAGCGGTCGCCGGCAGTAATATTCCGGTAAATTTCGTTGTGATGTAAAACACCTGTGTGTTTGTTATTGATAATGCACACATACCCAATATCAGTGCGGCGGTAAACGATCAGGTCAACAACTTCCAGTTCTTTAACCGTAAGTTCTTCATTGCTTAAAAATGGTTCTATCTTTTCTGTGGCAGCCAGTCTTCCTGTCTGTTCATCTAAATAAATTTTCACCAGGTATTCGCCATTTGGTATCATCACCTGCTGCTGTTTGGATTTTGGTACAAAAAGGTCCTTCATCAATCCATTATCTAAAAAGGCACCATGCTCTGTTACGCTGATGGTTCTCAACTTTACAATATCGCCCAAAATGCCTTTTGGCTTTTGGGTGGTAGCAATCAGCCTGTCTTCTCCATCATGGTATAAAAAGACAGTCAGTTCATCGCCAATTTTAATGTCTTTGGGAACAAAACGTTTTGGCAACAAAATGCCTTCTGCTCCATCATCTAAATAAACCCCAAAGTCAACCTCACGTATTACTTTTAAATTGTTGTATTCCCCTACTTTTATCATTCTGTGTTTTATTGCTGTAAAGGTACGCTAATAACCGCTGTCGGGGTTAGTAAAACCGTTTTCAGGGTTATTAAAGCCGCGGTCGGCGTTTAAAACAACCGAGGTCGGGCTTTATTCTGTATCTTCACCCGATTAAAATGTAATAACGTTGAAGTTTACCGAATTTGGATTTGACCCTAGATTAATGGAAGGAATTGAATTTTCCGGCTATGAAAATGCCACTCCTGTGCAGGAGCAGGTTATTCCACTGATCATGGAAGGAAAGGATATAATTGCTTCGGCACAGACAGGAACCGGTAAAACAGCCGCCTTTTTATTGCCGCTGATTAATAAGATCATTACCGATCCGCACGAAGATCACACCAACAATGCGCTTGTTATTGTGCCCACACGTGAACTGGCTGTGCAGATTGCCCAGCATATGGAAGGCCTTTCTTATTTCACATCGGTTAGCTCTATTGCTGTGTACGGTGGTGGAGATGGAAACGCTTTTGTGCAGGAAAAGAAGGCGCTTAGTCATGGTGCCGATGTAGTGATTTGCACGCCTGGTAAAATGATGGCGCATATAAAAATGGGCTATGTAAAACTTGCTGGGCTTAAATACTTAATTCTTGATGAGGCCGACCGAATGCTGGATATGGGTTTTTATGATGACATCATGTTCATCATTGACAATCTGCCCAAAAAACGCCAGAACCTGTTGTTTTCGGCTACCATGCCGCATAAGATAAGAGAAATGGCGAGGAAGATATTACACGAGCCCGCCGAGATAAACATATCTATCAGTAAGCCTAATGAAAAAATTGAACAGTCGGCCTTTATTGTGTACGATACACAGAAAATTCCGCTGGTAAAGCACCTGCTTCAGAAAAAAGATTTTAAATCGGTGCTTATTTTTTGCAGCAGCAAGATCGCAGTAAAAAACCTTACCCGTGATCTGAAACGTGCCAGATTTTTAGCAGATGAGATCCATAGTGACCTGGATCAAACCAAAAGAGAAGATGTGCTGATGCATTTTAAAAGCAGGAGGTTGCCTATTTTGGTAGCTACCGATATTTTAAGCCGCGGTATTGATATTGACAATATTGACCTGGTTATAAATTACGACGTACCACACGATGGTGAAGATTATGTACATCGCATTGGCCGTACAGCCCGGGCAGCGGCAGAAGGTACAGCTTATACTTTTGTTACTGTAAAAGAGCAACGCAGGTTTCAGGGTATAGAAAAATTATTAGGCAAACCTGTTCCCAAGGCTGAAGTGCCCGCGGAACTGGGCGAAACACCAGCGTACAATACTACGTCTTCTGGTAGTTCAGGTGGAGGAAACAGGAAATTTAATAAACCAAGACGTTTTCAGAATAATAAGCGATAAGTTTCAGGATCATTTCTAATTCTGTACTTCTGTGCTTCTGCGCCTCTGTGGCGATATTTTTCGCCGCCAGGCGAAAGCATTCCTTGCCACCTGCCCGTATATTTGTAAAAACAAATTTCCATCAGTTCGCCTTCTACCATATTAAATAGTCCCATTGAATATTTACATGGCGTAACCACCTTTAAAGGCGATCTTTTAAGGAAGGAACTAGCAATTTTTACTTTCAAAGATCTGCTGGAGCATTACCCTTTCAGGCATGTAGATAAAACAAAGCTGGATAAGATTGGCGGCTTATCGCCCGCCAGTGAATATGCACAGGTAGCCGGAAAAATCACACAAATAAATATACTGGGCGAAGGCAGGGGAAAAAGATTGGTTGCAAGACTGGCTGATGAAACAGGTGAGATTGAACTGGTTTGGTTCCAGGGTATAAGCTGGATACAAAAGGCAATTGAAGTTGGTCACAAGTACCTGGTTTTTGGCCGTCTGGCGTTCTTCATGGGCAAGCCGCAGATCGCTCATCCGGAAATAGAGAATTTTACCGAGCAAAAAGCCGACGGGAAGAATTACCTGGAGCCTGTTTACCCTTCTACCGAAAAATTAAAAACAAAGGGACTGAATGGCCGCTCCATCGGCAAGCTCACTTATGCAGTGCTTCAATTGTTGAGCGAAAAAGATCTGCCGGAAAATCTTCCCCAATCCATTGTTGCTCAATACAAGTTCATCAGCCATTTTGAAGCCTTCAGGCAAATTCACTACCCGGCTACAGAGAAGCACTATCTGCATGCAGTTCGCAGGCTCAAATTTGAAGAGTTATTTTTTGCACAACTCAGGTTGGGTCTTATTAAATCGAGTCGCCACCGGCATAGCAAGGGGTTAACTTTTGGCCAGGTGGGCGATCTCTTTAACATTTTTTTTCAAAAATATTTGCCTTTTGAATTAACCAATGCGCAAAAGAAAGTGTTAAAGGAAATACGCAGGGATGCAGGCAGCGGCAAACAAATGAACAGGCTCTTACAAGGAGATGTAGGAAGCGGAAAAACGGTTGTAGCATTGATGATGATGCTGCTTGCGGCAGACAATGGCTTTCAGTCGGTATTAATGGCGCCTACCGAAATTCTGGCGCAGCAACATTTTAACAGTATTACGGCGGTTTTAAAAGATATGCCGGTTTGTGTAAAATTGCTCACCGGCTCATCTAAAGGTAAACAACGAAAAGAAGTACTTCAGCTTTGTGAAGATGGCTCTTTGCATATATTAATAGGGACCCATGCAGTAATTGAGGATAATGTGGTGTTTAAAAATCTGGGTTTTGCGGTGATTGATGAACAACACAAATTTGGTGTAGCACAGCGGGCACAATTATGGAAAAAGAATACCATACCGCCGCACGTGTTGGTGATGACAGCAACGCCCATACCACGCACACTGGCGCTAACCGCCTATGGCGATCTGGATTATAGCGTAATTGATGAATTACCGCCCGGCAGGCAACCCATCAACACCCTGCACCGTTCCGAAAGTGCAAGGCCGAATGTAATGGATTTTGTAAAGGAAGAAATTTCGAAAGGAAGGCAGGCTTATATTGTTTATCCGCTCATTGAAGAAAGCAGCAAGGTTGACTATGAGAACCTGATGAAGGGTTATGAAGAAGTAAAATCCTTTTTTCCGGAACCTAAATACTGGATAAGTATGGTGCACGGAAAACAGCCTGCAGAACAGAAGGAAACAAACATGCAGCGTTTTGTAAAAGGAGATACTCAAATAATGGTAAGCACAACCGTTATTGAAGTTGGAGTGAATGTACCCAATGCCAGCGTAATGGTAATTGAAAGTGCAGAAAAATTTGGGTTATCGCAATTGCATCAGTTGCGTGGAAGGGTAGGAAGAGGCGCTGAAAAAAGTTTTTGCATATTATTAACAGGGCCCAAAGTATCAAACGATGCAAGGGAACGATTAAAGATAATGGTGGCCACTAATGATGGTTTTAAGATAGCAGAGAAGGATTTGGAGATACGTGGCCCCGGTGATATTGAAGGCACTAGGCAAAGTGGGTTATTAAACTTTAAGCTGGCAAACATAGTCCAAGACAGGGTTATACTGGAAGCTGCCCGAAATGCCGCCGAAACTATTTTGGAATCAGACCCGGATTTGAATGCAGAAGAAAATACAGCTGTTAAAAATTACCTGCAGCAGCAAAAAGGTAAAACAGCATGGAGTAAAATCTCGTAGCTTAATATGACAGATATGTGATATTGCAGAACGTTTATTTTTCGCTTTATTTCTGTAAATTGTAAAAAAGAAAAGTACTTGAAGACCTCAATTAAAATACTGCGTAGTTTAATCATATTCTGCTCTTCTTTGTTGGTATCCGTTTCTGTGAACGCCCAGGCAGAATTTGTACAAAACAAAGGACAGTGGGATAGCCGGGTAGAATACAGAGCTGATTTTGGCAGCGGATCATTTTATTTGGAAAATCAGGGATTTACTGTTGCGGTTCATAATGTAAATGATCTCAAGCGTTTGTCTGAGCAGATGCATGGACACAATATAGACCCTGCAACTATGGGACAACCTGTTGTTGTTAATTCACACGCTTACAAAGTTAAATTTTTAGGAGGCAGATCTTTTGTACAAAATGTGCCAGACAAGATACAGGCGTACCAGAATAATTATTACCTGGGAAATGATCAGTCTAAATGGGCAGCTGGCTGTAAAATTGCGCAGGCTGTAAGTTATCAGAATATATATCCCAATATTGATGTGCGGTATTATAGTGATGGAGGAAAAATGAAGTACGATATCATTGTTCATCCCGGCGGTGATGTTGACAGGATAGCCATGCAATATATGGGTGTTGATAAATTAGAAGTTCAGAATAAAGAATTGCTCATCAATACATCGGTTGGGGCTATTAAAGAGTTATATCCTTACAGCTACCAGGTAACGGAAGGAGCAAGAAATACTATTAACTGTAAGTACGTTGTTAAAGATAATGTGGTTAGGTTTAAAGTAAGTGGTTACGATCCTAAATCAACGCTTGTTATTGATCCTACTTTAATTTTTTCATCTTATACAGGAAGCAGCACAGAAAACTGGGGTTATACCGCAACTCCGGGCCCGGATGGCAGCCTTTTTGCCGGCGGCATTGCATTCGGATCTGGTTACCCGGTTTCTCCCGGTGCCTATCAAACAACTTATGGTGGTGGCGTAAATGAGGATGCCAATGGCGGTTATGATATTGCTATCCTCAAATTTTCGGCAAACGGAGCCAACCGTTTATATGCAACATACCTGGGCGGCTCAGCAAACGAACAGCCGCATAGCATGATCTGTGATGCACAGGGTAATCTCTTTATTGCCGGCCGTTCCAGCTCTGCAAATTACCCGGGAATACTTACAGGCTCTGGCGGTGGATATGATATAGTGATCTCAAAGTTGAATGCAAACGGCACAGCGCTTTTAGGGTCAATGAAAATTGGTGGATCGGGTAATGATGGAGTAAATATCCGGGGAAAATACATACCACCTGATGGCCCGGATGCAACCCGAAGAAATTATGGCGATGATGCCAGGAGTGAAGTGATACTGGATGCAGCCGGAAATGTATTCCTTGCATCCTGCACACAATCGAGTAATTTTCCTGTAACACCCGGTACTCCCATACAAGCGTCTTTTGGTGGTGGTCGCCAGGATGGTGTGATCCTGAAATTAACGCCTAATCTTTCGTCTGTACTATTCAGCACTTATTTTGGAGGTACCGGTGATGATGCCTGTTTTGTAATGGCACAGAATCCGGTTACGGGTAAGATATATGTGGCTGGGGGTACAACAAGTACAAACCTGCCGGGAAATACAGCCGGTGTAATACAACCAACTTACCAGGGTGGTATTACAGACGGTTTTGTAACAGAGATCATGAATGATGGTTCAGGTATTATAAGAACCACTTACCAGGGAACCGGGGGAAATGACCTGGTATATGGTATCCAGTTTGATAAATTCGGTTTTCCATACATTATGGGCACTACAACCGGAAGTTGGCCGGTGCAAATTGCAGCGGGAGAAACTTCTATATTCAATAATGCCGGTGCAAAGCAGTTTATAAGTAAACTTGACTCAAATCTTTCTGTATACAAATACTCAACAACTTTTGGTACCAACGCAGCCGTTCCTAATATATCTCCCATTGCTTTTCTGGTAGACCGTTGCCAGAATGTATATGTATCAGGTTGGGGAGGTGGTATCAATAACACGAGGTTGTTTCCATCAGCCGGTACTGCCGGCATGCCGGAAGTAAATCCTTTGCCGGGTATTCCGCCGCCAGATGGTAAAGACCTTTACTTTTTTGTGTTGGAAAAAGATGGGAAAAGTCAGCTTTTTGGTACCCATTTTGGAGGGAATGGTGGCTTTACCGGAGATCATGTGGATGGAGGTACCAGCCGCTTTGATGCCAACGGAATCATTTACCAGGCTGTTTGCGCATGTGGAAGTGTCGGATCAATTTTTACTACACCGGGCGTTTGGTCTAGTACCAATAACACCTTTGATGGTGAAGGTTGTAATGAGGCTGTTGTAAAAATAGAAATGAATTTTGCCGGTGTTGGCGCCAGTGTTAAAGCTACCATAGACGGAGTGGTTGATACAATTGGTTGTGTACCATTAACTGTAAAATTTACCGATACACTGGCTAAGGGTAAAATGTATATCTGGGTTTATAACGACCCGTTTAGTACTACGTTAAGAGATACTACTTATGCACCCAACAACACGGTATCACATACCTATAACCAGCAGGGCCGGTTTCCTTTAATGTTGATCTCCATCGATTCTGCCACTTGTAATATTGCTGATACGGCTTATGTAACAGTAAAAGTTGGTAACAATAATATCAATGCCGATTTTACATTTAACAAACTAGGGGGCTGTAACAGTTTACAATACCAGTTCGTTAATCAATCTGTGGCCACGCTCCCCAACTATACCAGTCAGACTTTTTTATGGGATTTTGGAGATAATTCGCCCAAAGTCAGATCAGGATTTGCACCTGTTAATCATACCTATGCATCAATAGGCACTTACACAGTTACGCTTATTGTGGATGATACTACCTTTTGCAATGCCCCTGATACTGCCATAAAAAACCTTCGGATAAGTCCGCTTGTAAAAGCAGCCTTTTCGATACCGGCCAGGGGTTGTGTACCTTTTACCACTACATTTAAAAACCTTTCACAGGGTGGTACAGACTGGATATGGGAATTTGGTGATTCACAAACATCAACCGATTTTGAACCAACACATACTTATAGCGCAACCGGCACTTATAATGTAAGGCTGATCGCTATTGATACAGCCAGTTGTAATAAACGCGATACATCTGCTTATTTTACCATTACGGTTTTTCCTATACCCAAAGCCAATTTCAGCTGGACGCCCAATCCACCACAGGTGAATGCGGTTACACGATTTACCAATTTATCAAACGGGGCAAACAGGTATTTATGGAATTTTGGTGATGGCGAAAGTTCTACCGAAGTGAATCCTGTTCATCAGTATAATACAACAGGCACTTTTCAGGCAACATTGTATGCTTACAACACTGCAGATTGTGTTGATAGCATAACACAGAATGTACCTATACTGATAGTGCCTTTGCTGGATGTACCCAATGCATTTACGCCAGGCCGCTTTGGCGAGAATGCAGTTGTAAAAGTGAAAGGGTTTGGTATTGGAACAATGGAATGGAAAATATACAACCGCTGGGGGCAGGTAGTTTTTGCAACATCGGACAGGAACGAAGGGTGGAATGGTGTGTTTAAAGGTAGATTGCAGCCGATGGATGTGTACACTTATACATTAGATGTGATTTTTACAGATGGGCAAAAGCTAAGGAAAACAGGAGATATTAGTTTGTTGAGATAATGAATAGAACAGGTGTATTAATAAATAATTGGTAATATTTTCTTTAGCTGAGGATTGATTGATAACTGGATAGATTTTTGCGTTGTTTATAAACCCACGCTTCACGATTTTAAAAGAATGATCAGAAAAATAACAATATTAATTTTTGTGTTCAGCAGCCTGCTGCCGGCAGCCGGTTTGCATGCGCAGGACCTGCATTTTTCACAATTCTTCAATAATCCGCTGGTAACCAATCCGGCCAACACAGGGTTTATACCCGATGCCGATTTCAGGCTGGGCGCCAGTTACCGTAATCAATGGAGTTCGGTCATGTCAGTACCATACAAAACCATCAGTGCTTTTGGCGATGCACAGGTTTTCAGAGACAGGCTTGAAAACGGATGGCTTGGATTGGGAGGTATGATATTAAATGATCAGGCAGGTACAGGTAGTTTAACCAGCACCAAAATATATGGATCCCTGGCCTATCATCAGATGCTGGGTCTCAGCAGTCTGCTTTCTGCAGGCTTTAATATTGGCTGGGCTAATAAACATATCAACGAATCGAAATTAAAATTCCCGGATCAGTTTGATGGCAAGTTTTTCGACAGTAATATACCAACCAGTGTCTCCTTCGTCAACAATTATGTTAGCTATTTGGATGTGCACGCAGGTATGAATTATGCCTATTTCCCGGATGAGAATGTTTACATCAATGCAGGGTACTCTATACAGCATGTAAACAGGCCTAAGGAAACTTTCTTTGGCGATAATTCAACCTTTGGACGCATACCCATGCGGCACACAGGTTTTGTAAATGCAATTTTAAAACTGAATGATAGGGTGATCATTAACCCCAATGCCTATTTTTCAGCACAGGCAAATGCTACCGACCTGGTTTTTGGTATCAATGCCAATTATAACCTTGGCCAGTATGGCGAACAGCAATTGATAGGAGGTGTTTATTACCGCCTGGGCGATGCCATAGTACCCATGGTTGGCCTGGAGGTAGCCAAGATACAGTTTACCTTCAGCTATGATGTTACTTTATCTGGTATGAGTAAATACAATGGTTATCGTGGTGCAAGCGAATTCAGTATTATAAAGAAAGGGTTCTATCCAACAACAGTAGACAGGGCTTCTCTTTGCCCTAAGTTCTAGATATAAAAAAGCACCTGCCAGCCGACAGATGCTTTTAGTTCTTCACTGCAATTTTTTATTCTTTGTCAATGCTGATCTTAAAATGATCATGCATGAAATATTTACGAAACTTAGCGGTCGTTTTCTCATCCTGCTTTTTACCGTCAATATAAAGTTCCTTGTTTTTATATTCAATGGTAAAGCCTGCTTTTGAATCTACCAGGCCATCTTTTTCCATCTCAGTAAACATTTCTTTGGTAAGTTTAAGTTCTTCTTTTGCCTTATTAATGCCGCTACGGGCTTCCTCCATGATCTTGTTCATGTCAATTTTTTCTATTTCTGTTTTGCTTTTCTCTATTTCTTTTTTAGCATTTTCCAGCTCTTTTTTGATGGATTCTTTGTCAACCTGCTTTAATTCAAGTTTAGCTTTTTCCATTTCTTTAGATGCTTCAGCCAGCGCTTTTTCAATTTCTTCATTTTTGTAATCCAGGTTCACATTTTTCGATGAAGCAGTTGCATCAGCCATGATCTTATCAAGATCGATATCCTTTAAAGAAAGCTCAACAGATTTCATGATCTTATCAACGTCAATCTCTTTTAATGCCGCTGCAGATGCTTCTTTTTGTATTGCAGAAAGATCCAGGTTCTTTAGCTCCACCTGTACCTTTTCAAATGCCTTATCCAACTCTGCCTGCAGTTTATCAAAGTCTTTCATTTTGATACCCTCTTTTTCAGGTAATGTATCTGTGCAATTGTTCTCGTATGTGTAATCTTCCTTTCCGGAAAATTTATCATACGCAATAGGTGAGTCTTGGAAGGACATAGTAATACCTCCCATCAGCAGGAGGGCGAGTGTGCCGGTAAGGGCTCTTTTGTTTTTTACAATAAATTGTTTCATGGCTATACTTTTTTGTTGTTAAAAAATTAATACGAATATATTCGTAGCAAATGTATGTTTCTCTTTTATCTTTTGCAATCCGTTAAAAAATTTTAACAATTTTTACTGGCTTTTTGCCAAACGAAGCTGATTTTATCAACTCAGTATTTTATACGATTTTTACAAAAACAATGTTACATGCAAACTGGAGCGATGGTAAAGGAAAGCACAGCAACCCTGGTAGAATCTTTTAAAAAAATATGCGGCGATGCTTATGTATTTATTGATGAAGAAAGTTTGAATAACTATGCCCACGATGAAACGGAAAACCTTCATTTTTTACCCGATATTGTAATAAAACCCAGAACTCCACAGGAGATCAGCCAGATCATGATCATCTGCAACGAACACAGGATACCGGTTACTCCACGTGGTGCCGGCACAGGTTTAAGCGGTGGTGCACTGCCACACCTGGGAGGCGTTTTATTGTCTATGGAAAGAATGAATGCTATTCTTGAAATTGACGAACGCAACCTGCAGGTAATTACCGAGCCAGGGGTTATTACCGAGGTTTTGCAGAATGCTGTTAAAGAAAAAGGATTGTTTTACCCGCCAGACCCGAGCAGCCGGGGTAGTTGTTTTATTGGCGGCAATATTGCCGAGAACAGCGGCGGACCCAAAGCTGTAAAATACGGTGTGGTAAAGGATTATGTGATTAACCTGGAAATTGTTTTGCCAACCGGCGAAATTATGTGGACCGGTGCCAATGTGTTAAAAAATTCAACAGGCTATAATTTAACACAACTGATTGTGGGCAGTGAAGGAACTTTAGCCATTGTTACAAAAATCGTTTTAAAGTTGTTGCCGCATCCAAAATACGACCTGTTGATGCTGGTGCCTTTTAACGACGTTGAAAAAGCGGGTGAGGCAGTAAGCGCCATTTTCAGGGCGGGCTATACACCCAGCGCCATGGAACTTGTAGAAATAAATGCATTGAAAATTGTCAGCAAATTTGTTGACAGCACAGTTGTGCCTGTTACAGATGATATGGAAGCCCACCTGATCATTGAAGTAGACGGAAACCACATGGAAACTTTAATGAGTGAAATGGAGGCCATTGCTGAACTGTTGCAGCAGTTTGATTGCGGCGATGCATTTTTTGCTGATGATGCACAGCAAAAAGCTGAATTGTGGAAGTTGAGAAGACGTGTTGCGGAAGCAGTAAAAATTGACGGATATACTATTGAAGAAGATACGGTAGTTCCCAGGGCTGAATTACCTGCTTTAATTAAGGGTGTAAAGGCTTTGGGACAGGAATATAATTTTGAAGTGGTTTGTTATGGCCATGCCGGCGATGGCAACCTGCATATACGCATAAAAAAGCCGGGCAGTATTTACAGCCTGAACAACCCGGATGTAATTCCGGCTTTGCAGGCTTTGTTTAAACTGGTAAAATCTTTAGGTGGAACGATCAGTGGCGAACATGGTATTGGCCTAATACAAAAACCTTACATGGATATTGTTTTTGACAAGGCTGGATTTAAACTGATGAAAGGAATAAAAAAGGTTTTTGATCCCAATAATATTTTAAACAGCGGTAAGATTTTTGATAGTAATTAAACCATTTTATTTTCTATTATTCAAATAACACGAACACAAATAATAAATTTGCCCATGAAAAAATTTATAATTGTCTTAGCATTAATAAGTAGTTTTTGTACAGCCAAAGCACAAAAAGAAGAAAAAGTAACTGATGAAAAGAAAGGAAGATTTAAAAAAGAAAATCTTTTTACAGGCGGTGGCTTAACTGTTTCATTTTCCAGCTACACCACTGTTTTGGGAGCCAGCCCGGTATTAGGTTACAGTATTACCAAATGGCTTGATGCCGGTATTGTTTTTAACTTTAATTATGCTTCAGACAGGCATGTTACGTATTACAACCCCTCCACAGGCTTGTACTATGTAAGTGATGATAAACAGCGCCAGACAGTTTATGGTCCGGGACTGTTAGCCAGGGCCTATCCATTAAAATTTTTATTTGTACAGGTGCAGGGCGAACATAATTTTATCAGGCAGAAACTTATATATGATAATGGTGCACCTTCGGATAAATACAATGTATCTGCTACCAGTTGTTTGGTAGGTGCCGGCTATTGCAATGGCAGAGAGGGCACGGGCAGCCTGTTTTATTACATATCGGTTATGGCCGATGTTGCAGGAAACAGAAATTCACCATACCTCGAGGAAACGGAAAGCGGCCATATCAATATACTCCCCATCATCCGGGCGGGTTTGCAGGTGCCTCTATTCCAGGGAAAAAGGAACAGGTTTTAATTTATAAGTATTGAAGAATTTCATCTGCATGGTTTAATACAACCAGCTTGTCTTCTATTTTATCATACAAAAAATTTTCACGCTGCATGGTTTGTGCAAAAGCCAGCAGGTGGTCATAAAAGCTGGCTGTGTTGAGAATGAATATTTTTTTATCATGAATGCTAAGCTGGTTCCAGGTAAGCATTTCAAAAAATTCATCCATAGTGCCAAACCCTCCCGGCAAAATGATAGCAGCGTCGCATTTTTCGTACAGCATTTTTTTGCGGGTGTGCATATCATTTACAACGATCAGTTCTGTAACGCCCTGGTGATGATGCTCCCGGTCTTTTAAAATTTCGGGAATAATGCCAACTACTTTTCCGCCTTTTTCCAACACGGCATTTGATACTGCACCCATTATTCCTTTGTTGCCGCCGCCGTAAATCAGTGTGATCTTTTCTGAAGCCATCAGTTGACCCAGGACCTTCGCCTGCTCTTCAAACAAAGGATTGTTGCCGCTTTTACTGCCGCAAAAAACTGCCAGAGAATTTATCCTCATAAAACTTTATAATTTATTATTGGCAAAGACACGATATTTTCTCTATTTTCAAGATTATTTTTACATAAACGATTATTATGTCTCCAATTATTCTGTTTTCGTTCGTTATCGGGTATTTTGTTTTGCTGCTTACGGTTGCTTATTTCACTTCCCGCGGCAGTAATAACGAATCTTTTTTTATCGGTAACCGAAACAGTAACTGGATGCTGGTGGCTTTTGGAATGATTGGCACCAGCCTGAGTGGTGTTACGTTTGTGAGCGTGCCGGGTGGGGTAGGAAGCGGAAATTTTTATTATTTCCAGATCGTACTGGGGTATCTGATCGGCTACATGGTTATTGCTTTTGTGCTGATACCCTTGTACTATAAAATGAATCTTACTTCTATTTATACCTACCTCGAAAAACGTTTCGGTATCAATGCACATAAAGCAGGGGCATTCTTTTTTATACTAAGTCGGGTAGTAGGTGCAACAGCACGTCTCTATCTTGTTATCAGTATCCTGCAGCTTTTTATCTTTGATAAACTGCATATCCCTTTTGTGGCTACAGCATTGGTAATACTGGCGCTCATTCTGCTTTATACTTTTGAAGGTGGTGTAAAAACGATCATCTACACAGATACACTGCAAACCACCGGTATGCTGCTCGGACTGGTTATCTGTACCATTGTAATTGTAAAAGCAATGGGTACCGATTTTGGTGGCGCACTTTCAATGATGCAGGCAAAAGGTTATACCAAAATATTCAATACCGATGTTAAGGCCGGTTCTTTCTTTTTAAAACATATCATTGGTGGCATGTTTATAGCCATTGCCATGACGGGGCTCGACCAGGAAATGATGCAGAAGAACATCAGTGTAAAAAACATAAAAGATTCGCAGAAGAATATCATGACTTTTACAGCGGTTTTGATGGTAGTTAATTTTTTGTTCCTGTTCCTAGGCGGTATGCTTTATTTGTATGCCAGCACCAATAATATTGTAACAGCACCCGATGATCTTTTTCCTACCATAGCATTAAGCGATGCTTTCAGCGGAACTATTGGAATACTCTTTATTATAGCACTTATATCGGCTTTGTTTCCAAGTGTGGATGGGGCTATTACATCACTCACTTCCTGCTTTTGTATAGATATCCTGGGAATGAATAAGAAAGAGGGTACTGAGCAGGAAAAGAAAAGAACCAGGCTGAAAGTTCATTTTACTTTTGCTGCAGTATTTTTTGTGATGGTACTCATTTTCAGAGCTATTAATGATAAACTCATTATTGACTTTATTCTGAAATTTGCCGGCATTACTTATGGTCCGTTGTTGGGCTTATTCTCTTTTGGTATTTTAACCAAACGCAACCTGAACGAAAAACTGATATGGACTGTATGTATTATTGCGCCTTTAATGGCCCTGGGACTGGATATGCTGAGCAGCCCTGAATGGTATGAAAAAAAACTGCATGTTTCGCTTGGGTTAAAATCCGCTTCTGAAACTATTTTTAACGGTTATAAGATCGGCAATGAACTAATACTTATAAACGGCATATTTACTTTTTTGGGACTGTTGTTAATTTCCCGTAAAGGCAATCAAAAAGCAAATATTTCCATGTAACTTTACACCTGTTAGTGAGTGCCATTCTTCATCAAATCATAAATGAGGAATGGCATTTTGTCTACCAATACAAACAACAATTTTAACCGATCATAAGCGTTGTACATGGCGTTGATAAATCTTAAGGCTGAGGAATATGCAAGGCATTACACATCTGCCCTGGATGAAATACTGCAGGAAATAGAAAGCTATACAATGAGCAATCATCCTCATGCACACATGCTCAGCGGTCATGTGCAGGGAAAAGTGCTGGAGCTTTTCAGTAAAATGATAGCTCCGCAAAGGATACTGGAGATAGGTACATTCACCGGTTTTAGTGCTTTATGCCTGGCAAAAGGTTTACAGCCCGGCGGTAAGCTTATAACGCTGGAATTGCGTGAAGAAGATGCAGCAACAGCAAAAAAATATTTTGCAAAAGCAGGAATGGAGAATAGAATCGAACTCCTTACCGGGGATGCATTACAGATCATTCCAACACTACAGGAAAGCTGGGACCTGGTTTTTATTGATGCCGACAAAGTGAATTATATTAATTATTACGAATTAACTTTACCATCTGTAAAAAGTGGCGGCTGGATACTGGCAGATAACGTGTTTTTTCATGGCGAAGTGCTGGAAGAAAATGTAAAAGGAAAGAATGCAAAAGCCATACAGGCCTTTAATGAACATCTTAAAAATGACGACAGGGTAGAAGCGGCCATGCTGACGATAAGGGACGGTCTCTTCCTGGTACAAAAAAAATAAATATGCTTAAAACAGCAGCAGTCATATTGCTTTCTTTATTTTCCTTTACTGCTTTGGCACAAAGGCTTACCATTGAAGAGTATGTGGAGCAGTTTAAGGATATCGCCATGAACGAAATGCGCCGCTCTGGCGTTCCTGCATCCATTACACTGGCGCAGGGAATACTGGAATCGGAAAACGGCAACAGCGAACTGGTGAAAAAATCCAATAATCACTTTGGAATAAAATGCAAAAGCAACTGGACGGGTGAAAGTGTAACCCACGATGATGATGCAACCGGCGAATGCTTCAGGGCATATACCAACGCAGCAGACAGCTACCGCGATCACAGTGATTTTTTAAAAGCAAACCAACGCTATGCATCGCTTTTTAAACTAGACCCTACCGATTATGCCGGGTGGGCAAGAGGATTGAAAAAAGCGGGCTATGCTACCAATCCAAGGTATCCGGAGCTGCTGATAAAATACATTGAACAGAATAATTTACAACAATATAGTTTACTGGTGCTGAATAAATTGCCCGAGACGGAAGTTGCTACGGAGATCGCAGCTGAAAATGAAAATAAAATTGCAGTGCCTGCAACCGTAAGCGAAAGCCGGCCATTGCCGGCTGCCCCGGTTGCAACTATAGCACCTGAAGCCGGAAAACTGATCAGTATCAACAACATCAAATGTGTGTTTGCAAAAAAAGGAACATCCTTACTGGCTATTGCCGATAAAAACAATATCAGCCTGAGCAAGCTGATGGAGTTTAACGATATGGCCGAAGATGGTTTGTTGAGCAAAGACCAATACATTTACCTGGCAAAAAAATCAAAGACCGGCGACCAGGAGTTTTACACCGTTCAGCCAGGAGAAACGCTGAATGATGTAGCACAATTAACGGGCATTCAATTGAAGTATTTGCTTGAATACAATAGTTTACGTGCAGATAATAAATTAACGGCTGGCACAAAGATCTTCTTACAGCCAGGCTTGCAAAATGCTGCAAAAAAAGCGGAAACAGCTAAAAATAAGATACACCTGGTTGGGCCAAAAGAAGGCCTTTATTCCATCGCCAGAACTTATAATGTAACTGTGCAGCAGCTAAGGGAATGGAATAAACTGGAATCAGATAATTTAAAAATCGGGCAGGAAATCATTGTTTCAAAATAAATAACCCAAGCATGATCATTCAGGTATTAGATAAAAAATTTCAACCGTATATTAAAGCTCCGCAAATACAGGAGCAGATTGAAAAGCTTGCAGGGCAGCTTAACCAAGAATATGTCGGCAAAAAACCATTGTTCATTGCTATTTTAAATGGCTCGTTCATGTTTGCATCCGACCTGTTTAAAGAGCTTACTATTGATGCCGAAATATGTTTCATTAAACTGGCATCTTATAAGGGTACAAAATCTACCGGCAATGTAATTACATCAATTGGGCTGGATATACCTTTAACGGACCGCCACGTGGTTATTATTGAAGATATTGTAGATACAGGCAAAACACTACACGAGTTTTTGCCACAACTGGAAAACCAGCAACCTGCAAGTTTAAAAATAGCAGCTTTGTTACATAAGCCCGAGGCATTGGTGCATCCGCTGAAAATTGATTATATTGGGTTTAATGTACCCAATAAGTTTTTGCTGGGTTTTGGGTTAGATTATGACGGTTTGGGCAGAAACTTAAAGGAAATTTATCAGCTAGTGGAGGATTAAGGGGGCAGCGCAAAGCTTTAAAAGAACATCTTGGTATCAGTAATATACTTTTGTTTTAACCAGCTTGCAATTGAAAACATGTTTTCTCTATACTCTGTTCTTCTTAATGGCATGTACAGCCAGCTCGCAGTATTATCTGCGGGGAGAGATAAAGGATGAGAAAAACCAGCCGCTGCAAAACGTGAAGATCCTTCTTCATTCTTGTAATCGTATTTATTTTTCGGGAAACACTGGAGGCTTTGGTATTACCACCAATGTGCAGATGGACTCTGTAAGTGTAAGCCTAGATGGCTACGAACCCAAATCGGTAAAAGTAAACGCCGATCAATGGCAGAACATCACGCTGAAAATATTGCCATCCAATGTAAACAGCAACCGCCCCAGGCTGATATCGGTAACAAAAAATTTAGATCATACCAGCAAAGTAAAATGGTTCATCGATAATGAAACCTATTTTCAGCTGGTGGAAAATGAGTATGTAAAAGCCGATAAATTCCCCAATACCGGTTTTTCGTTAAATGTAAACAAAGCATCCTACAGCAACGTAAGGCGTTTCATTAATATGAAAAGTGCCGTGCCTCCGGATGCGGTGCGTACTGAAGAAATGGTGAATTACTTTAACCTGCATTATAAGGAACCTGAAAAAGGAAATATTATCCGATTTGAATCGCAGCTGACTTCCTGCCCCTGGGATATGGAAAAACAATTACTTTTCCTGAATGTAAATGCAAAAAAATTAGACCTGGATAAGATACCTCCAGGCAATTTTGTTTTTTTAATTGATGTGTCGGGAAGCATGGACCAGCCCAACCGCCTGCCTTTATTGAAAGCCGCTTTTCAAATGTTTGTAAAAAACCTGCGGCCGATAGATACCATGTCTATTGTAAGCTACGGATCATCAGTTAGTATTCCACTGCAGCCAACCGGTGGTGCCGAAAAAGAAAAAATATTAAAAACCATTGAAGAACTGGAAGCCAGCGGCGATACACCCGGCGAAGCAGCTATAATGACCGCCTATGCGTTGGCCAGAAATACCTATAAAGAAGGTAGCAGCAACCGGGTTATATTGGCTACCGATGCGGATTTTAACCGGGGTCAGACTTCTGAAAAAGCAATGGAAGACCTGATCACCAAAGAACGCCAGGGTGGAATTTATCTTACCTGCCTGGGTGTGGGCATGGGCAATTTTAAGGAATCGAAACTGGCAACACTGGCTAAAAAAGGTAATGGCAATTTTGCTTATTTAGATAATATTAATGAGGCGGAAAAAGTACTGATAAAAGAACTTACTCAAACCTTTTATGCAGTGGCCGATGATGTATTTATGAACCTGAAGTTTAACAGTAACCTGGTGAAGGAATACAGGCTGATTGGTTTTGATAACCGAAGAGATGCAGTTGCCGACAGCACCATCGACCTGGAAGGCGGTGAGCTGGGAAGCGGGAACAGTGTGCTGGCCATTTTTGAAATTATTCCTGCAAGCGATAAACTATTTAAGCCCGATACTTTCCCAAAAGATGCTGTTGCTGAAATTGAAATGCGTTACAGTCTTTGTAATGACACCACATTGCTAACGCTGACAAATGTATGCCCGGCAAACTATACCGATTTTAAAAGTATTGATAAAGACCTGCAGTTTGCTACAGCCGTGGCCATGTTCGGCCTTAAAATAAAACAATCCAAATACATTAAGCAGGTTGACTGGCAGGATATTGAAAGGATAGCAACAGAATCCTATGATGCATCCAATTACCTGCAAAGTGAATTTATAACTCTTATCAGCAAAGCTGAAGATGTTTACATCACTAAAAAGAAAAAGCGGAATAAAAACGATTAAGAGAACATCTCCCTCACTTTATCAAAAAACGATTTGTCGTTCTTATCCGGCTTGGGTTTAAAATTCTCTGAGTGCTGCAGTTTTTCCAGCATTTCTTTTTCAGATGCAGATACATGTTGGGGGGTCCAAACATTGATCTGTATCAGCTGGTCGCCTTTTTCGTAGCTGTTTACATTAGGAAAGCCTTTTCCTTTCAGCCTGAAGATCTTTCCGCTTTGGGTGCCGGCAGGTATCTTGATCTTTGCCCTTCCATCAATGGTCGGCACTTCTACCTGCGTACCAAAAACTGCATCAGGTATGGAAATGTGCAGATCAAAAGCTACGTTAAGCCCATCCCTGTGCAATTGCGGATGTGCTTCTTCTTCTATCAGCACTATCAGATCGCCGGCACTGCCGCCACGTTCACCTGCATTTCCTTTTCCACTCAGGCTTAACTGCATACCTTCCTGTACGCCGGCTGGTATATCAATGGTTAATGTTTCTTCTCCATAAACCCTTCCATCGCCTTTACAGGCTGTACATTTATGGGTAACTGTGCTGCCCTCACCATTACAGGTTGGGCAGGTTGTTACGGTCTGCATCTGGCCTAAAAAGGTATTCTGCACACGGCGCACCTGGCCGCTGCCGCCGCAGGTGCTGCAGTTCTGCACACTGTTCTTGTCTTTTGCACCGCTGCCACTGCAGGTATTACAAATCACATACTTTTTTACCTTGATGGTCTTTTGTGCGCCTTTTGCGATCTCTTCGTAATTCAACTTGATCTTTACACGCAGGTTGCTGCCTCTTGTGCCCCTGGTTCTGCCGCCGCCCGAACTTCTTCTGCCACCGCCAAAGAAACTGCCAAAGGGGCTTTCATCGCCAAAAATATCTCCAAACTGGCTGAAGATATCATCCATATTCATACCGGCTCCGCCGCCATATCCGCCTCCGCCGCGGCCCTGGCTAAATGCCTGGTGGCCAAAACGATCGTACTGGGCACGCTTATCCGCATCGCTTAGTATTTCATAAGCTTCTGCGGCTTCCTTAAATTTTTCTTCTGCTGCTTTATCGCCGGGGTTCCTGTCGGGGTGAAACTGCATGGCCACTTTGCGGTATGCCTTCTTTATTTCGTCCTGTGTAGACGATTTGGAAACACCTAATATTTCGTAAAAATCTCTTTTTGACATGCTATTTAACTCTTGAGTTTTATAAAAACTGCACTTAACTGCTTGCGCCAATTCACCCTTCAGGGGGTTAGGGGGTTTTTATTTTCCTACAACCACTTTTGCAAAACGTATTATTTTGCCATTCAGAAAATATCCTTTTTCAACTTCGTCCACCACTTTACCTTTCATCGTTTCAGGCACTTCTATTTCAGTAATGGCCTCATGTTTCTCCACATCAAATTCTGTATTAATGCTTTCCATGGCTGTTAAGCCTTTAGACTGTAACGTACTTCTCAGTTTGTTGAATACAAGCTGAACACCCTCTTTCTGGGTTGATATATCATTAGCCTCATTCAGTTGTTTCTCGGCCCGGTCGCAGTCGTCCATTACTTCCAGCATAGATACGATCACATCTTTACCAGCCGTTTGTATCAGTTCAATTCTTTCTTTTGCACTACGGCGTTTAAAATTGTCGAATTCGGCAAAAAGGCGCAGGTATTTATCTTTTTGTTCTTCCAGCTCGGCCTGAATTTTTGCCATAGGATCGTCTGCTTCCTGGTTGGTTAAATGCGTGTTTCCTGGTACATCAGCATCCGCATTTATGTTCATTTCTTCGTTTTCTGGGCTTAAAGTCTCTTTTTCTTTCATATTCATGTCTAAAAATTGGTTGCGAAGGTACAACAGTCAAACATTTTGCCAATAGCTGTTTTGCCGTCAAATTGACAATAATCTGCAAATAAACAGGTCATATCCTTACTAAGTATGACATGGATGTTACCTTTGCGCCATGAAGAGTATTTTTTTGAATAAAAAGATCAGCCGCAGGGTAGAGACCGGGCATCCGTGGATATTTGGAAATGAAGTGAATACCGGAAAAGCACTGGATGCCGCAGCCAAAGCAGGGGAAATTGTAAATGTTTTTACCCACGATAAAAAATTCATTGGGAGGGGCTACATAAACCCCCAGTCGCAGATCATGGTAAGGCTTCTCACCCGTGATAAAGATGAGGTAATTGACGGGCAGTTTTTTGTGAACCGGCTGGAGAAGGCCTGGGCGTATCGGCAAAAGCTTGGCTATACTGAAAACTGCCGGCTTATTTTTGGCGAGGCAGATGATATTCCGCAACTGATCATTGATAAGTTCAACGATTATTTTGTGATACAAACCCTGGCTTTGGGTATAGATGTTTGGAAACCTGCTATTGTAAAAGCCATTGAAAAGATTTTCAGCCCGAAGGGAATTTATGAAAGAAACGATGTGCCTGTTCGTGAACTGGAAGGCCTGGAGCAGCAGAAGGGTTTTTTATCTGCTGAATTTGATACTAATATTATCATAACCGAAAACGGGGTAAAGTTCAATGTTGACATCGCAAACGGGCAAAAAACCGGCTTCTTTTTAGATCAGCAGGATAACCGCAGAGCCATTCAGCATATTGTAAAAGATGCCGATGTACTTGGCGCATTTTGTTATACCGGTTCTTTTGAAATAATGGCTGGCCATTATGGTGCCAGCTCGGTTTTAGGACTGGATATTTCACAAGCAGCTATTGATATGTGTAATAAAAATGCAGCGTTGAACGGGCTTGACAATACCTGTAAATTTGAATGCGTAAATGCTTTTGATGTATTGAAAGAATGGAGCAAAGAAGGCAAGCAGTGGGATGTTGTAATGCTTGACCCGCCTTCGTTTACCAAAAGCAGGTCCACCATAGGAAAAGCAGTTGCTGGCTATAAGGAAATAAATTTACGTGGATTGAAACTGGTTAAGCCAGGAGGATTTTTAGTTAGCTCCAGTTGTACCAACCTGGTGCAGCCTGAGTTGTTTTTAGATATCATACAGATGGCTGCAACTGATGCTAAAAGAAAGATAAGGCAGGTTGTGTTTAATTCGCAGTCGGCAGATCACCCCATCATACGTGGACAAGAAAATACACACTATCTGAAATTTTTGATTGTGCAGGTGATGTAATATTTGAAAAGATTATTTAACTACCTGGAACTTTCCGGAGTCAATGATCTTACCGTCTTTATCTCTTAACTGGTAAACATAAATACCGCGGTAAAAATCATCTAATGGCATGGTAAGCCTGATGGGCATTTTGCTGAACTCATTGATTTTCTTACCCATAAAATTGTATATCTGCAGGGAAAAAGATTTATCATACCCATACTGAAATTCAAAGTTGATCGCAGTAGTAGCAGGAATCGGATAAGGCTTTAGCAGCTTTGCAATTGGTTCACCCTGTGCAGGGTTTTTAGCTTGAGCAAAAGAAGTAAAGTTTATTCCAATTAAAAGGATTAGTATGTAAACAATTTTATTCAACTACGTAAAAATATGGAAAATGTTTTAATTCAGCAATACTTTAAAATCAGATTTTACACGAAAACAAGGGTTTATACACAATATATTTAAATAAATTCAAATGTAAGTGTTCGGGTTCCAAAGTATTAAAGGTTTATAATGCTTCCAGCGTATCATTAATAGCTTTAAAATCGGGCATATCACCGGCACTTTCCAGTACTTCGGCATATCGTACAATACCTGTTTTATCTATAATAAAGGCAGATCTTTTGCTAACGCCTTTCATATCCAGGATCCAGTCTGTGTACAAACTGCCGTACATAGCAGATACTTCCTTATTAAAATCGCTTAAAAGCGGAAAATTATACTGCTGATCTTCCTTAAATTTTGCAAGTGTAAAAACAGAATCAACCGAAATACCCAGTACCTGTGCATTAACATTACTATAGCGGCCAATATCATCCCTTACTGCACATAATTCTTTGGTGCAAACACCTGTAAATGCCTGGGGAAAGAACAAGATCAATACATTTTTACCCCTGAAATCAGAGAGGCTTACCTTGTTTTTGTCGGTATCGTGTAATGTAAATTCCGGAGCTGGTTTTCCTGTTTCAATGCTCATAATTCTTATTTTTTTGCGAAGATAATGTTTCTGCAATAACACCTGTTACATCAGATTGTTTAAATAAGGTAGTTCTTTTAATCTGAATCGATACAAAATAAAAACCCCTCTAGACAAAGGGGTTTTATTGTTATCCAAACAATCCATAAAAACAAAAATCTTAAGTTGTTAGCACACGACTTTCGTTATAGAAGATCATTTAATTGAAACATTCATTTACAAAACAGGTTAGGGGATGCTTTGTGTGAGTTCTTTATTACTGAAAAACAGGTAAGATGTGATGTAAGTTTTTTTTAGTATTTGCAGCTTTTACCAGGTAAAAGCACGAAGTAAAATTTACTGAGCCGGATTGTAAATTATCACCTTTCATCATAGAGTCGGATTTTGGTTTCTTTGGTTTTATACAAGGTCATACTATAAACGGATAGTTTTAAGTTTTAGTATAAAAGTTAAAAGAATAATTATTGTTTTAATGCACCTGCAAAAGAAAGCGCCCTCCATTTGGGAGGGCGCTTTCTTTATAAAACTTTATTGGGATTAATTTTTTGAACCTGTTTTGTTTTTTGCAGCTGTTTTGCTTTTCGCAGCTGGTTTGGCAGCAGCGGCAGCAGCATCAGCATCAGCTTTTTTCTTTGCTTCATTCTCAGCAGCCCATTTGTCAAATTCTTCAGCAGCTAAAACATCTCCGGTAATGGTAATGCTTTTCAGTTCATCAACACCGGCAAATTTTACGGTAAGATGCTTATCAAAATGATTTGCAGCAGCAGCATTGTATGTTGCGGTAATGGTGCCTGTTTTGCCTGGTGCAATTGGAGTTTTTGTATAATCGCCCATAGTGCAACCGCAGGTAGGGTTGGCTTGCTCAATGATCAGGGGCTCAGATCCAACATTCTTTACTACAAAAGTAGCAGTAGCAGGCACGCCTTGTTTTACTTTACCCAGGTCAATAGTTTCCGATTCAAATTTTGCAACATCAGCAACTGTTTTTTGTGCAAACAGCATTGCTGAAAAGGTTAAAGCGGCAAATGATAAGAATAATTTTTTCATGATTGTTTTTTGTGTTTTTTAGTTTTTTAAATCGTTTAATCCTTTGTTTTCCGGTGCAGAACTGCCCGGGGTTTTCCAAACCTCGCCTTTAATGGTTAACTGCTTGGATTGAGTATCGTTATAAGTAATGGTAATAAATTTTGTGAACGGGCCTTCGGCAGCAGCATTGTAGCCAACAGTAATATTTGTTTTTTCGCCGGGAGCTACAGTTTTATCTTTTTCCCATGTTGGGGTAGTACATCCGCAGCTTGCATTTACTTGAGTAATCTTCAGGGCAATATTGCTTTTATTAGTAACTTCAAATACATGGGTAACCGGTTTGCCCTGTGGGATCTTACCAAAATCAAATTCAGTTTCTTTCAATGTGAGCATTTCATCTGCCTGCGCAATTGAAATGGCGGGAGCTGCAGTGGTACTTACAGTACTTGTCTGTATTCCGGCAGGAGCTGTTGCTGATGATCCGGTTTGTGCTTTTGCCGCTACCATAAGGCAAAGCGCAGATAAGCATGTAAATAATCGTTTCATATTAAATTTAGTTTATGTTAACGATATAAAGATAATAAAACGCCTGTATCTGTTTTAAATTGTTATCCTGTTAGGAGATTTTTAACAAAGCTGCCCTTTAATTTATATTTTTGCTGCACATTTTCAAGTTATGGATACAAACAACAACGATGCTGCTTTACAGGAAAAATTAAGCTTCGATAATTTCAGAAATGCGGTGCTTAAAGATTACCAGGTAGCCTGCGAAAGCAGGGAAACCAGTTTGCTCGGCCGCAGGGAAGTGCTTACAGGTAAGGCCAAGTTTGGCATTTTTGGAGATGGAAAAGAAATTGCCCAGGTGGCTGTGGCAAAATTTTTTAAACCCGGTGATTTCCGTTCAGGATATTACCGCGATCAGACTTTTATGTTTGCCAACGGCCTGGCTACTGTAGAGCAGTTTTTCTCCCAGTTATATGCCGATCCCAATGTGGAGCATGATCCATTTAGTGCAGGCAGGCAAATGAATGCGCACTTTGCTACTAAATTTGTGAATGAGCAAGGCGACTGGCTTGATCTTGCACAACTTAAAAACATCAGCAGCGATATTGCACCTACAGCCGGGCAAATGCCCCGTGCACTCGGACTTGCATTTGCATCCAAAGCTTTTAGAAAAATAAATGAGCTGCATAACCTAACTAATCTTAGCAACAACGGTAACGAAGTTTGTTTTTGTACTATCGGCGATGCATCAACCAGCGAAGGTCATTTTTGGGAAACCATCAATGCTGCGGGTGTGTTGCAGGTGCCTTTAGCTGTGTTTGTATGGGATGATGGTTACGGCATTTCTGTTCCCAAAAAATACCAGACAACCAAGTCTTCTGTTTCAGATGCGCTGAAGGGCTTTCAGAAAAAAGAAGATACCAACGGTATTGATATTTATAAATTAAAAGGCTGGGATTATGCAGGTATGTGCGAAATACTGGAACCGGCTATTCAAAAAATAAGAGACACACATACACCAGCTATTTTTCATGTAGAAGAAATTACACAGCCACAGGGGCATTCAACATCCGGAAGCCATGAGCGATATAAAACACCTGAGCGACTGGAATGGGAGAAAGAATGGGACGGCCTGAAGCAAATGCGGGAGTGGATCATTGCCAATGCATTGGCAGATGAGGAAGAACTTATTAAAATTGAAGCAGACGCTTCGCTGCTTGTAAAGGAAAGTAAACAAAAAGCCTGGACAAGGTATATTGAACCTGTAAAAGCACTGGTTGCAGAAGCAATTGAAAAACTATCGGCACTACAGTATAATGCTGCCGTAAAAAAACTGACTGATGAACTGGCTGCCTTGCGTGAACCCATGCGCAGGGATGTGATGAAAACGCTTGCTACTGCGCTGGATATTGCAGGTAACGATGAAACTGCTAATGCAGCCCGGGAATATTACGCAAAACTTAAAACAGCAAATGCGGCCATTTACAATAGCTATCTGTATAATGAAGGGCCAAAGTCGGCGTTAAAAATTACACCCGCCATGCCCGTGTATGCAGATGATGCATCAACCGTAAATGGATACGAAGTATTGAATAAATACTTTGACGAATTATTTGCAACCAATAACAAGGTAATAGCTTTTGGTGAAGACCTTGGTCATATTGGTGATGTGAACCAGGGCTTCAGCGGCCTGCAGGAGAAATTCGGTATCGACAGGATATTTGATACCGGCATCAGGGAACTTACCATCATGGGGCAGGGCATTGGCCTGGCTTTAAGAGGCCTGCGCCCGATCGCTGAAATTCAATACCTCGATTATTTATTATACGGATTGCAGCCATTAAGTGATGATGTTTGCACCACGCATTTCCGCACGGCGGGGCAGCAAAGTTGTCCGCTGATCGTAAGAACAAGAGGACACAGGCTGGAAGGTATCTGGCATAGTGGCTCGCCCATGGGCATGATCATTAATGCACTCAGGGGTATGTACGTATGTGTGCCACGTAATATGGTGCAGGCTGCCGGTATGTACAATACGTTGTTGCGGGCCAACGACCCGGCTTTGGTAATTGAATGTTTAAACGGGTATCGCTTAAAAGAAAAGCTGCCTGCAAACCTTACTGAATATACCGTGCCGTTGGGTATGCCGGAAATTGTAATTGCCGGAACCGATGTAACGGTTGTAACATACGGCTCTACTTTGCGCATTGTTTTGGAAGCAACAGAAACACTTGATAAAATGGGTATCAGTTGCGAAGTAGTAGATGTACAAACCTTATTGCCTTTCGATATCAATCATTCTATTGTTGAATCGCTTAAAAAAACAAACCGCATTGTTTTTGTGGATGAAGATGTGCCGGGTGGCGCAGCAGCTTATATGTTTAATAAAGTGATGGAGGAACAGGGAGGATATAAGTATTTGGATGTATCACCTCGTACAATCACCGCTAAAGCTCACAGACCATCTTACGGAAGCGACGGCGATTATTTCAGCAAACCGAATACAGAAGATGTGGTTGCTGTGATAAAGGAAATGATGAGTGAGTAAAAAAGCAGAATACAGGATACTTGATACTGGTCACTGGATGGGGGCCTGAGATTTTAAAAGCTTTTTAAAAAGCATACTGCTTATCCTGCATCCGCCATCCAGTATCCAGCATCTTCAATGACGACGATATGATCAACATCGGATTTCTACAGCTTATTGATATCTTAGGTACTTTCTCCTTCGCCGTATCGGGTGCTTTTTTTGCTATGGAAAAAAAGCTGGATCCCTTTGGTGTGCTCATCCTTTCTTTTGTAACAGCCATTGGCGGTGGTACACTGCGTGATATTATGATAGGCAATTTACCGGTTGGTTGGCTAAGAAACGAAACCGCAACCGTGGTAATCTTTGTTGGAGCTATCGGCAGCATGTTCTTTAGCCAGTGGCTTAAAAAAATAAACACCACTTTGTTTTTGTTTGATGCGTTGGGTCTTGGGCTGTTTACCATCATTGGTATTCAAAAAGGAATGGAGCTGAACTTCAGCGTGGGTGTTTGTGTTGCACTGGGAACGATAACTGCAAGCTTTGGTGGCGTAATACGGGATGTGCTGCTTAATAATGTACCGCTAGTTTTCAGAAAAGAAATTTATGCATTGGCAAGCATTATTGGCGGACTCGTTTACTACCTGCTTACCAAAACTGCTTTGAATGATGATGCCGCAAAGATCATTTGTATCCTGCTGACATTTGGCATTCGTTTGCTGGCTGTACAATATAAACTTTCACTTCCTGCATTTTACACAAAAAACAAGAACAATGAAACTGACGATCTACCAGGTTGATGCTTTTGCTGATAAGCTATTCAGTGGCAATCCTGCTGCTGTAATTCCGTTGGATGCCTGGATCGATGATTTATTAATGCAACAGATTGCGGAGGAAAACAATCTTGCCGAAACAGTTTTCTTTGTACCAAAACAGGATGGCTTTCATATACGCTGGTTTACACCCGAACTGGAGATCGATCTTTGCGGCCATGCCACCCTTGCTGCTGCATTTGTGTTGTTTGAATTGATGGCCTATGAAAAGGATACGATCACTTTCTATTCTCAAAGCGGTCCGCTGAAAGTAGAGCGTGACGGAGCATATATAGCATTGGACTTTCCTTCCTGGGTGCCGGAAAGGATTACAGAATACCCCGAAGAAGTGATCAAAGGCCTGGGACTTACCGAATATTTAGGAGTATATAAAAACCGTGATTATATTGTTGAACTGGAAACAGAAAAAGAAGTGCTTGCCGTAAAACCTGATTTTTCTTTGCTGAATAAAATTGATGTTATCGGTATCATTATAACCGCACCCGGAACTAATGCCGATTTTGTTTCCCGCTTTTTTGCGCCTAATTGCGGTGTTCCCGAAGATCCGGTAACCGGTTCGGCACATGCACAGTTAATCCCTTTCTGGGCTGAAAAACTGGGCAAGCATACATTATATGCAAAACAACTTTCAAAACGGGGTGGCGAGCTTTGGTGTGAACAGAAAGGAGATAGAGTTATGATAAAAGGCAAGGCAGTCTTCTATATGAAAGGAGAAATAACGATATAAAAAAGCCGCTGTTAAGCGGCTTTTTTATTATTTTAAGTTGTGATAAACTTTTTGCACATCATCATCCTGTTCCAGGTTATCAACCATTTTTAAAACATCGTTGGCCTGGTCTTCACTAAGCTCAACAGGGTTGGCCGGTATCCAGGTAAGTTCGGCGCTTATCACTTCAATTTTTTTATCTTCAAGTGCTTTACTCATGTTACCGTACTCATTAAATTTTGTACGTATCACAATATTGCCATCAGCATCTTCACCAATTTCTTCCAAACCAAAATCTATCAGTTCCAGCTCAAGTTCATCAACATCAAGCCCTTCTTTCTTTACTTTAAATTCGGCCATGTGTGTAAAACCAAATGCTACACTGCCTGTTGTACCCAAAGCACCTTGGCCTTTTGTAAAATGCATTCGCACATTAGCAACTGTTCTTGTTGAGTTATCAGTAGCTGTTTCAACCAGCACAGCAATACCATGCGGGGCATAGCCTTCGTACATGATTTCTTCGTAGTTGCTGGTATCTTTACCCATGGCCCTTTTAATGGCAGCTTCTACGCGGTCCTTGGGCATGTTACATGCTTTGGCATTCAGGTAGCACCTGCGCAAAGCCGGGTTGTTCTCCGGGTCGGGCCCGGCAGCTTTTACAGCAATAGCGATCTCTTTACCTATACGGGTAAAATTTTTGGCCATTTTATCCCAGCGGGCAAACATGGCACTTTTTCTTACTTCAAATATCCTTCCCATAATATTGTTAATCCTTAATTGGTTAAATGGTTGATCCGTGGGGTGCAAATTTAAGGAAAATCATTTTTAAACAGATTTTGAAAAAGAAGAATGATTGTGACAGCATTCTCCAATTCCCCCTTTAGGGGGTTAGGGGGTTAAAAAGAAAGCGGCGCCCGCTGCCGGGCACCGCATTTCCATCATTAACCATCAACTAAAAACTAAAGCCAACCGAAACCTTTATTACGCGGTTGTACGCTGCGTAATTATCATTTTTATCAAGTTTGGATAATCCGTAATCGTAACCTGCCTGCACATTCAGCCCGTTCTCAAACTGGTAGCCAATGCCGCCTGTTAAGCCCATATCTACTTTATTAAAGCGCTCGGTAATACCAAAGCCGCGATTGAAAATATTAATGCCCAGCACACCCAGTTTTGCATTTAGTGTGCTGCGTACCAGGTAAGATACCTGCGGGCCGGCATATACATTCAGTCCCTTGTACACATTTGCTTTTAGTACCAGGGGCATATCTATGTAGTGCTGCTGTACCTGTGCACCGGCATTAATGGCCAGTATTTTTAAAACAGGAATTTGCACATCGCCTTTAAAGCTGTATCCTTTTTTTGAGTAAGATAATCCGGGTTCAAAAGAGAACGTGTTGCTGATTGGAATGTTTACATAACCACCCACATTCCAGCCGGTTTTGCCTTTTGTAACAACATAGCCGTCTGTTTTATCAAGCAGGTCTTCAATTACCTGCAGGTCTTCGCCCTGCCATTTGGCAAAGTTGGCGCCGGCCCTGATGCCGTAAGTAACCTGTGCATGTGCTGAGTTTATCATCAATATGCTGATGATTGAAAAGAAAATTTTTCTGATCATAGTTGGTTGCAGGGTTTAAGGGTCTGCTTGGATTTTGATAATTAGAAAATGATGCCATGCTTATTTTTTTTACAGAAGGATTTGTTAAAGGGATTTGCATTCACCAACGGTTAACAAAAGGCCGGAGGCCGATGCTGGATACTGGTCACTGGATGGAGCCTGCAACTTTAAAAAGCTTTTACAATGTCATGCTGCCAATCCAGTGACCAGTATCAAGAATCCAGTATCCAGTATCGCTTCTTATCTGTAAGTTTGCTGCACAAAAATGCTATTATGGAAAAGGCTGTTTATTATGCAGATTACCTGCAACTTGAAAAGATAACCGGTGCACAGGATCCCGAAAGTTTTAAGGAAGGAAGAGAACCGGCACATGATGAAATGCTGTTCATCATCATTCACCAGGCTTATGAACTTTGGTTCAAGCAAATATTGTTTGAAGTGAATTCGGTGATCGATATCATGAACAAACCGGTGGTAAATGATAATAGCCCCGAAATGCAAACCGTTGTACATCGTTTAAAAAGAGTAGTTACCATATTAAAAGTACTGGTGCAGCAGATAGATATTATGGAAACGATGACGCCGATGGACTTCCTCGACTTCAGGGATATGCTGCGCCCTGCATCGGGTTTCCAGAGTTACCAGTTTAAGGTGCTGGAAGCAAAACTGGGTTTGAAGTTTGAACACAGGCACGGGCAAAACTATTATACCTCCCAGCTAAAAGAAAAAGATATTGCCATTATTAAAGATGCAGAGAGTGGTAAGAGTGTGATTGAATTGATTAATGCCTGGCTGGAAAGAATGCCATTTATTACGGAAGAATTCTGGCGCAATTACCAGCAGGTGTATGTGGGCAGCCTGGCCGAAGCAGAAAAAAATAATGCAGCCACTTTTGAAACGGTGTTTAATAATGCAGATGAAAATATGGAGCGAAGCCTGAGCCCTAAAGCCTGCCGCTCGGCCCTGTTTATTATGATGTACCATGGTTACCCCATGCTGGAACAGCCTTTTCAATTACTGGATACCCTACTTGAGATAGACAACCAGTTAAGCAACTGGCGCAGCCGCCACATTAATATGGTGCAGCGCATGATTGGCACCCGCATTGGTACAGGTGGCAGCAGTGGCGCGGGTTATTTAAAAGCCGCCATGGATAAGCATTATATTTTTAAAGAGATAGGACAGCTGAATAGTTTTTTGGTGGATAGGAAGAAGTTGCCGGTGTTGGGAAAGGAAGTGGGAGAGAAGTTGGGGTATAATTTTTAGGTGAATCTTTATAACACGAACCTGTTTCCCTGTAACAAGTACCTTTTTCCTTGTATGCTGAACGAATTTCTTAAATGTCAGAATCTATTTCTTTAAGACGCAAACTCATTTCTCGATTACCCAAAAGAAAATATTACCACAAAGATCACTAAGGAAGAAAACACAAAGGGCACAAAGAAATACTTTGTGCCCTTTGTGAAAAATCTTTGTGTGCTTTGTGGTTTCCACATTCGCCATGGTCAGACTAGGGCGTCAGACCAGGTCCTTCAGTTTCTCCACCACCATATCAACTTCTTCCTTAGTATTATGCTTGCTGAAACTGAAACGCACAGTTACCTGATTGGGGTTGTTGTTGATGGCACGGATAACGTGGCTGCCCTGGTCGGCGCCACTGGTGCAGGCGCTGCCGCCGCTGGCGCAGATATTATTAATGTCGAGATTGAAAAGGATCATCTCTGATTTTTCTGTCTTGGGAAAGCTTGCGCTGAGCACGGTGTACAAGCAACGGCCTAATGCATCGCCGTTGAATGCAATACCGGGAATATGTTTTTTCAGTTCGTCCATCATATAATACTTCAGTGTACCAATGTAGGCCATATCTTCTTCCATGGTAGCGGTTGCCAGTTCCAGCGCTTTGGCAAAGCCAACAATACCGTAGAGGTTTTCTGTGCCGGCACGCATGTTGCGTTCCTGTCCGCCCCCGTGTACAAAGGGTTTTATGCGTACGTTCTCATTGATGTATAACATGCCCACGCCTTTGGGCCCGTGAAATTTATGTGCAGCACCGGTGATAAAATGCACTGGTGTATTTCTTAGATCGAAAGGAAAGTGGCCAACGGTTTGCACCGTATCGCTGTGAAAAATGGCGCCATACAATTTGCAAAGTTCACCCACGGCATGTATGTCCAAAATATTGCCGATCTCGTTGTTGGCATGCATTAAACTAACCAGGGTTTTTTCTTCACTGGCCGCCAGTAATTTTTCCAGGTCGTCTATATCCACATGTCCGTTGGGTAATAATTTTACATAGCTTACTTTGGCTACATCCAGGTTATCTAAATGCTCAACAGAGTGTGTAACGGCGTGATGTTCTATCGGCGAAGTAATAATGTGTTTGCAGCCCAAGTCACGCACAGCGCAGGTAATAGCCGTGTTGCTGCTTTCGGTTCCACCGCTGGTAAAAAATATTTCGGCGGGGTGCGCATTTAAAATTTTTGCAACACTCTTACGGGCTGTTTCAATGGCCATGCGGCTTTCACGCCCATAAGAATAAATAGAAGACGGGTTGCCAAACTTTTCTGTTAAGTAAGGCATCATGGTTTCCAGCACCTGTGGATCAAGTGCGGTTGTGGCGGCGTTGTCGAAGTAAATACGTGCAACCCCAACCCCTGAAGGGGCCTTTTGCACTCCGCTGGTTAAAGTATTTTCATTACTCATACTCATAAAATTTTAAATTAGCCACTCACTAAATTATGAACTCTTATTTTAAATTGAACTGTTCCAAAGTTCCCCCTTTAGGGGGCGGAGGGGGTGTCTTTTTACATCATCTTTCCAATATCCTGCATCAGCCTCTTCGCTATATTATCTGCTGTTGTGGCAAAATTGCTTTCGGCATAAATGCGGATGATGGGCTCGGTATTACTGGTGCGTAAATGTACCCAATCGTTATCAAATTCAATCTTCAATCCATCCTCATCATTGATGGGCTGGTTCTTATACAGGTCTTTAATATTTTTAAAGATCGTTTTTATATCGGTACCGTTAGTAAGTTCTATTTTATTTTTGCTGATGAAATAATCAGGGTAGGTGCTGCGTAACTGTCTGATGGTTTTTTTGCTTTTGGCCAGGTGGGTGAGGAACAAGGCAATGCCGATCAGTGCGTCACGGCCATAGTGCAGGTCCGGAACAATAATGCCGCCATTTCCTTCTCCACCAATTACCGCATTCACCGCTTTCATTTTATTTACAACATTTACTTCGCCTACCATGCTGGGACTGTATTCGCCACCATGTTTAATGGTTACATCTTTTAAAGCACGGGTGCTCGACATATTGGAAACGCTGTTGCCTTTTCTTTTGCTTAGCATATAATCTGCCACAGCAACCAGTGTGTATTCCTCGCCAAACATGCTGCCATCTTCGCAAACAAAACAAAGCCGATCTACATCGGGGTCAACGGCAATACCCAGGCTGGCATTTTGCGATACCACGGCACTGCTAAGTTCGGTTAAATGCTCGGGTAAAGGCTCGGGATTGTGAGCAAAGTTGCCGGTAACTTCTGCATTTAAAACAATCACATCTTTTACGCCCAATGCTTTTAACAAGGCCGGCACCGCAATGGCGCCGGTGCTGTTAACAGCATCTACCACAATTTTAAAGTTTTGTTTTTTGATGGCGGCCGCATCAACCAATTCGTAGTTAACAACTGCATCAATATGTTTCTTTAAAAGGTCTTCTTTTTTTGTGTAAGTGCCGAGTTTATCAACTTTGGCAAAATCAAAATCTTCATTTTCGGCAGCGGTTAATATCAGCTTGCCTTCATCACCACTGATGAACTCGCCTTTGTGGTTTAATAATTTTAAGGCATTCCATTCTTTGGGGTTATGGCTGGCAGTAAGGATAATACCGCCGGCAGCTTCTTCAAATATAACAGCCATTTCCACAGTTGGTGTGGTGCTTAAACCCAGGTCAACCACATCCAGTCCTAAGCCAATTAAGGTATTAACTACCAGGTTGCTTACCATTTCTCCGCTGATGCGGCCATCGCGGCCAATAACTATTTTATTATTGCCGCCCTGCTGTGCTATCCAGCTGCCATAGGCCGCCGCAAACTTTACAATATCAACTGGGGTAAGGTTGTCATTTGTTTTTCCTCCGATGGTGCCACGTATGCCGGAAATACTCTTTATCAGTGCCATTCTAATTACTTTTAGGGATGGCAAAGATAAGACAGTAAATGGTTAATCGTTAATTGGGAACTCTAACGGTTGCTACATTACCATAAACAAATAACCGATAACTTTCAACCATTAACCTTTAACAGTTAACTTTGCCCAATGCAACAAACCTGGTTTAAAGATTGGTTCAACTCACCTTACTATCATCAGCTGTATTTTAACAGGGATGACAGGGAAGCTGCTGCATTTATTGATAAACTGATCAGTTACCTGAAACCACCGGCGGGCAGCACCATGCTGGATGTTGCATGCGGCAAAGGCAGGCATTCTATACAGCTGGCCGGTAAAGGATTTGATGTAACCGGGATAGACCTGAGCGAGGACAGTATTAACGAAGCACTGCAATCGCAGACAGAAACACTGCATTTTTACAGGCACGACATGCGCCTGCCTTTCTGGATAAATTATTTTGATTACGCATTTAATTTCTTTACCAGCTTTGGATACTTTAAAACCAGGCGTGAGCATGATAATGCTATCCGGACTATTGCCCAGGCAATAAAGAAGGATGGCATATTTGTAATGGATTTTCTGAATGTGCATTATGCCGAAGATCACCTGGTACACCAGTCGGAAAAAGAAATAGACGGTATCAATTTTATAATTACCAAATGGTATGATGAAACCCATTTTTATAAGAAGATTGTAGTGGAAGATGAAAACCTGCGTGAACCATTGATCTATACCGAAAAAGTTGCGAAATTTTCTTTAGGCGATTTTACGGAGATGTTTGCCTACCAGGGATTGCAGATACAGGAAGTATTTGGTGATTATGATTTTGGAAATTACGATGTGCGAAAATCTCCACGCATGCTGATGATTGCGAAGAAGTTGTAGGCGCCCGGCCGTTTATTTATTTTTATTATTGATGAGCATCCACCTGGCTGTTTCGTACATGGCCGATGTAAGTTTAGATAAATGTGCTTTTACTGAATCTTCTTGTTGCCTGCTTAATGCCGGCGGGTTATTACGAACGGGTACCAGTTCTTCTTTCTGAAACCTTATGTTCTTGCGGAAAAAATAATCATCATTCACTACGCCTATCCATCCCGGCGCATGATAAACGATGAAGGCTGCATTTTCTTTTTTGTTTGAATCTAAAACATCCCTGCCCAAAGTTGTGTTCAGGTAAGGTTGCTGCATCATGCCGGCAATGGTTGGTAAAATATCTATCTGCGAAACCGTTTCAGTTCTTTTTTGTGGCGATAATAAAGCCGGGGCATAAAACAGTAATGGCACATGCTCGTCGGCCAGGCGCTGCTCTGTCCAGGCTTCGGGGTAAATCGCTGTAGCATTTCCTTCCACGCCATGATCGCCGGTAAAAACAAAAATGGTATTATTAAAATGAGGCGAATTTTTTGCAGCTTCCATGAATTTTTTAATGCAGTAATCGGTGTATGCGAACGCATGGTATTCTTTCAGCGATTCAAACCCATATTTCTGCAGGTCTTCATTGGTGATCAGGTCACGGGCAAAATCCTTGTCTTCTTCCGGTATATCAAAGGGGCGGTGATTATCGGCAGTTTGAATGATGGCGAAAAACGGCTTATCCTGTTTTGACAGAACATCATTTGCTTCCAGGAATAAATTTTTATCACTGATGCCCCACACATTCAGTTTTTGTGCTTTGTAGCTGCCTTCTTCATACACATGCAGGTTGTTGATATTTGAAACCAGACCTTTGAAATTATTGAACTGGCTTCGTCCACCAATAAAATAAAATTTGTCGTAGCCATTAAAATCATTGATGATGGTACGCTGGTTTACCGACTCTTCATTTTGTGTAGAGAAGATGGAAAGTTGCACATCAGGTATACCGGTGATAGTGGCAAAAATACCACGGGCAGTACCAAAGCTGGGCGAAAAGCAACGTTCAAAAAAAATGCCTTCGTTGCACATCTGGTTAAAATAAGGTGTGCTGTTTAAAGGGTTGCCGCTCATACTGCTTTTATACATGCTGAAGCTTTCGCAGATGACCAGTACCACATTGGGCTGACTTTCAAAAGCCCTGCTGCCGGGGTGTATTAACCTGCCATATGGGGTTGCCGGGCTTACCGGATCTTTGATCTGTAAAAAGCCTGTCATGTACTTGTAATAATCACCAGCCTTTGTATTGTGATCGGGATTTACATATTTAAGTGTGGTAAAAAAATTCTGCATCGGGTTTAGGGCCAGGTTACTTTTAAAACCATCGTTTAAATTAAAAGCCCTGAAAATATCCAATGGCTTTAAAGTTAAAAAGCCATACGTGAACCAGCCCAGCAGTAATAATGCGGCAGCATGCCACCTGCGGCGGTAAGTGAATTTATGAATGTTAAGATTCTTTTCTGTAACATCAACATGCATTCTGCGGAACATCCATGTCATCATCATTACAGCACCAACCAGTCCGAATAATATCCAGATCACCGGGTAGCTCTCCCATACCATCTGCAAACTTTCCTTTGGGTCACGCATAAAGATCAACGCATCTGCATTAAGCCTTGCATTAATGTAGGCAAACTGGCCAAAATCGGCGCCATAAAAAAACAGTACCAGCAAAGTGGTTACACCCAGGTAGGCCGTCCAAAGTTTTTTTCCACGTTCACTGGTAAAAGGCGATAGTTTTGGAAATAGGGAAAGTATGGCAATGGGCAACAAAATGATTGCTATCCAGCGTAAGTCATATTTTAACCCCAGCCAAAAGGAAGGCCATAATTCGGTAACGGCAATGGAGCCGGGCTTAAAACAAATGACGGTTGCAATGCGAAAGGCGGTAAATATGCACAGGTATATCAGGAATAGTTTTACTATCCATTGTATAGTTTTAGGAACACGCCAACTGATGAGCATAGTCTTTTAAAATTTCCTTAGCCGAACGAAGTATGCGAAAATACTAAAACTGATGATAGGAACGCTGATAACAAGGATTAATACTGATTGACGCTGAGACTTGATCTATTGCTTCTTCTTGTTATTCAAAAGTAAATACTTAGCTGTTTCGTAATAAGAATCGGTTAGCTTTTGCAGGTAATTTTTTACGCTGTCGGTTTGTGCATTTGCCGGTACAGGGTCATTGCCTTTCATGGAAACAAATTCTACTTTGCCGGTCTTTAAATTCTTTAGGTAATAATATTGATCGCTTACCAGGCCAATGGTATGTACATCGTGGTCAATAACGAAGGCATATTGTTCTTTAGGAAAAACTGTTTTGTATTGATATTGCAATGCGGGAACGGTATCAAATAAATTACGCCCCAGCGAGGTATTGCTGTAAGGGATCTTAGTTAGCGATGCAATTGTAGGCAATATGTCGACCTGGGAAGCTACACTGCTGATGCGTTGAGGCTTTAACAAGCCTGGGGCATAAAACAATAAAGGCACATGCTCACAGGTAAGCCCTTGCTCGGTCCATGCTTTGGGGAAATATTCCAGTGAGCCATTGTAACGTATGCCATGATCACCCACAAAAACAAAAATGGTATTTTTAAAGTACGCTTCTTTTTTGGCTGCTTCTATAAATTTCTGGTAACCAAAATCGGTGTAGCGAAAAGCATTCATCTCTTCATTACTTTCAAAACCAAAACGTTTTAGTGAATCAGATGAATAAGAAAGCAGTTTGAATTCATTCCTGTCTTCTGCCGGTATGGTGTATGGCCGGTGGTTATCGGCCGTTTGAATAACGGCGAAGAAAGGTTTGGTTTGTTGTTTAAGTATCCGGTTCGATTCCAAAAATAAATTTTTATCACTGATGCCCCACACATCAACCTTTTTTGCTGCATAATCATTCTCTTCGTATAGCTTCAGGTTTTGTATGTTGTTGGTTAATACACCACGTATGTTTGCCCAGGTGGCGCTTCCGCCTAAAAAATAAAAATGATCATAGTCTTTAAAACTATTGATGATGGTATTCTGATCAACTGCATTGGGGTTGCGGCTTGCCGTTTTGGGACTTTCCACATCTGGAATACCGGTGATGGTAGCCCATACACCACGGGCCGTGCCGTAGGCAGGTGTAAAGCAACGATCGAAGAATACACCGTTCTTACACAACTCATTAAAATAGGGGGTTGTGTTTAGCGGATTATTGTACATACTGCTTTTGTACGCACTAAAGCTTTCGCAGATCACCAGCACCACGTTGGGTTTATTGGAAGCTGAATCTGCTGCACGATAAACTCTTTGAAAATTCAGAGCTGAACTGTCTGGCTTATTTACACCCAGGTAAGCAGACATGAGCGGATAAGCTGCCCTCACTTTTTTTATGTCGTAAGATGAATTTCTGAAACTTAAGGTGCTTAAAAAACTCTGGAAAGGGTTCAATGCCAGGTTCGCTTTAAAATCATCGCTTAAAGTATAGGCATCGCTCCAACGTAAAGGGAATTGCCCAACCCGGCCAAAGATAAAAATGCCAAATATGAGAAAACTGAGTATGTACATCAGCACACCTTTGCGTTTGTAAAAACTATCCTGCTGCTGGTAATGTGCCAGCAATTTTGCAAAAGCAAATCTTGCCAGAACCAGCAGTAATAAGATGGCAATGCTGATCTTTAGTAAAGGATATGTTTGCCACATCATGTTAAAAGAGATGCCGGCATCCTGTAAATAATTTAAAACGGTAGCGTTAAGCCGCTGGTGCAGGTAATCAAAATGATAGAAATCTACGGCCAGTACCAGCACCATGATGATGAAAAGCAAGGGGAGGAAAATATTCCAGAACTTTTTTGCTTTAAAATTCCTGAACGGGTTTAAAAAAGGGATGGCACATAACAGCATCATACATAAACCAATAATGCATATCACCCGGGCATCAAACCTGGCCCCCATAATGAATGCAGAACCCGAGAAAGCCTTGCCCGGCGGATTGAATTTCCAGAAAATGATCAGGCGGGAGATGGTCATTACAATCAGCAAAACCAGTACTACTGAAAATATCCAGCGTAACAGTTTGGGAATTCTTTGCAAAAACAGCATGCACAATTATTTAATGAGTGAACAAATTTAGTTTAATTAATTTTGGCCCGTGCTTATTTAACACACATCTTGCATTTAATGGAACAGCTGCTGGCCTACGACAGGCATTTATTTAAGATCATCAACCACCAGTGGAGTAATCCTTTTTTTGACTGGCTGATGCCTTTTTTGCGTAATTCAAATGTTTGGTACCCTTTGTACCTGTTCCTGTTTTTGCTTATCATAGTGAACTTTAAAAAAACCGGTTGGTGGTGGGTCATACTGGCGGTTGGTACTGTTGTCATCAGCGATTTTGTAAGCAGTAACCTCATCAAACAAAATATTACTCGTTTACGCCCCTGTAACGAGCCGGATATTGCCTCCTGGGTGCATGTGCTGGTTGGCTACAGGCCACAAAGTTCCAGTTTTACTTCATCGCATGCTGCCACCCATTTTGCTATGGCTATGTTTTTCTATCTTACCCTTAATACACAGTTTAAAAGATGGCCGGTTGTTTTCTTTGTATGGGCCTTTTTTATCTCCTTTGCACAGGTGTATGTGGGGGTGCATTACCCTGTTGATGTGATTTGCGGAGGGCTAATTGGAATACTTATCGGATATTTGTCCGGAAAATCGTTTAATAAAAGCTACGGTTTACAATAAAATTATGGGTCCATTAATTATTTTACTTATACTGATTATCCTCAATGGTCTTTTGGTAATGAGTGAAATTGCTTTGGTAAGTGCCAGAAAAACGAGGCTGGAAGGGCTGGCAAACAAGGGCGATAGTAAAGCCAAAGTGGCGCTTACACTTTCTGAAAATCCGGAAAAATTTCTGGCTACGGCACAGATCTTTATAACACTTATTGCCATTTTATCGGGTGTTTATGCTGAAAGAAAACTGGGCCCCTATGTGGAGCCTTATGTAGCCAATATTGATTTTTTTAAACCCTATGCTGAATCTATTTCTACGGTATTTATTGTGGTGATGGTTACTTTTTTGTCTATTATTTTCGGAGAACTTATACCCAAAAGGCTTGGGATGTTGCAGGCTGAAAAAATTGCAAGGCTTGTAGCAGCACCTATGAATTTCTTATCAACGATCACACTTCCCATCGTATGGCTGCTTTCAAAAATATCGCAGCTTTTCTTTAAGATAATCAACGTTAAAACTTCCAATGATAACGCTGTTACAGAAGAAGAAATAAAAGCAATGATCACCGAAGGCAGTGAGCATGGAACTATTGAAGAAGAAGAGAAAGAGATCATTGAACGTGTATTTCACCTGGGCGACAGAAACATCACTTCGTTAATGACACACCGTACAGATATAGCCTGGTTTGACGGCAGTGAAACCGTGCAACAGGTAAAGGATAAGATGGATACTGTTATTTACTCAAGTTACCCGGTTTGCGAAGAAACGGTTGATAATATCAAAGGTATTATCAGTGTAAAAGATCTATTGAAGGCTGCGCCGGATGCGTTATTGAAAGATATTGCAAAGCCGGCTTTATTTGTACCTGAAAATAATACAGCCTACCAGCTGCTCGAAAAATTTAAGGAAACCAAAATTCATGGATGCTTTATTGTAAATGAATATGGCACATTAGAAGGCATGATAACGCTGAATGACATACTGGAAGCAATAGTAGGCGATGTGCCGCAAAGCGGGCAGGATGAGTATGAAATTACGGAAAGAGCTGATGGTACATTTTTAGTGGATGCACAGATACCTTTCTATGATTTTTTAACCCGCTTTGAAAAAACCGAGTGGATGAATGAAGATGAGCATGATTTTGATACGCTTGCCGGATTTGTGCTGCATGAGCTGGAGCATATACCGGAAACCGGTGAAAAATTTGAATGGCGTGGTTTTGATTTTGAGATCGTGGATATGGACGGGCAGCGAATCGATAAACTGCTCATTAAATTATCTGAGGAACTCAAAGAAGAGATGGAAGATTAGAACTCAAAACTGTATTTATCTTCCGGGTTTACCAGTTTGGTACTTTTTTTATTTCCGTTCACTGTTGTGTGAATAATGCTTATCTGTTCTTTCTTGTATTCAAATAAAATATTGTCGGTAATATCAAGCTTTTTTACTGATGCAATATTGTTTACCTGGTAATAGCTTTCAATGCCTTCTTCATCCTGTTCGTAACCCAAAAACTGTAATGCCAGGGTTTTGCCATCAGCTTTTATCAATAAGTGCTTTTGCACATAATCTGCCACCAGTTTGTTCATGGCATTTTTATCTTTAGGCTGCAGCAGGTCAACATAGGTTTTGTAGGTTGATCGTAATGCTTTTTCAAAATCATCCGTAAAGATCTTGCAGCTTATTTCCAGCGTTTTGTCTTTAGCATTGTGTTCTATTTCGGTAACACTTACAAATATGGGATGATACGTTTCTGGTTTCTTTACTTCGGCTCCGTTCCGGGCCGGGAAACTGAAAGACGTATTAAAATTTAACAGAGATGATGCCAATAACCACTTAAATAAAATACTTGCCATTTAGCTATGAGGTTGATAAAAATTGTTTCTTTAAAGATATATTGCGATACAAAACTAACGTAAACAAACAATTATAATCCGTTTCATGCAGGATTTAGGTTTTTATTTTAAATTAGGCTGGGATCATATTATAGCATGGGACGCCCTGGATCATTTGCTCTTTGTTTTGGCTTTAAGCGCCATCTACCTGATTGCTAACTGGAAACAGGTGCTGGTTTTGGTAACTGCTTTTACCATCGGGCATTCGCTTACGCTGGCTCTAAGTGTGTATGAGTTAGTAAGTATTAATGATAAATGGGTTGAGTTTTTAATACCTTGTACCATTATTGTTACTGCGGTATTCAACCTGTTTGAAAAAAACTATGAGCCAAGGTCATTAAGATTGAACTATTTCCTGGCATTGTTCTTTGGATTGATACATGGTTTAGGTTTTGCCAATGCTATCCGGTTCATGATCTCAAAAAAAGACAGTATGGGCTGGAGCCTTTTTGGATTTAATATAGGCCTGGAAGCCGGGCAAATGGTAGTGGTAACGGGTATCTTGTTGCTAAGTTATTTGCTGGTTGATAAAGCAGGCGTTAAAAGAAAATGGTGGGTTTGGAGTTTATCTTTGGTAGCTTTTTGTATTGCATTTAAGATGGCTTGGGATCGGTTCCCGGCATTGTTGGCATAAAAAATTAAACACTCAATAATAAATAAAAATGAAACAACTAACAGCTTTTGCTTTTTTGCTTTTCATCGGTATCAGTGCCAGTGCACAGGATATTAAGAACAATCCTGGCAGTAACCATGGTAACCGCTTTGAGCAATTGGGAACCATTCTTCCTACACCAAACGAATATCGTACAGCCAGCGGTGCACCAGGCCCCAAGTACTGGCAACAGCGCTGCGATTATGATATCACCTGCGAACTGGATGAAGCCAATCGCCGTTTGATCGGGCGGGAAACAATTACTTATGTCAACAACTCTCCGGATGTTCTTACCTACTTATGGCTGCAGCTGGATGAGAATGAACATAGCAATACCAATAATTCAGGCTACCAGGGCGGCAACAATCCAATGCCGAAAAGTATTACCGAAGCTGATATTACCCGCTTTAGCGGTAAGGTTGATAAGGACAGGGAGTACGGTGATAACGTAACCCGTGTAGCCGATGCAACCGGTAAAGCTTTACAATATACCATCAATAAGACCATGATGCGTGTAGAACTGCCACAGCCGCTTAAACCAGGCCAGCAGTTTGTTTTTAAAGTAGACTGGAACTATAACATTATAGAAAGAACCAAATACGGAGGCCGTGGTGGTTTCGAGAATTTTCCTGAAGATGGAAATGACCTGTACACCATGACGCAGTGGTACCCACGCCTTTGCGTGTACAGCGATTTCCAGGGTTGGCAGAACCACCAGTTTGTAGGCAGTGGTGAGTTTGCATTAACTTTTGGTAATTTTAAAGTGGCCATGACGGTTCCTGCCGACCACGTGGTGATGGCAACCGGCCAGGGACAAAACTATCAACAGGTACTAAGCCCTACAGAGTTTGCACGCTGGCAAAAAGCACAAACTGTAACCGAGCCAACAGAAATTGTTACACTGGATGAAGCTGCTGCAAAAGAAAAAACAAAATCTACCCAAAAGAAAACCTGGATATTTAAAGCCGATATGGTACGTGATTTTGCCTGGGGCAGCTCACGTAAATTCATCTGGGATGCTATGCCAGCCATGGTAGAAGGAAAGAAAGTGATGTGTATGAGTGCCTATGGAAAAGAAGCTTATGCTTTATACCGCAAGTTCAGCACCAAAGCAGTAGCACATACAATCAAGTCTTATTCAAAATTCACCATCCCTTATCCTTACCCGGTTGCGCAAAGCCTGGAAGCTGCTAATGGAATGGAATACCCAATGATCTGTTTCAACTTTGGCCGTACAGAAAAAGATGCCAATGGAAACTACAGCGCCAACAGTACGTACAGCGAAGGAACCAAGAATGGAATGCTAGGTGTTGTAATTCATGAAGTAGGACATAACTTCTTTCCGATGATCATCAACAGCGATGAAAGGCAATGGACATGGATGGATGAAGGATTGAATTCATTTGTTGAATACCTGACCGAAGAATTGTGGGATAATAAATACCCGGTGGGCAAAGGCCCGGCCTATAAAATTGTTGATTACATGAAGCTGCCAAAGGATATGCTGGAGCCTATCATGACCAACAGCGAAAATATTGTTCAGTTTGGCCCCAATGCTTATAGCAAGCCTGCAACGGGTTTAAATATATTGCGTGAAACCATTATGGGACGTGAAAGTTTTGACTATGCGTTTAAAGAATATGCAAGGCGCTGGGCATTCAAGCATCCAACACCGGCCGATCTTTTCCGTACTATGGAAGATGCAAGTGCTGAAGACCTCGACTGGTTCTGGAGAGGATGGTTTTACAGTACCGATGCCTGCGATATTTCACTGGATACAGTTAAATGGGCTGTGCTGAATACGGATGTGCCTGCTAAAAGCGATAATAATGGACCAACTACCCGTAAAATACCGGTTGCAAAGCCACAGCTGAACAGCTTTGATGATATTTCTAAAATAAGAAACCGTGAAGACAAGAAGATCGTTTTTGCTACTGATGCCGATCCGTCGTTAAGAGATTTTTACTGGAGATACGATCGTGATCTTGCAAAGGTAGATACAACCGCTTTTGAAGTAACCATACCTGCAGCTGTTGCAGATAACTACTCAGAAGCTGAGCGCTTTAAAATAGGCGGCGATAAAAACATGTACGAACTTACTTTCAGCAATAAAGGAGGTTTGGTAATGCCAATAATTATTGAGTGGACCTATAAAGATGGCTCAAAAGAAATTGATCGTATCCCGGTGCAGGTTTGGCGCAAGAATGAGAACAAAGTGGTAAAGACTTTCCTAAAAAGCAAAGAAGTTGTTTCGATCAAGATAGATCCGATGAGAGAAACTGCAGACATTAATACCGATAACAATACCTGGCCTGCTATTACAACGCCAAGTAAATTCCAGTTATTTAAAAGCGGAGCCGGCCGTGGACCAAGAGGTGCCGCAGGAGGCGGAAACCCTATGCAGAAAGAAATTAAGTAAACCGGATGATAAATGATTTAAAGCTGTTTCACATCTTGTGGGGCAGCTTTTTTATTGCCTGCACCTGTCCAATACCGACGGAACATTTAATGAACTTTAAAAATCGCTACCTTGATGTACCAAAAGTGAAGAGAGGTCTGATCTTTAAAACTAAATAATTGAACTATGAAACGTCTATTTCCAATTTCGCTGGTTAACTTCATCATCATTTCCTGCATCATTTTACTAATGATCTTTTCGGAGGGATTAGCAGCTCAAAGCCTTGCAGTGAATAATTCCGGGGCAACGGCCAATGCCTCATCTATACTGGATGTAAGCAGCAGCAATAAAGGAATACTGATCCCCAGGGTTGCATTGACCGGAACTGCAGATGTAACCACCATTGCATCTCCTGCAAACAGTTTGCTGGTTTACAATACCGCAACAGTAAGTAATGTAACACCGGGTTATTATTACTGGAATGGTACAGCCTGGACAAAAATGGTTAACGGAACTGCATGGTCATTAACCGGTAACAGCGGAACCGCTGCAGCAACCAATTTTATCGGAACTACAGATAATGTACCTCTCGTATTTCGGGTCAATAATCAAAAGGCGGGGTTGATTGATGTAAGCAGTAACCTTTTTCTTGGATACCAGGCTGGGAGTGTAAATGCCGGCATTGAGAATACCGGCATCGGATTTCAGGCCCTTCATATTAATACCAATGGATCCAGTAATACAGCCACCGGTACTTATGCCATGGCTTCATGCATTGATGGTTATGGCAACACGGTAACTGGTGCCTGGGCACTGGGTTATAGCAGCCAAAGCGGATTGAATTCTGCATTTGGTTTCAATTCAATGGCACATGTTTCTACAGGGTCTAATAATTCTGCTTTTGGTGCTTATGCTTTGGATGGAAGCGCCTTTATGACTGGAAATGATAATACCGCCGGTGGTTATCAGACTATGAAAAATAATTTAAATGGTAATAAAAATGCAGCATTCGGAACAGAAGCATTGTACAATAATACCAGCGGTAATGAAAACACAGGCATTGGTTACCAGGCGCTTTATTCAAATTCATCAGGAAGTTATAATACTGCTACCGGTTCAATGGCACTAAAAACAATAGTGCCGGGGGGTATAATGTGGCCAATGGTTACCAGGCACTTTTAAACAATAGTGGTTCTTATAATACAGCAGTTGGCTATGCAAATTTGTCTGTTAATTCAGGCTCTTATAATACAGCTATGGGAGATGAAGTATTGGCTTTCAATTCATCAGGTAGCTATAATACTGCTGCCGGAAATTTCGCCCTGCTTGAGAATACTACCGGAAGTTACAATACCGCATTAGGCTACCTGGCATTACGACAAAATCATGCAGGCAATAGCAATGTGGCAATCGGCAATAATGCGCTTAATGGGGATTTTGGTGATGGTAATACAGCTGTTGGTACAAATACCGGATTTAACGCTTCTGGTGGCACTAATTGCACTTTTATAGGTTACCAGGCAGGTAATAATTCTGGTAATTTAACCAATGCCACTGCCATTGGCGCAAATGCATACGTAAGTGCCAGCAACAGTCTGGTGCTGGGTGATATTAACAATATCAGCGTTGGTATTGGCATTTCAAATCCAGCCGATGTTCTTCACATAAAAGGGGGCGGTGAGCACCAGCTAACTATTGAGGCATTTGCTTTACCAGTAGGATTACTCTTTAAGGAAGCAGGTGTTGATGCTGCAAGGATACAACATCATGGTTCATCAAGTTATCTCTCCATACAGGATTATACTCCCGGTTGGGCAGAGCCAGGGTTGGTGGTAAACCAGGGAAATATTGGTATAGGCACCACCGGACCCTCAGCAAAGCTTTCAGTAAATGGAGCTGCCAATAACGCCACAGGCAGCTGGGGTGTTTTTTCTGATGAAAGAGTTAAAACGGTAAGCGGTGAATTTACAGATGGGTTGAATGTTATTAGTAAAATACGCCCTGTTGTATTTATGTACAATGATAATGCCCCATATAAAATTAACAGCCAGCAGGTTGGCATTGTAGCACAGGAACTGGAAAAGATAGCACCTTATATGGTCTCCAAAAAAAAATTTGATAATTTTAGCGATCTGAGGGAAGTGAATAACCAGGCTTATGTTTTTTTGCTGATAAATGCCGTAAAAGAACAGCAGCATAAAATTGAAGCGCTGGAAAAAATGCTGAAAGACCTGAGCCTGAAGATCAAATAAAATATTTGTATGAAAAGCACCGTGCGGATCACCTTTACATTTTTTTTGCTTGCACTGTTGTCACTGGCTGCAAAGGCCGGTAAGGTTGATACAATTGCCATCTACAGCAACAGCATGCACAAAAACATCAACACAGTTGTAATAAAACCCGATACATACAAAAAGAAGAAAAATAATTTTCCGGTTGTTTACTTGTTGCATGGCTATGACGGGTGGTACAGCAACTGGATACTCAGGGTTCCGGAACTCACCAGTTATGCAGACCAATACCAGGTATTGATTGTTTGCCCGGACGGCGCAAAAAGCAGCTGGTATTTTGATAGCCCGGTTGATACTGCATACAGGTACGAAACGCATGTTGCCACTGAAGTAGTGGCTTTTGTTGATAATAATTACAGAACCATAGCTGATAAAAACCACCGGGCCATTACCGGTTTAAGCATGGGTGGCCATGGAGCCTTATTCCTGGCATTGCGCCACGCCGATGTTTTTGGTGCTGCCGGCAGCATGAGTGGTGGAGTAGATCTTGGTGAATGCAAAGACCGCTATGACATTATCAGTAGGATTGGCGATACCATTTTACAGGCAAAGAACTGGCACGATCTTACAGTAATTAATGTAATTGAAAAGTATACCGGCACTCCCGTAAAAATAATTTTTGATTGTGGCGACAGGGATATTTTTATTGATGGAAACCGGAGGCTGCATCAAAAAATGCAGCAGTTAAAAATTCCACATGAATATATTGAGCGGCCGGGTGAACATAGCTGGCAATACTGGCGCAATGCTATACCCTTTCAGCTATTATACTTCCAGCGTTTTTTTGCACAGCATTGATTGGCAGTGGCTAGCCACCAGCACTGGTCCTGCCATCTCTCACTACTTTCTTCTTTCCTTTGTTCTTTTTTTCCCATTCCAGCATCTCGGGGGTTTTTTCTACCTCTTTCTTTTTAGCTGGTACCACCGCAGCAGCCTGGGTATTGCTGTTAGGTGTTTCCAGTAAACCGCGGTCATATTTTTCTACTTTAACCAGGCGTCCGGTGCCGGCTTCATAATATTTCCATTCTCCGTGTTTAACGCTGTACTGTTCTGCTTTTACAATCTTGTAATCAACAATCTCATTGCTGCCGGTACCATAAACGGCAACAGTATCATAAGGAGAATCCGGATCATATCCCTTCCATGATTCTTCCCGTATCAGGTCGCCCAGGTAAGTATAATATTGCTGAATGCCGTGTTTGCCTCCCAGTTTATAAAATTCAACGGCAATTATATCTCCCTGTAAACTATATTGCCGCCAGATGCCTTCTTTATTATTATTCTTATAAATGCCTTCCTCTTCGTATCCGGGTTCGCCACGCAAAGGTTCTATGTGATTCACCCATTTGCCCTGTTTCAGGCCTTTGCTGTCAATAATATTCAGGGTATCGCCATCGCCATTTAGTTTATAACTTTTATACTGGGCCATACCGTTTGTAAAAAACAAAAAAAGCATGGTGGTAAGTAAAAACAATTGCCGTATTTTTAAAATCTGCATAAACGGATATTTAATTGTTTGCATAGTAAACCAAAACTAATGATGAAAAATCTTTCCAAATTTACAATAATACTGCTTTTAGTAATTGTTAATTCTGCGCAGGCACAGGTTAAGCCAAGCACAGCTGCCGAAAGGTTAAACGGTTTACAAAAAAGAAAATTGCTGGAGAATGATACAACCCTCAACAGTATTAAATTCCGCAATGTGGGTCCCAGCATTATGAGCGGCAGGGTGGTAGATGTGGATATAAATCCTGCTGATCCTACTGAATTCTATGTGGCATATGCTACAGGAGGTTTGTGGTACACCAAAAACAACGGGCAAAGCCTGGTGCCGGTTTTTGATAAAGAAAATGTAATTGGCATCGGCGATATAGCCGTTAACTGGAAAGAAGGCACTATATGGCTTGGTAGCGGCGAAGCAAACAGCAGCCGCTCATCTTACGGTGGTTTGGGTGTTTATAAAAGTATCAACAAAGGAAAAACCTGGGAATACCTGGGGCTGCCAGAAAGCCAGCACATTGGTAAAATAATATTACATCCAAACGATAATAATATTGCCTGGGTTGCTGTGCTTGGTCATCTGTATTCGCCCAGTAAAGAACGGGGTGTATACAAAACAACAGATGCTGGTAAAACCTGGAAACAAACTTTATTTGTAGATGAAAATACAGGTGCGGTGGATATGGATATCAATCCAAAAAATCCGGATGAACTGTACGCAAGTGCCTGGTACCGCACCCGCCGTGCCTGGAATTTTGAGGAGAGCGGAAAGACATCCGGTATTTATAAAAGTATTGATGGCGGCAATACCTGGAAGCTGGTAACAGTTGCCGGCAGCGGGTTTCCAACTGGTGATGGTTTGGGAAGAATTGGACTGGCTGTGTTTGCAAAAAGTCCCAATATTATTTATGCCACTTTAGATAACCAGGGGCACCGGCCCGATACCGCAGTAAAAAAAACAGATACCAATTATGTACTGAAGAATTTTAAAGACCTTACCAAAGAAGGTTTTGCAGCGTTGGATAATAACAAGCTGGATAGTTTTTTGGTGGATAATAACTTTAAAGAAAAATACACAGCTGCTACTGTAAAAGAACTGGTGAGAACAGATAAAATTAAACCCACAGAAATTTATAATTATCTTTTTGATGCCAACACCGCCTTGTTTGAAACACCCATCATCGGGTGCGAAATATACCGTAGTAATAATGCCGGTTTAAGCTGGCAAAAAGTTAACAGCAAGGGCCTTGATTTGTACAATACCTATGGTTATTATTTTGGAAAAATATCGGTTAGCAATAGCAACGAAGATAAACTGGTGATAAGCGGCTACAATTTAATGGTGAGCACCGATGGGGGTAAAACTTTTAAAGGAACTGATAATGATGCAACCCACGCAGACTGGCATGGTTGCTGGATGAACCCAAATAAAGACAGCCACTGGATTGCCGGCAACGATGGCGGCTGCAATGTTACTTATGATAATGGCGAACATTGGTTTAAAGCCAATACGCCTTCGGTTGGGCAGTTTTATAAGATAGCTGTTGATGAAGCAAAGCCTTACAATATTTACGGTGGACTGCAGGATAATGGCACCTGGTTTGGCCCTGCTAACACAAAAGATATAGATCAATGGGATTATGAAGGAATTTATCCATGGAAACAGATTGGTGGCGGCGATGGTATGCAGGTGGCTATTGATACACGTGACAATAAAACAGCCTATTCCGGATCGCAGTTTGGTTTTTATGGTCGCAGAAGTACCGATGGCGGTAAACGTGTATTTATATATCCACGGCCTGACCTGGGAGAGGCAAGATATCGCTTTAACTGGCAAACCCCCATCTGGCTTAGCAAACACAACCAGGATGTTTTTTATTATGCTACCAACCGCTTTCACCGCAGTTTACAAAAAGGAGAGAACCTGGAACCGCTGAGTGGCGATCTAACCAATGGAGGAAAAGAAGGTGATGTACCTTTTGGCACCAGCACCACTCTATCAGAATCGCCATTGAAATTTGGGTTGATATATGTTGGTACCGACGATGGAAATATACAGGTGAGTAAAGATGCAGGCTACAGCTGGACGAAAGTAAGTGGCGGTTTGCCCAAGACCGTGCAGGGCATGTATGTAAGCCGTGTTGCCGCTTCTGCATTTAAAGAAGGAAGGGTATATGCTTCGCTGAATGGCTATCGCAATGATCACTTCGGTGCTTATTTATTTGTTAGTGAAGATTATGGAACTACCTGGACACAACTGGGTACCGATCTGCCGATGGAGCCCATCAACGTAGTTATAGAAGATCCTAAAAAAGAAAATATCATTTATGTAGGTACTGATAATGGATTGTATGCATCTTTTAATATGGGCAAAACATTCATGGTCCTCGACAATAATCTTCCCCGTGTTCCGGTGCATGATATTGTAATTCAGCAGCGGGAGAATGAACTGGTGGTTGGAACGCATGGCCGCAGCATCTACATTGCCAAATTAAAGGAACTGCATAAGTTGTATGATAAGATGATGGGGGAGAAAAAGTAGATATCAATATAAAATTACGATTTAAGTCCCGGTAGGGCTCCTACCTGCAGTAAAATTGGGATTTATGCCCTGGTAGGGAGCCTTCCTACTGTAAAATTGGGATTTAAGTATCAGGAAGAAGTTTACTATCTGCCAGAAGCATCATCAATGCAGTTCAATCGTTTCCACTTCGGGAATATCTTTTAATGTAAGCTGTATGTGCTTATTGTGAGCCTTTACTTTAAAATCCTGGAAAATTTCCAGCACATCCCTGTCTATATAAACACTATCCGATCCGTTAATTTCAATAACCGAATATTCGGGAAGTGCATCCAGCATTTCCATAAATTTTTTCTTGTTTAAAAAACTAACATTCAGCGCCAGGTCTATTTGTATATGTTTGATATGCCCTTCCATTTTTTCGCTCATAGTAAACCCGGCACGGTATGTATGTTTTATAAGGAAGTAGATGGAATAGCCAATGCCGATCAATACCCCAATCAGCAGATCAGTAAAAAGAATGGCAATTACAGTAAAGATAAATGGGAGGAATTGCTCACGCCCCTGTTTGTAAACTGACCATATCATTTTTGGTTTTGCGAGGTTGTAACCCGTGCGTATGAGTATTACCGACAATACACAATAAGGAATAAGATTAATGACCGGGATGGCAAACAACACAGCCAGCAATAGCCAGGTACCATGTGCAATGGAAGCAAGTTTTGTTTTAGCACCAGCTTCTGCATTGGCCGAGCTTCTTACAATAACAGCAGTAATGGGAATACCACCGAGCATGCCACTTAAAAAATTACCGGTACCCTGCGCTATCAACTCCCGATTTTGGGGGGTAATACGGTTATAGGGGTCCAGTTTATCAATGGCGGCAATGCTTAATAATGTTTCAAGCGTTGCTACAAAACAAATAACTACGGCATTGCGCCAGATAGTTACATCACTAAACAAGGCGCTGAAGCGTGGTAATTTTACCTGTGTAAAAATATCATGCGGTATACTTACAAATTGTTTGGAGGTAAGTGCAAAGCGGGGAACGTATTGCTGAAAAAGGAAAGCCAGTATCACGCCAAAAAGAACGGTAATAAATGAAGTGGGCAAAAAACTGATTTTTTTTGCCAGGGTATTTTTCCAAACATACAATAGTATAATAGATAGCAACGCTATCAGCATAACTCCGTTTGAACTATGTTTGTGCAAGCTGTCAATATTGCTGAAAACATGTTTGAAGCTGATGATATTGAAAAATTCATTCGACCAGAAATCGGGTTTATCGTAACCAATAAGCGCTGGTATTTGTTTGGATATAAGGATGATGCCGATGGCGGTTAGCATTCCTTTGATCACTGCAGAAGGAATGAAGTGTGTGAATCCGCCCAGGCGGAAAATGCCCAGCAATATCTGCAGCAGCCCTGCAACTGCAACCGACAAAAAGAAAATTTCAATAGCGCCCAGGTCGGTAATGGCAGCAGCGCAAATGGCTGTAAGCCCGGCGGCAGGTCCGCTAACACTCAACTGCGATTTGCTGATAAGTGTTACCACCACACCGCCAATGATACCAGCCAGCAAACCAGCGTACATGGGCACACCCGAAGCCAGCGCAATGCCCAGGCAAAGCGGCAGCGCTACAAAAAATACCGTGATACTTGCCTTAAGATCGTGTTTAAGAAAGAACAAAAAGTAAAACCTATACTTTCGGTTTAACAGGCTCATAGTGCTGCAAAGTTCGGTAAATTTTATTTGCAGCTCCCTTTTATTAAGGGGCTATTCTTTGTAAATCTGCTATACGCCTGCTTTTGCAGCTGTTTTGTTGTTTTGTAACACAACTCTTTTGGGTTAGTTCGACTTTTCATTCTTAAAAATAAATACCAACAACCAGTGCAGCCATGACAATGATGATAAATAAAATAAACAGTTGTGCGATAAATTTCACCCAGGTCTTCAAACTTATATTTACCATACCAGGCGATTGGGGCACCAGTGCTGCTGTTGCCACGAAGAACATCAGGCACATCTCTCAGTTGTATGTATGAATTAACGATCTTTCTGCCGGGCACATGCACCAGGTTGGCCAGTGCGCCAATAATAGGCATAGTTAAACAGCCATACCCGACGAGGATTGTATGAAGATAGAAAACACAACATAAAACGGCAGCTGTATCAGGATAAAAAGTGCAGGCTGTATGCCTTGCACCATATCGCCCCCGGAAAAGACCTTTTAGTTGTCATGCCTGTTTCTTATTTGCATTATTGTTACAGATAGCTCAACCACCATTTTTCTTTATGGTTGGTCTTATAAGTATCGTACCATTTACATAATGGGTACATCAGTATAACAATAGATACCCATATACCGTAAACCGTAAGTAAGCTATAACCTTCACCCGGTGTGGCAAACTTAAATGGAAGGCCGGGTACACCTTTCATGCCTTCGGAAACACTATGGCCTCTTGACAAATAAGTGATTACGGTTGCAATATGCAGTATGTAAAAATGAACAACGAAAAAGAAAAAGGGTACTCTTCCGTAAACACTGATGATTTTTACCAGTTTGCTCCCGGTATTTTTTACCAATGCCAGGAAGATCAATCCGGGGCCAACGGTGGCACAAAGGAAAAGCAGCGAAGGTGGATATTTCTGTACGTTCATAAAGGCAAAAAAGGTTTTCAACGCAGTCTTCTGTTCAGCCCATGCTCTTGGATCGCCATACACATTTATCCAGCGCAATGCCACAAAAAAAATGATGGCTGAGACACCGGTGGTAAGCAATATTTTCTTCCTGCGCCCGGGATTGTTATCAGTAAATAGTTTACCGCAACAATAACCTAGCAGCATAAGTCCTGTCCAGGATAGAAAAGGGTAAAAAATGAAAAGGCTGTGGTTGCCCCATAATGGAGCAATTGTAACCCGGTGTAATAAACTCCACCAGATGGGTACATTGCCTTCCCTTGCCTGCTCTGCAAAGTCAAGAAGGTTATGTCCGAAAAATATGAGTAATCCGGTTGCCAGTATAATATTAAAAGGCAACCGTATCATAAGGCCCAGTATAATCATTCCGGCACCAATGGACCAGAGAGTTTCCAGAACAAAAATACCAAAATGAATATCAGCCGTAAGCCCGAGCGACATAATAGTGAGGTCAACGAATATTAACCAGAAACCGCGGCTGACCAAAAAGACAGCCAACTCTTTTTTTGTTTTACGGGTGCTTTGCAACCAGGCAGAAAGGCCGGATAAAAAAACAAAAGTGGGTGCACAGAAATGCGTGATCCACCGGGTAAAATATAAAATGAATGAAGTGGTTTCGGGATTAAGGGGATCGCCGGTTAAACCATCTTTGTGAAAAAAATCACGGCTATGGTCTAAAGCCATGATGATCATGATAAGCCCTCGAAGCAGATCAATGGCCTCAATTCTTTTTGATGAAGTTATGGCTGGTTGCATATGGTATTTTTTATTTCGTAGTATTGATCTTGAAAAAAACGGTTCAGCAGTTTAACAAACAACATATAAATTTAAGCCAATATACAGTCTAAAAGACCCCGGATATTTTTTAAATACAATCTTTCCTCAACGCCCCGTTAAAAACTTTTCCGCTTCGCGTTACAACCAAAACCGGTTCCACATGCTGGAAATATTAAAAATAATTCTCCGTGTATTTCCGTTTTACCTATACATTTGTACCTGCATTTTAAAAAAATGGCAGATCCAAATACAATAATATTTCATAATTACCCTTACAAAGGTTTAATTCTCTTCTGTGTCAAAGCATGTTAACAAAGTAACTGCAGCCGGTTTACTGGTTGCGTTAGGTATTATTTACGGCGATATTGGTACTTCACCGCTGTACGTTTTTGATGAGATCATTCACGGCAGGAAAATCACCGAACTTTTAGTGGTTGGCTCATTAAGCTGCATCATCTGGACGCTCACCCTGCAAACAACCATTAAATATGTTATACTTACGCTAAAGGCAGATAACCGGGGTGAAGGCGGTATCTTTTCTTTATATACACTGGTAAGGCGCAGGCGTAAGTGGCTGGTATTGCCGGCCATGATTGGTGGTGCGGCCCTGCTGGCAGATGGTATGATAACGCCGCCCATCTCCGTAACTTCTGCTATCGAAGGGTTAAGGATCACACCTGCTTTCAGCCATGTATCACAGTCTACCATTATTTATATTGTAATTGGCGTGCTGGTTATCCTGTTCTTTATGCAGCAGTTTGGTACTTCAAGTATTGGTAAGTTGTTTGGTCCGATAATGCTGGCCTGGTTTACCATGCTGGCACTTTTAGGGATATCGCACATGGCCGACAGTATGAGTGTTTTTAAAGCATTTAACCCATACGAAGCCATTACTTTTTTGAAAGAATATCCCGGCGGTTTCTGGTTATTGGGGGCTGTATTTCTTTGTACCACGGGTGCCGAAGCGCTTTACAGCGACCTGGGACATTGTGGCCGGGGAAATATTCGCCGTTCGTGGATATTTGTAAAATCCTGCCTGATACTCACTTATATCGGCCAGGCTTCGTGGTTGCTGCAAAACCAAACCGGAAAAGTCTTTGAAGGCAAAACCTTTTATGCGGTAATGCCCGACTGGTTCCTGATACCCGGTATCATCATTGCAACAGCGGCGGCCATTATTGCCAGCCAGGCTTTGATCAGCGGCTCGTTTACACTCATCAGTGAAGCCATTCGCCTGAACCTATGGCCCAAAATGAAGATCAATTATCCAACAGAGGCTAAAGGACAATTATTTGTGCCCGGCATTAACACGCTGCTATTTGTGGGTTGTGTAGGTATTGTATTGTATTTTCAAACCTCCAGTGCAATGGGTGCTGCTTATGGCCTGGCCATAACATTATGTATGTTGGCTACAACCATACTGGTGGCAAATTTTATGGTACTGCACCGGGTAAAATCTTATTTTATTTACCTTTTCCTGGGTGTTTTTTTAACGATAGAAGTTAGTTTCCTGATTGCAAACCTGGATAAATTTCCGCATGGTGGTTATGTTACTTTAATTGTTGGCGGCGGCCTGTTTGCGGTAATGTATATCTGGTACAGGGCACGTAAAATTAAAAACCGTTATGTGGAGTTTGTGCGCCTGGAAGAATATATTCCCAAACTGGAAGAACTCAGCAACGATACATCGGTGCCAAAATACGCCACTCACCTGGTGTATTTAACCAGCGCCAACAATCCTAAAGAGATAGAGCATAAAATAATCTACAGCATACTCAGTGGCAAACCCAAGCGTGCTGATATTTTCTGGTTTGTGCATGTGGACACATTGGATGACCCATATACCTGCGAATATACCGTTGAGCATATCATACCCAATGATATCATCAGGGTTGAGTTCAGGCTTGGCTTTAGGATGGCGCCACGCATTAACCTGATGTTTAAAAAAGTGGTAGAAGACCTGGTGGCCAACCGCGAAGTGAATGTTACCAGCCGCTACGAAAGCCAGCAGCGTAACAACGTGGTAGGCGATTTCCGGTTTGTAGTGATGGAGAAATTCCTGAGCCAGGATAATGAGTTACCGTTCTTTGAACGGGTGATCATGAAATTATATTTCTGGCTCAAAGAAATTTCATTGAGCGAAGAAAAGGGTTTTGGCCTGGAGCAAAATACGGTACAGGTAGAAAAATTCCCGCTCATCATTGCACCTGTAAGCAAATTAAAGCTGAACAGGGTTTATGTGGATGAAGAAGAATAAGAAATAATTTTCTCATAAGTTTACAAAGCACACAAGATAATACAGGTTGTGTGCTTTGTGTCTTTATAGAATACTCTTTCGATGAAAAATGAAATCAATAACCGCCATCGCACTTAAGGAGAAAATTGAAAACGGAGAAGATTTTCAATTAATAGATGTTCGTGAACCATATGAACATGAAGCGTTTAATATTGGTGGACAACTCATTCCGCTTAATGAAATCACACAGCATATTAATGAGATTGTTACTGATAAACCTGTTGTCATCTACTGCCGCAAGGGCATACGCAGCCAGGTTGCCATTCAGCGCCTTCAGCAAAAAATGCCTTTTACCAACCTGTACAATCTTATTGGGGGCACCGAAGCATGGAAGAAGCAGTTTGGCGTTTAGTGTTTTGTGTTTGCAGCAGAATGCTTAATTTAACAGGGTGCTAACCACCAACCATAACTATTAACCATCAACTAACCCTTGCTTCAAATCGCTCTCTATATCATTACGGGCATAGCCTTCCTCTCTGTACTTGCATATTTTTTGCAGGAGAAATTTATTTTTAAACCCGAAAAATTAAAACAGGATTTCGTTTATAAATACGATGCGCCATTTGAAGAATTGTTTTTTGATATAGAACCCGGTGTTCGAATCAATGGCCTGCATTTTAAAGTAGATAATCCTTTGGGGTTGGTTTTATATTTTCATGGCAACAGCCGGAGTATTAAAGGCTGGGCAAAATATGCCAAAGATTTTTACCGGTATCAATATGATGTAGTACTGGTAGATTACCGGGGATTTGGTAAAAGCACCGGCAAAAGAAATGAAAGAGATATGTTGAAAGATATGCAGTTTGTGTACGAAAAACTGGCTGCAAAATACCACGAGAATCATATCATCGTGTATGGCCGAAGCCTGGGCAGCGGGTTCGCAACAAAAATAGCCAGCGATAACAAACCCCGCTATTTAATTTTAGATGCTCCATACTTCAGTTTTAAAAAAGCGATAGAGCGGTTTTTGCCATTTTTGCCTGTACGATACGTATTGCGTTATCATATACGCACTGATATCTGGATCAGTAAAGTAAACTGTCATACCTATATTTTACATGGCACCAAAGACTGGCTGCTACCCATCAGTAACAGCGAAAAATTACAGGCTATCAATCCACGGAAGATAACGCTCATCCGCATTCCCGGCGGCGGGCACAACAATCTGCCATCTTTTCCGGAGTACCACAACTTTATCAGGGATATTCTGCAGTATTGAAAAGTTGATAGTTAGCTAAGCACAAAAATTATAACTCATAACTTTACCCCATGAACCGTAAAAAAATATATCGTTGGTTAAAAATTATTGTGTTGCTGTATTGCCTTCTTGGCATCGCTTTATTTTACCTGCAAGAGCGTTTCCTGTTTCATCCTGAGAAATTTTCTAATGCTTACGTATATCATTTCAACGTCCCTTTTGAAGAGGTAAATATTCCTTTCAATAGCACAGATACCATCAATATGATCAAATTCTTCCCAGCGGATTCGGTAAGAAGAGGCGTGGTGGTTTATTATCATGGCAACAAAGAAAATATAGAGCGTTACGCAAAGTTTGCAGGCAACTTTACCAAACATGGTTACGAAGTGTGGATGGAAGATTATCCCGGCTTTGGCAAAAGTACCGGCGAAAGAACCGAGCAAAAATTGTATGAACAGGCTTTACAGGTACAAAAAATGGCGGCATCAAAATATCATGGCGATAGTATTATTCTTTACGGAAAATCTTTTGGAACTGGCATCGCATCGTATGTGGCATCAGAAACAAGTAATAAGAGGCTTATACTGGAAACACCTTACTACAGTATTCCTTCGCTGTTTAGCTGCTACGCACCCATTTATCCAACTAAGCAAATGAGCAGTTTTAAAATTCCAACCAATGCATTTTTAGCAGATGTAAAATATCCTGTGAGTATTTTTCATGGAAACGATGATGGGGTGATACCGTACCGCAATGCATCCAGGTTAAAGAGTGTATTAAAACCAACTGATGAGTTTGTTACTATTGATAAAGGCACACATCATAATTTAAATGATTTCCCTTTGTTTCATCACAAGCTGGATAGCTTATTAGATCTCCGTTAGCTGCGTTTTCAATCTGCCAACTTTCAAAATATATGATACGCCAATTTTTAAAGCATAGTTTTCTGTACCATGGCTAACAGGAAAACCATAAGCTACCGGATAATTATATTCTGCAACTATGTCAGCTATGGCTTCATACACCGTTTTTCCAAATGGCCGTTCGGTGTCTTTCATATCGGTAAAGCCGCCAATAATAAGCCCTGCCAGGTTTGCAAGCTTACCGCTTCGCTTTAGCTGGTAAAACATCCGGTCAATATTGTATACCTGTTCGCCAATATCTTCTATAAAAAGTACTTTATTTTTTGTGTTAATGTCAGATGCCGTTCCTGTGATATTTGCCAGCAATGAAAGATTGCCGCCAACCAGTTCGCTTGTAACAGCGCCGGGCTTATTGAATATTTGTGCTGCACAACTGTATTTTGCTTTTTTGCCTTTGATAGCATTGTGCAGTGATTTGATGAACTCATTTTCGCCTTCATTAAAGGCAGCAGCCATAGGTGCATGCATTGATGCCACTTTTATTTTGCTGTACAGGTGTGCATGTAAAACAGTAATATCGCTGAAGCCGATAACCCATTTGGGTTTCTTTTTAAATTTTGTAAAATCCAGCCCGTCAATAATACGGCCCATACCATAGCCACCGCGGCCAAAAAGTATGGCGTTGATATTTTCATCATCCAGCATGGCCTGCAGTTCATCTCTGCGTTCTTCATCTGTGCCGCTGAAATAATTGGTAGAATTACTGCCAAGCGTTTTGCCAACCATCACATCAAAGCCCCAGCTTTGTAATTTGCTGATGCAGGTTTGTGCTTTTTCTGCAGCCATATAACCGGCAGGGCAGGTTATACCAATCATGTCGCCTTTTTTTAAATACGGGGGGATTTTGATCATCTTACTTCTGTTAATCTGCATTCGTTTAAATGTACGCCCAATGTGTGCAATACGCCGCATTTCAGGGCAAAATTATTTTTCTGGTGGCCCACCGGAAAATCAAAACAGACCGGGTAATCATATTCACTCACTTTTTCCAGCACAATATCTTCAATGGTCTTTCCAAATTCTTCTCCGGGGTCATCGGCCTTTAGCTTAAAACCACCAACGATCAGTCCTTTTAGTTTATCCAGCTTACCACTGCGTTTTAAATTCCAGAACATGCGGTCGATGCTGTATAGATACTCCCCGGTATCTTCCACAAAAAGGATTTTATCTTTTGTATGAATATCGGAATTGCTACCGGCCAGCGATTCCAGTGTTTTTAAATTACCGCCAACCAGTTCGCCAACTGCCAGGCCTGTTTTGTTTTTTGCATTAGGTGTAAAAAGATATTTCATTCTTTCTCCTTTCAGGCAGTTATTGATAGATTCGATGGTTTCTTTTTGCGCAGGCTCGGCATTGTTCCAGTCGCTGGGAAAACTGTTGCACATTTTTGAATGGATGGTAGCTACTCTGTATTTTTCATTGATATGCGAATGAAAAACAGTAGCATCACTAAAGCCAATGATCCATTTTGGATCTTTATCAAATCTTTTGAAATTCAGTTTGTCGATGATGCGCACGCCACCATAACCGCCCCTGGCAAACAGGATGGCTTTAACGCTTTTATCATCCAGCATTTGCTGCAGGTCCTGTAAGCGTTCCTCATCGGTGCCTCCGTAAGTAAAATCTTTTTTGCCAACTGTGGCACCTACTTTGGTTTTAAACCCCCATTCAGCCAGTTTTAGCAGGGCAGGCTGTATATCTTCTGTCTTCATAAAGCCGGCAGGGCAGCAAATACCAACCGTGTCGCCGGGCTTCAAGTATGGAGGAATGGCAACGGGAGATTCAGGCCCGATGCTGGTTTTACCCCTGGCCACCGCACTTAATGAAGCTGCCAATGGAATAAAAGAAGAAAGAAAATGTTTGCGTTTCATAAGCCCAATTTACTCAAATTTCGGTATTGACTGCTGATTAGGTATTTTTGCACCGCAATGAAACAACCTAAACGATATTTGATAACATCGGCCCTGCCTTATGCAAACGGGCCCAAGCATATTGGCCACCTGGCCGGTGCTTACCTGCCCGCCGATATTTATGTGCGCTATTTACGTGCTAAAAAAGAAGATGTGGTATATGTATGTGGCAGCGATGAGCATGGTGCTGCAATCACCATACAAGCCATGAAGGAAAAAACAACGCCCCGTGCCATCGTAGATAAATACCATGCCATGCTGAAAAGCAATATGGCCGACCTGGGCATATCTTTCGATATCTATCATCGTACATCAGAGCCCATTCATCATGAAACAGCGCAGGAATTTTTTACTGCACTCAATAATAAGGGCGACTTGCAGCAAAAAGAAACAGAACAGTTTTATGATGAAGAAGCTAAAACATTTTTAGCCGACCGTTATATCATCGGCACTTGCCCGGTTTGTGCCAACGAAAATGCTTATGGCGATCAGTGTGAAAAATGCGGCACATCGCTCAGTCCCGATCAGTTAATTAATCCACGTAGCACTTTAAGCGGTAATCCACCGGTTAAAAAATTAACTACCCATTGGTTTCTGCCATTGGATAAACATGAATCTTTTTTGCGGGAATGGATATTAACCGAGCATAAAGACGACTGGAAACCAAATGTGCTGGGCCAGTGCAAAAGCTGGATAGACCTGGGTTTGCAGCCAAGAGCTGTTACCCGTGACCTGGATTGGGGAGTTTCTTTACCAGCTGATGTAAATGGTGGAGAAGGGAAAGTTTTGTATGTATGGTTTGATGCGCCTATTGGTTATATAAGCGCTACAAAGCAATGGGCAATTGATAATAACAAAGACTGGAGGCCTTATTGGGAAGATAAAGAAACCAAGCTGGTACATTTTATTGGCAAGGATAATATTGTTTTTCATGCCATTATTTTTCCGGTAATGCTGAAGCTGCATGGCAATATTTTACCCGACAATGTACCCAGCAATGAGTTTATGAACCTGGAAGGTGATAAGATGAGTACCAGCCGTGGGTGGAGTATTGAGATGGATGATTATATCAACGATTTTGTAAAGCCTGCCAATGGCGGCGACCAGATGGTGGATGCATTGCGTTACTACTTAACACAGATTGCTCCTGAAACAAAGGACAGCGAATTTACCTGGAAGGGGTTCCAGGATGCAGTGAACAGCGAACTGGTATCTATATTCGGCAATTTTGTAAATCGCACATTTGTGCTGATGCATAAACTGTGTGGAGGAAAAGTACCACCACTGCATATAGAAATACTGGATGATGCAGATAAGAAGATGTTTGACGAATTCCGGAATACAAAAAACAATATTGATAATTTAATTGAAGGATACAAGTTCAGGGATGCGCTGTATGAGGTGATCGATCTTGCCCGTAAGGGAAATAAATACATGCAGGATAAAGAGCCGTGGATCGTTGCAAAATCACTGGAGGCTAATCCGGAAGCTCAAAAGCAGATAGATAACTGTTTACATATTTGTTTGCAGCTAACCGCTAACCTGGCAGTTTTTATCAATCCATTTTTGCCATTTGCAGCAAAGAAAATGTGCTATATGATGAAGGTGGTGGATAAAATGCTGGACTGGGAAAATGCCGGTAAACCTAAATTGCTGAGTGTTGGTTATTCGTTAAGACCCCCTGAATTGTTGTTCAGGAAAATAGAAGATGATGAAGTAAAGGCACAGGTAGAAAAATTAAAAATCAAAAGCGAAAAAATTAAAATGGAAAATAAAGCAGAACAACCTGCAGCAGACAAGGCAGAAGCACCGGTTGCAAAAGCAGCAATTCAATTCGACGACTTTGCAAAGATAGACCTGAAGGTGGGAACCATCGTTACGGCTGAAAAGGTTGAAAAAGCAGATAAGCTTTTAAAACTTTCTGTTGACCTTGGAGCTGAAACAAGAACCATAGTAAGCGGTATTGCTTTACATTTTAATGCGGAAGATATTATTGGCAAACAGGTGGTGGTGGTTGCCAACCTGGCTCCCCGTAAAATGAGGGGCATCGAAAGCCAGGGCATGATACTGATGGCAGAAGACAAAACCGGCAAGCTGCACTTTATAAATCCGGATACATTAATTGATGCTGGCAGTGGCGTGAGCTGATGAGGGCTTTTGCTGAATTATAAAATGTAGGAAGAAAGTTTACATAATTCATACTTTTTTTACTTAAACAGTGGTTAATTGAACCACTGTTTAGCCATATTCCCTTGTTTGGACCTATTTTTGTCTGGAGAACAAATAAAACTACTAACTATGAACAGCAAAAACTTAATACTCGCTTTGCTTCTGGCATGTACAGTTCCTGTATTTGCACAGAATGCCGACATGTCATTGATCCCTTATCGCCAGGGCGATCTTTGGGGATATGCCAGTCCCGACAAATCAATCATCATCAAACCTGAATATGAAGAGGCACACAGGTTTTATGAAGGCTTTGCCGCTGTAAAAAAAGGCGGAAAGTTTGGGTACATCAACAAAGAAGGTAAAGTGGTGATCCCATTCAAATTCTTTACTGCCAAAGCATTCCAGTTTGGTTTTTATGGCTCTGATACAAAGCCAAACCCTAATCAAAAAGCACCGGCAACACAAAAAACAGTACTCTTTGCAGGCGCATCATTGCAGGCAAATGGCTATGAAATTTGTATTGATACAAAAGGCAACCAGTTGGCCAAATGCCCGGCCATAAATGATGTTATTGTTGCTGATAATGATAAGCCAGCTACAGTAACTGTTGTAGCAAATTATGGTACCATTCAAAAAAGTGAACTTTTTGATAAGATCACAGGTGATTACAAGATCATTGCCAATGCAGAAGAAACTTATTATATAGCTGTAAGAAACAACAACTACGGTGTATTCAATAATAAGTTTGATGTGATCGTTCCTTTTGAATATTCATCAATTGAAAAGATCAACATTGGTCCTATGGTTTACCTGAAAGTAGAAAAGAACGGGTTAAAAGGAATATTGTTTGGTACAGGCTCGCCTTACTTTGCAGTAGAAAATACCAGGATGGATAATGTAAAAGCAGCTAACGGAAATTCTTACTTCATTTTTACTAAAGATGGTCAGACAGGTATTAAGGATACGCATTATACCAACGTTGTGGATCCTATTTATTCTGATATTGCTTACGATTCTACCGGCGGAGGCTTTATACTTACGGCAAGTAACATATACAAGGGATATGTTTTTCCAAATAGCAAAGTTTTACTGCCAAAGTACACAGAGGTAAGAGCGATAAAAGGAACTGAATTTGTTTTGGTAAAAAATGCCGCCGGCAAATGGGGATATGTAAACAACAGGCTAATGGAATATTTTGAAGATTAAGTAAATCAATTATACAATAAATAAGAATGGCCCGCTTGCTGCGGGCCATTCTTATTTAAATACACTGTTATTGTACTGTGTGTTTGCTTTTTGAATAAAGGCCCGGGCTTTTATCAGCAAGTTGTTTAAGGGTAACGACGCGTTTTTATCTGCATAAAGATTCTGGGTTAGTTGAATATCTTTTTTGTAGTTGTATAAAAATTCTGCCTTGTTGGTAACAGCATTAAAACCCAGGATATAATTACTGTCGGATACCTGGTATAAACCATTGCCCGGCCTGGAAAAAACATAGCCATCTATCGAGCTGCTGTCCAGCAAATTATTTCCATAACTGATGATACTGTCGCTGCTTCCGGCAAGGCCTAAAACAGTTGCTGCAATATCAAACTGGCTGGTCAGCCTGGTATCCGTTTTCTGTTTGTTTACAGATGGGTCATACACAATCACAGGAATATGGTATGCCGATACAGCTGTGTAGGGACCCAGTTTTCCCTGCGGAAAAAGCCAGTGATCTGAACAGAAAATAAATGTGGTATTGGCAAACCAGGGTTTATTTTTTGCCTGGTTAAAAAATTGCTGCAGGCTATAGTCGTAATACTGCATCGCTTTCATGGCCGAATTATAGGATGCAGGCGATCTTTTTGCAAAACTTTCCGGAATGTCGTAAGGGTAATGCGTAGAAATATTGTAGTGAACAGCAAAGAAAGGCTTTGGCTGTTCATTTATTTTTTGATCAAAGAAGCTAAGTACTGCTTCATCCTGCAAACCCATGGTATGTGCCGGTAAATTTTTGTAGCCAGGTATATCTTCCATGCTGTAGTATCTGTCAAACCCCAGCCAGTTGGCGCATTTGGCAAATCCAAAATTATCGTACTCATCACCAATGCAAAACAACGAATGGTAATTCAGCTTTTTTAATTCCGATCCAATGCGGGTAATGGGCATATTTATATGTGAAGAATGATACAAAGGAATATCAGAAAGTGTTGGAACGCCTGCCAGTATTGCTGTTATGCCTTTGTTGGACTCATGCGCATAACAAAATGCATTGTTGAATAATGTACTTCTCTGCAGCAGTGAATCAAAGAAAGGCATTTCAACTTTATAAGCACCTGCTGAATCAAAAAAATCATAAGGCACGCTTTCCATTATAAAAAGTACAATGTTTTTTGCACCGGATTTTCTATTACTGTTCAGCTTTTTCCTGATGGGCATTATGGCATCAGCTTCAACATCACTCATATAAATTTTCTGCAAGGTTGACTCGCCTTTCCTGAGATAAGAATATAAAAAGGTGTGAAAAGAATTCTGAACAAAAGGTAGCTGGTTGCTTTGTAACTCGATCATAGGATAAGTTGGCACCAGTAAGCGGGTGAAAGAATTTTTCCAGATAAATACGACTCCCGCAAGAATAAAAAGTATGGTGGTAACCAACCTGCAATTGTTTCCGTTTATAAATGCCCTGAATAATTTTATATGCATTTTGAACATGAGGAAAACGATACCTGCAACTGCCAGTAAAAATAAAACAATGATATAAAACTGTTGTTGCATCAGCCGGTTCAGTGGATGATCCAGCACGTATAACAGGTCTGTATTGGCCCGTTGTAAATGAAAACGGAAATAAAATATATCAGCCAGGTTCAGTAACAAGGCAAAACTGTTTGCCAAAACAAAAAAGGGAATAACGATCCATGCCAGCGGAAGAACAAGCCAGGCAGAAAGTTTTTCTGTTACAAACCTGGCGATGGTAAGTACGAATAATAAAAAGCAATTGATACCAATCAGGGTTAATAAGTCCGCTGCCAGCGACCATTTGATGAGTTGTAGTTTTTCCGGAACAGAACTGCCCGTTTGCGACCCAGCAAATAATAATGATTGGTTGTACTGATAAAATATTATTTTTAAAACAGAATACAATAATAACAGGCCCAGCAGAAACCAGATAAAAGGTTTGTTATTTTGCCAGATGGCTTTACCTGAAAATGATAAGCGCTTAAATTTCATAAAACCGTTGCTGAACATGCAGAAGTTGCTTGCAAAAAACAAATATAAGCTAATGGCCCTTATTATAGGGCTGTACCTGCTTGCAGATGTGCTGCAACACAAGGGACAGGCGAGGGTATTATTCTCTAAAGATTTTCCTGAAGTTATAGCAAAAGCCTTGCTTCCACAAAGCAAAAGTGTACTTATCAATAAAGATAAAAGCTGGAAGAAAGGCGTTAATACCAAAGAACGGATGAATGAGCTTAATGTGACTGATGCAGGATTTGAATGTGATGTTTATTTTGATACAGCTGGCGGAACATTCTTTCATGTTTATCATGATCCTGATATAAATACTGACTATACATTGGATGATCTATTAAAGTTATATCAGCAAAAAAAAATGAATGCCAGCATTTGGCTGGATATTAAAAACCTGGATGATTTTACTGCAGGGGCAGCTTTACAATCATTGATCGATCTTCAAAAAAAATATAAGCTGCAAAATAAAATACTGATTGAATCCGGCAGAGCCGACCTGTTGACGGCATTTAGTGACAGCGGCTTTTTTACTTCATATTACATTCCATTTTTCAATCCCTATCAATTGAGTAAAATTGAAATAAAACTGATGGCAGATAGTGTAGCATCCATTATCAGCAAATCAAAGATCAATGCATTGTCTGGCTATTATTTTCAAAGCAGTTTTCTCAGCCATTATTTTCCGGAATACCCGGTCTTAACCTGGGTAGATAACTCTTCATACAGCCTTGTAAACTTTCTTTTTCAACGGAAGATAAATGCAGATAAAGCGATTTTCATTTCATTAAAACCTTAACAGTACTGACTTTTGGTTTTTATTTTCCGCTTAAATGCAAATGCCTTAATTTCGAATTATCAAATAGTTGTTTAACTAACTAATTTTTTGCCATGTCGAAAAGAATCATAAAAAAAGTAGCCGTTTTAGGTAGCGGTGTAATGGGCAGCCGTATTGCCTGTCATTTTGCAGGAGTGGGATTGAAAGTGTTGTTGCTGGACATACAGCCAAAGGATCTTCCTGCTGATGCAAAGCCTGCTGAAAAAAATAAGATTGTAAACGATGCACTTACGGCGGCTATCAAATCAAATCCCTCGCCGGTCTACAATAAAGATGTCGTTAAAAAAATTACTACCGGCAACTTTACCGACAACATGAAAGATATTGCTGATTGCGATTGGGTGATTGAAGTGGTGGTAGAAAGGCTTGATATCAAACAATTGGTTTTTGCTGATGTTGAAAAATACCGGAAGCCCGGAACATTGATCACATCCAACACTTCCGGCATTCCCATACACATGATGACCGAAGGCAGGAGCGATGATTTTAAAAAGTATTTCTGCGGCACACACTTTTTTAATCCGCCCAGGTATTTGCGTTTGTTGGAGATCATTCCCACACCCCATACCGATCCGGAAGTGGTGGACTTCTTAATGCATTATGGCGATCTTACTTTGGGTAAAACAACAGTACTCTGTAAAGACACGCCGGCATTCATCGCAAACCGCGTTGGTGTTTTTGGTATGATGGCTATTATGAACGCCATGGAAAAACTGCAGTTGAATGTGGATGAGATTGATGCATTGACTGGGCCTGTTATAGGCCGCCCGAAATCCGCAACTTTCCGTACAGCCGATGTGGTGGGCATTGATACTTTGGTAAAGGTAGCAAAAGGTGTTGCTGATAATTGTCCCAATGATGAAGCAAAGGAAATATTCAATATTCCGGCCTGGTTAAATAAAATGGTGGAGAATAACTGGCTGGGCGATAAGACAGGGCAGGGATTTTTCAAAAAAACGAAATCCGCCGCAGGCGAAAAAGAAATACTTACACTCAATTTGCAAACTTTGGAATATGGTGCAAGGCAAAAACCCAAATTTGCAACGCTTGAAACTGCCAAGCCCATTGAGGATCTTAAAACAAGAATAAAAGCACTTTGTGCAGGTACCGATAAGGCGGGTGAATTCTACCGCCAGTTTCATTACAACCTGTTCTCTTATATTTCTCACCGCATTCCTGAGATAAGTGATGAACTATATCGTGTTGATGATGGTATGATGGCTGGTTTTGGCTGGGAGATTGGCGCTTTTGAAAGCTGGGATGTGTTGGGTGTTTCTAAAACGGTGGAAGCTATGAAAACCGCAGGCTATAAAGTAGCTGCATGGGTTGATGAAATGATAGCAAGTGGTGCAACAACATTCTATAAAGTTGAAAATGGAAAGCGGCTTTACTACGATGTAAGTACTAAATCTTACAAAACAATGCCGGGCGCCGACGCCTTTATTGTGATGAAGAATTTTGAGAACGAGACCGTTTGGAAAAATTCGGCTTGCCGAACATACCACCTTGGTAATGATGTGTTGGGACTTGAATGGTACACCAAGATGGGCAGCATTGGAGGCGAAGTGCTGGAAGGTATTCAGCGTTCTATTGCTTTGGCTGAAGATAAATACAAAGGTTTGGTAATTGCCAATGATGGCGCCAACTTCAGCGCTGGTGCTAACGTAGCCATGATATTCATGATGGCGATTGAGCAGGATTACGATGAGATCGATATGGCCATTCGTCAATTCCAAAACACCATGATGAGGGTACGGTATTCAGGCATTCCTGTTGTATTGGCACCGCATGGTTTGGCTTTGGGTGGTGGTTGTGAAATGAGCTTGCATGCCGACAGGGTAATACCTGCAGCAGAAACATACACAGGTTTGGTGGAAGTTGGTATTGGCGTAATTCCCGGTGGTGGCGGCACTAAGGAATTTGTTTTGCGGGCATCGGATGAAGTGCATGCCGGCGAACCGGAAACCATTCCTTTACAGAACCGTTTCTTAACTATTGCCACTGCAAAAGTTGCCACATCGGCTTATGAAGCCTTTGACCTGGGTATTTACAGGCATGGACAGGATATGGTAAGCATTAACCAGGGCCGCAGAATTGCGGAAGCCAAACAGGCTGTTATAGAGTTGTATGATGATGGATATGTAATGCCTGTGCAGCGAACTGACATAAAAGTTTTGGGGCGTTCTATGCTGGGCGCTATGCATGCAGGTATCAACGGCATGTGGCGTGGCAAGTATGCAACCGATCATGATGTAACGGTTGGAAAAAAACTGGCTTATGTAATGTGTGGCGGCGATTTGAGCGAACCAACTTTGGTCAGCGAACAATTTTTACTGGACCTGGAAAGAGAGGCATTTTTAAGTTTAACCGGCGAGAAAAAAACATTGGAGAGAATTCAATCTGTTTTAAAGACGGGGAAACCTTTGAGGAACTAATTCAGTCCTGATTTCATATTTCAAACGCCGGTCATCACAACCGGCGTTTTTGTTATTCATTAATTATACATTTGTTATCAAAATAATTATAAATGAAAAAGATTGCTTTCCTTTTGCTCTGTTTTATACAGTTATCTGTACTTGCCCAAAATAAAATGCTTACTATGGAAGATGCCATGGTGAAGAACAGAACTACACTTGCGCCGGAGAATCTGAAACAACTGCAATTTATATATGGTACCAGCGACTATGTTTACCTGAAAAAAGTAAATGATGCAGATGTTTGGGTAAAGGGGAATCTCACATCCAAAGAAGAAGCGCCTTTTCTTACAATGACACAGCTGAATGAAAAGCTAAAGGCTGCGGGCTATGCAGAGTTAAAAGCTATGCCTGCTATACAGTTTAATAAAGGAGCAGAATGGATCATGAGGGTTGATGGTAATAAGGTCGCTATGAATCCTGTTGATGGAAAAGTAAAGAACATTGTGCCTAAGTTTTATTCAGACAAAACAAATACTGAAGAAAGTACTGCCGGTTATATTGCTTACCTGGATAACGATAACCTGTTTGTTGCCCAGGGGAATGATCAGCGTAACCAGGTAACAACTGATGGCAGCAAAGACATTGTTTATGCATCTTCTGTGCATCGTGATGAGTTTGGTATCAGCAAAGGCATATTCTGGAGTAATAATGGTAAGCTGCTTGCTTTTTACAGGATGGATCAGAGTATGGTTACTGATTACCCGATCATTGACTGGAGCCAGCATCCTGCAAAAAATGAGAATATAAAATACCCGATGGCTGGCGATAAAAGTCACCATGTTACAGTTGCTGTTTATAATGCGGAAACAAAAACTACCGTGTATTTAAAAACGGGCGAACCGGCAGAACAATATCTTACCAATATTGCCTGGAGCCCCGATGATAAATTTGTGTATATCGCTGTGCTGAACAGGGGACAGAATGATATGAAACTGAATCAATACGATGCAGTGACCGGTGATTTTATTAAAACTTTGTTTGAAGAAAAAGATGAAAAATATGTTGAGCCACTGGTGCCGATGTTAATCGTGAAAAATAATCCTGCACAGTTTATCTGGCAAAGTAATCGTGATGGCTGGAATCATTTGTACCTGTATGATAACAACGGTAATCTGTTAAAGCAGCTTACAAAGGGCAACTGGGAAGTAACAGAGGTAAAAGGCTTTGATGCAAAAGGAGAAAATTTATTTTATGTTTCTACGGAAGAATCGGCCATTACAAAAAATCTGTACCAGTTAAATGTAAAAACAGGAGTTTCAAAAAGAGTAACTGCTGTTTCAGGTGTACATACTACACAAATAAGTACGGATGGATCTGCAATCATTGACAGCTATAGCGGCAATGGAAATCCAAGAACTGTGAAGCTTATTGAAACCAAAACTTTGAAATCAAAATTGCTGTTGCAGGCAGCCAATCCAATGGCAGATTATGCAACAGGCATGCTCAGCATCTTTACCATAAAAAACAATACCGGTACAGACCTCTATTGCAGGATGTATAAACCCATCAATTTCGACAGCACTAAAAAATATCCGGTGATCGTTTACTGGTATGGAGGGCCACATGCACAAATGATATTGAATGCATGGAATGGCGGTGCTGGTGATTACTGGTTTCAATACATGGCCGAGCGTGGCTATGTTGTTTTTACTTTAGATACTAGAGGCAGTGATAACAGGGGCAAAGCTTTTGAGCAGGCTATCTTCCGCCATGCAGGCGATGCACAAATGGAAGACATGATGAGTGGCGTAAATTATTTAACTGCTTTGCCCTATGTTGATAAAGAAAGGATGGGATTGTTTGGCTGGAGTTATGGCGGATTTATGACAACAGACTTTGTACTTAATCATCCTGGCGTATTTAAAGCGGCCGTTGCAGGCGGGCCTGTGATGAACTGGAAATATTACGAGATCATGTACGGTGAAAGATATATGGATACGCCACAGGAAAATCCGGAGGGTTATGAGGCAACCAACCTGATAAAAAAAGCCGGTAAACTAAAAGACAAATTATTGCTGATACATGGCTTGCAGGATCCGGTAGTGGTACAACAACATTCAGTGGATTTTGTAAAAGCCTGTGTGGATGCCGGTGTACAGGTAGATTATATGATCTATCCCGGGCATGAACATAATGTAACGGGCAAAGACCGGGCGCATCTCTATCAGAAGGTAACTGATTATTTTACGCAAAATCTGAAATAAGCAATGGGCGAAGTTGAGTTGCTGACAGACAGGAAATTGTTGATCCTTCATGCTGTTATCATCATTTATGGTGATGCAGCCAATGATGATCTTGCTTTTCAAATAGCAAAGGATATTGAAAAATTCTGGAACGATGCCGAAGGAACTACAGCAATCCGGGATGGCTGGTTTTCAAAAAAAATATACAATGTAAGGTTCAATATAACGGGCAAATATGATGCAGCACTTACACCACAAATAATATTTGAAAATACAAACCCCCGCAATAATTATTTCAGGGTAGAAGAATTTGCACCCGGCGACGACATCTCTTTTGTGGACGAAATTAATTCCAATACCGGGTATTTTAAACTGCAGAACATACTTGATAATTCGAGTACTGCCGCACATGAATTTGGCCATACCCTTGGCCTGGTTCATCCGCACAACCTGGATATACGTGGTGAGGGAACGCCAGGTATCATGTATCCTCGTGGCACACTGGTCGATCCATCTTTTCAATACTATCCAGAAGTAAAAGCCGGTGAAAAAGGCGGTACACTAAACCCCTTTACCCGTAAGGTTTTACAGAAAGATATCGATGATCTTCACCTGGAAGACCTTGATTTTAACGAACGAAAACTGGCCGTGATCGGAGCTTTCTCATCAGTATGGCACGAAAAATATTTACCGGGAATGGATTAATAAAATTCAGCTACCTTCATTATCATTTATAAACCGATCTATGGCAATACTTAGTATTAATAATCTTACAAAGAATTACGGAAAAATAAGAGCGTTGGACAATGTGAGTTTTGAAGTGCCATCAAAAACAGTGTTTGGTATTTTAGGGCCAAATGGCAGCGGTAAAACAACCCTGCTGGGTATTATTATGGATGTGCTGAAATCATCCGGCGGCTCGTTTACTTGGGCCGGTGAAGGTCTTGCACCAAACGATTTGCGTAAGAAGATCGGCACGCTGCTGGAAACGCCAAATTTTTATCATTACCTGAGTGCAGAAAGAAACCTGGCGATTGCAGCAAAAATAAAAGGCAGGGGAGAGGGCGATATTGAAAAAGTATTACGCATCGTAAACCTGTACGAACGCAAGGATTCTAAATTCAGTACCTATTCGCTGGGTATGAAACAAAGGCTGGCTATTGCTGCGGCTTTGCTGGGCGATCCCGAGATACTGGTTTTTGATGAACCTACCAATGGGCTTGATCCGGCCGGTATTGCAGAGATCAGGGAGCTGATCAGGCAGTTGTACAAAGGAGGCAAAACGATCATTATGGCAAGCCATATACTGGATGAAGTAGAGAAGGTTTGTACTCATGTTGCCATTATTCAAAAAGGCGTTTTAAAAACGGTAAGTTCCGTTGCGGAGCTTATGCATACCGGTGCTGAAAATGCGCAGGCGAATGTTTTGATAGATATCAGTTGTAATGATAATGCGGCTTTGCAAAGCATGGTTCAGCAAATGGGAGGAGTGCAGGTTGTAACAGAAACAGATGGCGAACTACACCTGGTATGTGATGAAAATATAACAGGCGAAGCTGTAAATCGTTTTTGCTTTGAAAGAGGAATTGTGCTCAACAAATTGAATGTAAAACGAAAAACACTGGAAGCCCGTTTCCTGGAAATTACCGGCAGGCAAAGTGATAAATAATTTTAAAAAAATAATTATTCTGTATAATGACTGATCTCTTAAAAATAGAATGGCTTAAACTAAAAAATTACACTGCATTTAAGGTGATGACCTTGTTTTTCATCGTTGGTGTGTTTGCACTTAACTATATCGTTTTTATAGTTAACAAAAATATAGTTAAAAATGTACCGGGTGCTGGCCTTGTATCTTTTTCGCCCTACGATTTTGAGAATACCTGGCAAACCACCAGTTATGCTACAGGCTTTATTTTACTGCTGCCGGCTTTATTGCTGCTGATGCTTTTTACCAATGAATATACTTATAAAACGCACCGCCAGAATATTATTGATGGATTAAGCAGGCAGCAATTCATCAGTGTAAAAATAACTATGGCTTTGATTTTTGCCATTGCGGCAACTTTACTGGTGATGATATCGGCACTTATTTTTGGTTTTGGATCAGGTACTTCATTCTCTGTGCATGGGATGGTGTTTGTTGGGTATTTTTTCCTGAAAGCACTGTCCTATAACCTGATCGCCATTTTGTTCTCTGTGCTTGTAAAGCGCACCGGCTTTGCCATTGGCATCTTCTTTATTTACCTGGGTTCAGAAAATATTGTATCGCAGTTATTGAATGTGCTGAGCATTAAATTAAAAAGAGAAAACAATACCGACCTGGGCAATATCGGCGATTATCTGCCAATGAATGCAGCAGATGGTTTATTGGAATTTCCGGATAACCCGATTAAAACCATGAGCAAATCCATCATGCCTTCGGATTTTACCTGGCTGGTACTTTCTCTGGCATTGGCATACCTGGTTATCTTCTATCTATGGAGCCGTCGTAAATTCATCAATGCCGATCTGTAGCAGCAAGGTTGTCAAGGGCAGCTTCAATGCTATTAAACGTGAATTGAAAGCCTGTGCTCAATATTTTTTTACAACTTACAGTGGTGCTTTTTAAAACCTCGATGCTGCTGCCGCCCATCATGGCTTTTAAAACAAATGCCGGCACATGTACAGGTAAATAAAATTTCTTTTTAAGTGCTTTGGCTAGTTGTAAAGTAAGTGTTTTATTACTTACCGGGTTAGGGGCTACAGCATTATAACTGCCATGCATAGCTTCATTTTCAATTGCAGCAATAAACAGATTGCATAGGTCGTCAATATGCACCCAGCTTACTATTTGGTTTCCGCTTCCTAAAATAGCAGCTATACCAAAGCCTAGTGGTTTTTTAAATTCTGCCAGCGCTCCGCCATCATTGCTCAGCACAATGCCTATCCTTAATTTTACTAATCGCTTTCCCAGGCTTTCAGCCGGTTCAATACTTTCTTCCCAAAGCCTGCAGGTATTTCCTAAAAAGCCTTCATCGGCTGTGTCATTTTCGGTAAAAGCTTTTTCCGGGTTCCTATCTGCACCATACCAGCCAATGGCGCTGGCACTAACAATAGCTTTAACTTTATTGGAATTGTTTTGCAGGGCGGCAATGATCAGCCGACTGCTCTCTGTCCGGCTTTCAATAATTTCTTTTTTATACGCATCGGTCCACCTTTTATCTACCACGCCTGCGCCCGCCAGGTGTATAATGTAGTCGGCAGATTGTATGGCTGCTGTATCTATTTGTTGGTTTGCCACATCCCATTGTGCATAGCGTACATCCTGTGTATTCTTTTTACCACTGACATCCCTGGTTAAGATAATTACGTTATATCCTTTGTGAACAAGGGCTTTGGTAAGTGCTTTGCCAACCAATCCTGTACCGCCGGAAATTAATATCGTTTGCGCCATATAAAAGTTTAAAATATTCTATGTAAAAACAAAAAAGCTCTCATCTTGTTCAATGTAATGTACAGCCATTGGCTATTAAATCGTAATTTTAATTATAAAGTTTTACCTGCATGAGACATACCTGGTCACTTTTATTTGCACTGCTTTTTTGCCTGCCATTTATGGCAAATGCACAATCTGTTGTTATTTCTGATTTTGACAGGCAGGATACAAGAGATATGAATTTTGAGATCATTGGTAAGATGAACAGCAATATCCTGGTATATAAAAATATCCGGTCCAATCACAAGATCAATATTTTTGATAAAGAAATGAATACGCTGGAAACAGTTAATCTCGACTTTGTTCCCGACAGAACTTTCAATATCGATTTCGTACCGTATGCCGATTATTTTTTCATGATATACCAATACCAGAAAGGAAATATCCTGCATTGTATGGCTGTAAAAATGGATGCAAAAGCACAAAAGATAAACGAGCCGGTAGAGATCGATACCACCCGGATACCCGTTGCTACTGATAATAAAATATATACCACTATTTACAGCGAAGACAAAAAGCGGATCATGATCTTTAAGATTCAGACCCGCTACCAGAAATTTAATATGCAAACCCTGTTGTATGATAATGATATGAAACTGATAAGCAAGAACAGGATGCTGGCAGATTATAACGAACGCAGGGAGAGCTATGATAACTTCCTGGTGGGCAACGATGGCAGTTTTGTTTTTACCTACGCAAAGCAATCGGGCAACAGGGATAACAGCAATGCCCTTAGCATTTTTACTAAATTGCCCCAGCAGGAAACATTTACAGCACATGAAATAGACCTGAAAGAAAAATACATTGATGAGGTAAAACTTAAAATTGATAACCGCAATAACAGGTATATCATTAACACTTTCTATTATAAAAAGAACCGCGGAAGCATTGAGGGTCTGTTAACGTATGTGTGGGACAAAGCTTCTGAAAAAGCCTTTGCATCCCAATTTACAGAAATAAGCGACTCGCTGCGCTATGAAGCCAAGGGCGATGGTATGCTGCGCTACGCTCTGGATAATTTTTTTATAAGACAGGTGGTAGTTAAAGCTGATGGCGGCTTTATATTGGCTGCGGAAGATTACACCACCGATACCCGTGGCAGCAATTTCAACCGCTACGATTATCTGTATAACCCTTATTCGCTTTCTTCAGGCGGATACTATTACAGTCCTTACCGGGGATATTACAGGCCTTATAACAGCCTGGCAAACCAAACTACCACACGCTATTATTCCGATAATATCCTGGTGCTTAGTATCAGTAATACCGGGCAATTAATGTGGAGCAAAGTGCTGCACAAAAGCCAGTTTGATGATGAGGACGAAAATTTTCTGTCCTTCTCTACTATGACATCGGGTAGCGAAATTCATTTTCTTTTCAACGACGATCGAAAATACCAGGTAATTTCCGACCAGGCCATTACTGCTGATGGTACACTCAAAAGATATCCAACTTTAAAAAGTCCGCAAAGGGGCTACGAATTTATGCCCAGCTTAAGCAAACAAACGGGTGCCAGCCAGATCATTATTCCCTGTGTTTACAGAAATAATATCTGCTTTGCCCGGGTAGATTTTTAATGACCTGAATTTGCCCGCCTAATTACAAACAGTTTTCATCAAGTAATAATAATTGCGCAATTTTGCCACTGCAATTATTTATTCATTATTAACCATTTGTAAGTGACCGGGACTTTTAAAGCCAATAATTCCTATAACAACTTTTTACTGTTGCTGTATGGGCTATTGCTTAAACTTCCTATGTTCCTTCATCCCGAAGTACCCAAACCCCAAAAGATAGACGGGTTCTTATACAAAGCAATTTTAAACTGGCTGCAGCCGGTGGCAACGGGTGTGCCATTCATCTATCCGCTTATTGCATTTATACTGCTGTTTTCCCAGGCTGTTTACTTTAATAAACTGGTAAACGATCTGCGTATCATGCAGCGGCCTCACTACCTTACCGGTATGAGTTACCTGCTGATAACCTCCCTGTTTACCGAATGGAATGTGCTGTCCTCGCCGCTGATCATAAACAGCATACTCATCTGGGTATGGTCAAAAATGAGTGGCTTATACAGCGATCCAAAACCCAAAACCACTTTATTTAATATTGGCATAGCCATTGGCCTCGGCACTTTTTTTTATTTCCCGTCCATTGCATTTTCGGCACTTATTATTTTCGGCCTGGCCATAACCAGGCCATTTAAACTGGCCGAGTGGCTGATGGCTTTACTGGGTATCATCACCCCTTATTACTTTTTACTGGCCCTGGTTTTTTTAACTGATAAATGGAAAGGGTACAAATTTCCCGGTTTTGCAGTAACAGCACCGGTTTTTGATCAAAGCAGGTGGGCCTACCTGGCTATCATCATCGTGGTCATCAGTTCAATTATAGGCATATTTTATATTCAACAAAATTTCAGGCGGCAGCTTATACAGGCCCGTAAAACCTGGAACCTCACTTTCCTGTACCTGCCCGTGGCCGTTTTTGTACCCTTTGTAAATGCAACCCATTCTTTTGAATACTGGATACTTTGTGCAGTGCCGCTGTCGGCTTTTGTAGCCGCCACATTTTTATATCCGGCTAAAAAATCGTTCCCTGCTGCATTGCACTGGATAATGGTGGCTTTTGTTATCGTTATCAACTACTTCGTCTGAAAATTATAGTTACAATTGTTACCTTTGCCCAGTCTTTTGTTTCCGACATTTGTTTCCGCAATTGTAAGAACCCAACATCAACTCATAAAACAACTTTAGTACATGAAATTTGGCGTAGTAGTTTTTCCCGGCAGTAATTGCGACAGAGATATGATAGAAGCCCTGCAGCATGATCTGCAGCAGGAAGTAATTCAGCTCTGGCATAAAGATAAAGACCTGGGCATGTTCAGCACTGATGATTGCATTGTATTGCCGGGTGGCTTCAGCTATGGCGATTACCTGCGCTGTGGCGCCATTGCCCGTTTTAGTCCCATGATGCAAAGTGTGATCGAATTTGCAAACAAAGGTGGCAAAGTGCTGGGCGTTTGCAACGGATTTCAGATATTATGCGAAAGCGGCCTGCTGCCCGGGGCGTTATTGCGCAACAGCCAGCAACAATTTGTTTGTAACAACGTTTTTATAAAAGAAGCGGCTTCAGAAGGCGGCGCAGCGCTTAAGATACCGGTAGCTCATGGCGAGGGAAGATTTTTTGCTAACGATGCTACTATGGAAAAGCTGGAAATGCACCGCCAGATCATTTACCGTTATTGTGATGAGAAGGGGAATGTTAATGCAGCGGCCAATCCCAACGGAACCATGCACAATATTGCCGGTATTTGCAATAAAGAAAGAAATGTTTTTGGCATGATGCCGCACCCGGAAAGAGCAGTGAGTGCTGCCCTGGGTAATTGCGATGGCAAACAGGTCTTCAACCATTTGTTTGGAATAAATTAACAGTTCGGGCCGTTAATACGTAGTTAAGGCTACAACCAGCGGCTTAATAATCACGTAAATTTGTACATGCAAAATTTATACATGAAAAAGATTTCAATAGCCATTATTTTAGTTTTGTTTGCCGGCTTTGCACATGCCCAGATCAACAATCCCGTACTATGGTCGTACAGCGCAAAAAAAATTGCAGATAAAACCTATGAAGTACATCTTACCGCTACCATTACCGGCAACTGGCATTTATATGCACAGGGCACGGGCGACGGACCGGTAACCGAAATAAAATTTACCCCAAACCCATTACTTGCCTTCGACGGAAAAGCAAAGGAAGTTGGCAAAATGAAAAAGGCCTTCGACAAAAATTTCAATGCCGAATTAAAATATTATGAGCAAACAGTTGATTTTGTTCAAAAAGTAAAAGTAAGATCTGCGGCAACTACGGTGGTTAAAGGAAGCGTTAACTATGTAGTATGTAACGATAAACAATGTTTGCCACCCAAAGATGTTCCTTTTAGTATCAACGTGGGCGGAAAATAAGATCATTCAAAATACTTCCCGATATTAACTGTCGGGATTTTTTTTAAAATAATGTATGCATACCAGAAAGACCAGCTTTTTATTAACTGCTTTTCTATTACTACTCCAGTTTGCAGGCTTTGCTCAGGATTCTTCCATCGTTCAATGGAAGGGTACTGGTAAAAAAATAGCTGAAGGGCAATATGAACTTCATTTTACGGGCACCATAAAATCCGGCTGGCATTTGTATGCCAAAACTATTGCAGCCTTACAGATAGAGGGTGTGAAGATCAACTTTTCAGATTCGTCCATTAAAAAAGAAGGGGAGCAGGTTGTTACAGGGAATTTTAAAACCATTAACGACCAGGTTTTTGCAGCATCAACAGAAATTACAGAAGGAATAATTTCGGTTGTGCAAAAAATATCATTGGCGGGTGCCATACCATCAAAGCTAAAGGCAGAGCTACTCTACAATGTAGCAAACAATGAAACCCTGCTACCCGAAGAAAAAAAGGTAGAGGCCGATATGGAAGGCGGTGTAGACGTTGCGGTTTCAAACCGGATATTGATCAAAACCATTGATATTGCCAGCCCGATTGCAAAATGCGGAGATACGGTGCCACAGGGAAAAAACATATGGCAGATATTCCTGATCGGCTTTTTGGGAGGTTTAATTGCATTGCTTACTCCCTGTGTTTTTCCAATGATACCCCTCACTGTGTCCTTCTTCACAAACAAATCAAGCAGAAGGCGTGGAATTATCAATGCCTTCATTTACGGCTTTTTTATCTTTCTTATTTATGTACTGTTAAGTGTGCCGTTCTATTTTTTACCTAAAGGGAACGAGGAGATATTGAACAGTATCAGTACCAGCCCATGGCTTAATATTATTTTCTTTGCCGTCTTTATCGTATTTGCATTATCATTCTTTGGCTTGTACGAAATAACATTGCCTTCTTCTGTTGCCAACCGGGCAGATGCAAAGTCGAATACAGGAACGATACTGGGTATATTTTTTATGGCGCTTACATTGGCTATCGTTTCCTTTTCCTGTACCGGCCCCATTTTAGGAAGCTTACTGGTAGGGGCACTGGATGGTGGTGCCATAAACCTTACAGCAGGACTGGCCGGCTTTGGCCTGTCGCTGGCCCTGCCATTTGCCTTATTTGCTTTGTTTCCGCAATTACTTTCTTCGCTGCCCAAAAGTGGCGGCTGGCTTAAAGAGGTTAAGGTAGTGCTGGGTTTTATTGAACTGGCCATGGCCATTAAGTTCATCAGCAATGCAGATCTTACGCAACATTGGGGCATTATCAAAAGAGAAATATTTATTGGCTTTTGGGTATTGTGCGGCCTGTGTACAACGCTGTACTTATTAAATGTGCCGCCTTTTAAACAGAAGTACCCGGTAAAATTCAGCAAAACCAAAAGATTCTTTACTGCATTTTTTGCCGTGGTAACGCTGTACCTGATCCCCGGTGTTACCAATACAAAATATGCAAAACTGTCTTTTATCAGCGGCTTTCCGCCTCCATATTGTTACAGTATTTATGATAAGCCTTACTATTGCGATGAGCCACTGAAGGATTATGAAGAAGCCGTAAAACTGGCAAAAGAAAAGAACAAACCCATCCTGATAGATTTTACCGGCTGGAACTGTGTGAACTGCCGCAAAATGGAAGAAAATGTATGGACAAAGCCGGATGTTAAAAACCTGATGGATAAGTTCATATTAGTTTCGCTGTATGTAGATGATCGCCAAAAACTACCTGCAGCCAAACAGTTTACCTACAAACTGGCAGATGGAACTACCAAGGAGATCGTTACCGTAGGAGATAAATGGGCTACTTTTGAAACGGAGAATTTTAAAAATAATGCCCAGCCCTTATATGCGCTCATTACGCCGGATGAAAAATTAATAAACAATCCTGTAGGATATACCCCCGATCCCAAAGCATACCAGCAATGGCTGCAATGTGGCCTGGATGCATTTGAAAGATCTAAAAAATAATAATCGTAAAATAACTGTAATAAAAAACCTCCACATAAATGGAGGTTTTTAGTTTGAATCGGGGGATTACAGATTTTCCGGCTCCGGCGGAGCGGATGAAATTTTATTATAATGCAATTTGTTTTTCGGTCATCATTTTGCGCAGGTTAATTAAACCATAGCGCATACGGCCCAGGGCTGTGTTAATGCTGCAACTGGTAAGGTCGGCAATTTCTTTAAAGCTCAGGTCGGCATAATGGCGCAGGATGATCACTTCACGCTGGTCTTCAGGCAGCAGGTCCACCATTTTCCTAACCTTATCCTGGCTCTGGCCATTCATCATTTTATGATCGGCACCTGGCTCAGAAAAGTTCAGTACTTCAAAGATGTCGCGGTCGTCGCTGGTTTTAATGGTTGGCGTACGCTTTACCTTGCGGAAATGATCTACGCACATATTATGAGCAATGCGCATAGCCCATGGTAAAAACTTACCCTCATCGGTATAACGGCCACCTTTTAAAGTGTCGATGATACGTATGAAAACATCCTGGAAGATGTCTTCGGTCAGGTACTTGTCTTTTACAAGCAGGTAAATAGAAGTGTAAATTTTGTCCTTGTACCGGTTTACAATGGTTGCAAGGGCATTGGCATCGCCATCCATATACAGGTGGATGAGCTGCTGATCGGTCAGATTGTTCAGGATTTTCATAAACTTCTACAGTTTTAGATTGTTAGGATATTTTTTAACAGGTCCAAAAATGGTGAAAAATACGTAGAAGTCTTTTAGATAGGCTTTAACGGCTTTTCATTTTTTTGGATATTGGACTGTAAAAATAAAAGGATGTTTATGATTTAGTATGAGTACTAACGCCCGATCTTTTAAGTTTTTTTACTTCGTAAAACTACGTTTCCAGATGATACGCCGGTACCGAACTATAAAATAAAACTAACACATAGTTGTTATACAATTCTCAGTAAAAAAGAGCTTTAAGAAAATTTTCACATCTGCATTGCAGCGTAAATAATAGTAATTTTGAGCATGGCCATCGTAAAAGCAAAAGCAAAATCCAGCAAAGCAATTTCCACCCAACAAAAGGATATATATATTAAAGGAGCCCGGGTACATAATTTAAAAAATGTATCTGTTACTATACCCCGGGATAAACTTATCGTAGTTACCGGTGTTTCCGGTTCGGGTAAATCCTCCCTTACTATTGATACCTTGTTTGCCGAAGGCCAGCGCCGCTATGCCGAAAGCCTGAGTGCCTATGCACGCCAGTTTATGCAGCGCATGAACAAGCCCGATGTGGACTATATTAAAGGCCTTTGCCCCGCCATTGCCATCGAGCAAAAAGTAATTACCCGCACACCCCGCAGTACCGTGGGCAGTATGACGGAAATTTATGATTACCTGCGACTGCTTTTTGCCCGTGCCGGGAAAACCATATCGCCGGTGAGTGGTAAGGAGGTAAAAAAAGATGATGTGGCCGATGTGGTAAAAACTATTGAAAACCTGCCTGAGGGAGACCGGGTAGTTTTGCTGGTTACTTTTAAGCAACACGCAAAAAGAAGCATACCGGAAGAACTGAACATATTATTACAAAAAGGCTTCAGCCGACTTTATGTAAACCAGGAAGTGGTAAGAATTGAAGACCTGCTTGAAATGAAAGAGCCTGAATTGAAAAAGCAATTCAAAAATTCAGACTCTAAAACTCCCACTTCAGGGGGTCGGGGGGGTGGAGCCTATCTGCTGATTGATCGTTTGGTTGCCAAAGTTTTTGATGAGGACGAGCTACACCGCATTGCCGATTCGGTAAACACCGCTTTTTACGAAGGCGAAGGCGAAATGTTCCTGGAAGTGAACAAGGGCAAACTATTGCATTTTTCCAATAAGTTTGAAGCTGATGGAATTGTTTTTGAAGAGCCGGTGCCCAATTTATTCTCTTTCAATAATCCCTATGGCGCCTGCCCGGTTTGCGAAGGTTTTTCACAGATACTGGGTATCGATCCCGACCTCATCATTCCTGATAAAAGTTTAAGTGTGTATGAAGGCGCTGTGGCTCCCTGGAAAGGAGAGAAGCTGGGACTTTGGAAAGATGCATTTGTAAGGGCCGCAAAGAAGTTCGATTTCCCGGTTCATAAACCTATTATTGACCTTACAGAAAAACAATTGAACGAGCTGTGGGAAGGCAATGAGCATGTAGAAGGTATCAATGCATTCTTCCGGGAGGTGGAACAGAATTTATACAAAGTACAATACCGTGTTTTACTAAGCCGTTATCGGGGGCGTACCCAATGTACAGCCTGCAAGGGCTATCGCCTGCGGCCAGAGGCATTGTATGTAAAAGTAGGCGGCAAGCACATTGGCCAGCTATGCGAATTACCGGTTAAGGATCTTTTTACCTGGTTCGATAAATTAAAACTGAGCGAATACGATCAACAGGTTGCCAAAAGAATTTTAATTGAGATCAATCACCGCATAAAAACCTTGCTGGATGTTGGTCTTGGCTATCTTACTTTAAACCGTTTAGCAAACTCACTCAGCGGTGGCGAAAGTCAGCGTATTCAATTAACAAGAAGTTTGGGTAGCAATCTTACCAATTCATTGTACATTTTAGATGAGCCATCCATTGGTTTGCATAGCCGTGATACAGAAAGGCTGATCACAGTTTTAAAAGAACTAAGAGATCTAGGAAATACCGTGGTGGTAGTGGAGCATGATGAAATGATGATGAGAGAAGCCGATCATATCATCGATATGGGCCCGCTTGCCAGTCACCTCGGCGGAGAAGTGGTGGCTGAAGGGAACTATGATGAGATCATCAGCAACCCCGAAAGCCTTACCGGTAAATACTTATCGGGTAAAATGAGTATTGAGCCACCCAAACAGGTCCGCAAATGGAACCGCTCTGTAAAAATAGAAGGAGCAAGGCAGAATAATTTAAAGAACCTGTCGGTTGAATTTCCGTTACAGGTTTTTTGCGTGGTAACCGGTGTAAGTGGCAGCGGTAAAACAACATTGATAAAACAGATATTGTATCCTGCTCTGCAGAAATTAAAAGGTGAAGGAGTTGAAAAAGCCGGGCTGCACAAAGCCATTATAGGCGATATTGATTTTATTGCGCAGGTAGAAATGGTAGATCAGAACCCCATCGGAAAATCATCCCGCAGCAACCCCGTTACCTATATAAAAGCGTATGATGAAATAAGGGACCTGTACAGCAAACAACCTCTGAGTAAAATGCGTGGCTTTCAGCCCAAACATTTTTCTTTTAATGTAGATGGGGGCAGGTGCGATGCCTGCGAGGGCGAGGGCGAACAGGTTGTTGAAATGCAGTTTTTGGCAGACGTACATCTGACCTGCGATGTATGTGGTGGCAAACGTTTTAAAGAAGAAGTGCTGGAAGTCAGGTACAAAGACAAAAGCATTCACGATGTGCTGGAAATGGGTGTGGATGAAGCCATTGAATTTTTCAGTAACGGTGATAAAGATGCGACTGATGTTGCTAAAAAGATACAACCACTCAGCGATGTAGGTTTGGGCTATGTAAAACTGGGACAATCATCCGATACCTTATCGGGTGGAGAGGCACAACGTGTAAAGCTGGCTTCGTTCTTAGGCAAAGGCCGTACACAGGGCAGCATACTTTTTATTTTTGATGAACCTACCACCGGCCTTCATTTTCACGATATAAAAAAATTACTGGCCTCTTTTAATGCACTGATAGAGCAAGGGCATACCATACTGGTGATAGAACACAATACCGATGTTATTAAAAGCGCCGACTGGGTGATTGACCTGGGCCCCGAAGCTGGCGATGCAGGTGGTAAACTGGTTTTTGCAGGCAAGCCCGTTGATCTTAAAAAATGTAAAGAGAGTTATACGGGTAAGTTTTTATAGTTGTGTGGCCACTTAGCCGGCACTTTATTTTACTACGTGTTTACCATGTAAAAGGTTTTTAGATGTAAGCGTGTTAGTAGTGGCCTGGCAACTATTACTTCAAAAATCCTTCCACATAATCCAATATGGTTTTGGTTTGCATCATCACGCTCACATGCGCCTGTGCAGGCACAATGGCCAGTTGCGATTTGGGCATCGGCGCCATATCGGCTGCAATACCACCACCCAGCAGTTGATAGGTTTTAGCCAGTTCTACTTTATCCAGTCCGTCATTATCACCGGCAATGATCAATACAGGTGCTGTTATCTTTGCAATATTGGCATCACCTACATTAAAGGGCACCTGCATAAATCCGATCATCTGCTCCACAAATTTTCTCCATTTTGTTTTATCCAGTGCCACTGCATCGTATCCCGTTTTCATGGGTGTATTGTCAAAAAATTCAGGCTTAAAACTTTTGAATGCGCCGCTCACCGATGGCAGCCAGCCGGCGGTTTTGTAGGTAGAAGAAATGATCACCAGTTTCTTCAGGCGTTTAGGATTTAATACAGCAAACTGGTAAGCCACCGACCCGCCCATGCTATATCCAACCATATCGGCACTGTCAATTTTCAGGTAGTCCATTACGCCCTTTACATCAGCAGCAAAGTTTTTTATGGATAATTGCCTGTCGGCATAAGGGCTGCGCCCATGTCCCTGCATGTCAATGGCAATTACTTTCCTGGTTTTTACCAGTTCTGGTAGCAGGGGTCCCCAGTTCGATTCAATGTCCATAAAGGCACCATGCAGTAAGATCAGTGGTTTACCCTCGCCATATACTTCGTAATACAGGCTTACACCGTTTACCGGTGCATAGCCGCTGCTGGCAGGCTTTACCTGCTGGGCGTTCAGTTTGCTTACCGTACATAATATTGCAATCAGCAGCAACCTGCTTGGCTTACTGCATGTTCTGAATAAATTTTTCATATTGCTGTTTAATTTGAATGTGATCGTTATTGATGAAACAAAACTACAATACTGTTCAGCATATAATGCGGCGTAAAAACGACAAGTTAAAGGTGAATTGCGCCAAAGCAATTATCCTGCTTCAGTTCAAACAATATGTTTTTTCTTTAAATACCTGGCAAACTTCCACCTGATGATAAAGAACTCAACAAAGCTCACTCCAAAATAATAGAAAAACAATACAAAGCTAAAAGGGGCATATGAAAATGGTTCAGAGCTGGCTAATACAATCCCAGGAGCTATCAACCCCTGGATAAAAACAGGAATAACAGCAAAACTGGTTTTATCCAAAGAAGTTGAAAATTTTTTCAAACTCAACAAGTAATCATAACTGGCAAAACTTAGTAAGAAATGTAAAGGAATAATTACGGCAGGGTAAAAAAGAATAGGAATAAATAAAAAAGTATTTATCACAATAATGATCACATAGTAAAATAAAGCGGGTATTCGCATAGCTTATTTGTAAACTTAATGATAACAATAATCTGCATTGACCTAAAGCTTTAACAGTTGTGGCGCCAGTTATCTATCCACCCATAACCAAACTACCAGACCCTACTTCTTACTAAACAACCGGAATGCATTCAACACAGCATGGTGCATAATGGTACCATGGTTCTCGGCAGGTAAATAATCGAATTTGATATTCAGAGATTTGTTTTTGCCGGCCGATAATTTATCCGCTAAAACATTGGCATCTACTTCCATCACATGCGGAACGGCAGTTGGTGCAAGTCCTTCTTTACCCACGCCAATATAAATATCGGTAGGGCGGTTAAAGGAAGCACTGTAGATGGCGGAATTAAGCGTTAATAAAGAACCATTATCCCACCACAAACTGGGACTTACAATAATGTATTTATTGAACAGCGTGGTTTTTTTAAGCAATATCTCTGTTGCCAAAAGTCCGCCCAGCGATTCGCCGATCAATGTTCTGTGGCCGCTGATCTTATATTTTTTCTCTGCCTGCGGCAGCAATTCAGATTCTAAAAACCGGATGAATGCATCTGAATGGCCCGAAGTAGGATTAGCCGTCTTATCGCCGGGTATGCTGGAAGGAAATGTGTAATCCCTTCTGCGATCAATATTGGCAATGCCAATTACAATAGATTTGGGAACCTGCTTTACCCATTCAAAACTGCCAAACTGCACCAGGCCGGCAATATGTATAAAATCCTCATCAGCCGAGCCATCCAGTAAATAAATAACCGGGTACCTTACCGTATCAGCCGGGTTATAACCATCCGGCAAATAAATATTAATGATCCTGTCTTCTTCCAATATTTTGGAGTACATATTTTCTACCCTGCCCAAAACAAAGGGTTTGCTGGTATCTTTTACAGGCAATTCATTTGTGTATGCCCAAACTACAGAAGTACTAAGCAGCAGGGTCAGGCTTATAAATAAAAATTTCATTCGTGTATGTGTATTTGTTTATGTTGGCAGCCTGGCTGGCAGCAGCTGAATAAAGATATTAAAGTGCAGGTTAACAAACAAAGCTTACCGGCCAGGATATGGTTGCTGCTTTCTGCATTGCTACTTTTCGAATTCAACACATTTTCTAAGAAAATATACCGTTGCAATTGCTGCATCGTCTTTAATGGCAATGGTTTTCACAAAGCTGCCTTGCACAGCAACAAACTTCAGTATAAATTCCATACCGGCAGTGTGATAATAGGAGCCTAAGGGGCATTTAAACGGATTGTCTTTTACGTAATCTGTAAAAACGGAGAACAATATCATTTTCTTTGACTTGATATCCGGTTTTTCATATCCAAATGTTCTATAGTCTTTTCTGATGTTTCCAAACTGGGTTAATGAACTGTCAGTTTTCGATATCACTATCCTTTCAATGTATTTACCGGTTAAGGAAACCGGGATCAGTATTTCTTTTTTGCTGCTGTTAACTTTATTTTGAGCGTTACCATAAAAAGAAAAAACTGTAATGTAAATGATACACAAAAATGTTTTCATGTTTTTTAAGATTTTGTAATCAACCCATTTCAGGCCGAGACACAAAACTGTCGTTTGTTCTTCTGTCCAGCCACACTTGCGGCAAACCCCTTATTAGCTGTCGTTTTTTATTTTTATTTCTCCTTGCATTAGGACTTTGTCATAAATTTCATTCCAAAGAAAAATTTTCTCCTCGCTAATTTCCCATTTCTCTTTTTTGTAATCTACACAAACAATATTTCCTTCCCACCAACTCAACCTAGAATTTTGTTTTGGCGGTGCAATTGGATGTAGCTTGAAAATGAGATATGATATACTCTCGAACCTGCTTTCCAGTTTAAATTCATTTGCAATTTGTTCAAAAAATGTTGAGTTTAATTTTTCTGGAAAACTTCCAATATGATTTATTACTATCTCTTGATACAAAACTCCCTCTTGCTCATCAATTTCTTTATTATTAGATTCAACTAACAGCCACTGTAAAACGGCTTTGGTCCCAATTTTTTGGGATAGGTCTTCAGTCATAAAAAAGTCAGGAATAACTTCTGATAAGTTGTCCGTCTTGTTAAATTCAATTCGCATCTTTCAATTTCGTAGGGAGGTTCATTAAAATGACAGTAAGGTTCGAGGCTTGCCGCAGGGCTGGAATACTTGCTGCAATTGCCCGGCAACTGGAGCCTATTAAAATACTGATGTTGAAGTTAACAACTAAAAACTAAATAGTATTCGATCAAACCCGATATTAGCTGATAGTAATGTAACTGCCGATTGTTATTCAGTCCGCCAGCCTTGCGGCAAATCTTTTGTTGATGACTGTTGTTCTTAGTCGCCACTTATAAGCCCCTTTGTAATTCCGTATTCAATACCAACCTTTTTAAACAATTTTTTTAGCATATCCATTTTCTGGTCACATAAATCACCTACACTAATTTTTTCAGAGCTCTCTTGTATTTTGCTACATTCAAAGCAAATTTCAATAAATTCAAAAGCCTTTCCTCTGCTGTCTAAAAATAAAATTGCATTTCTTGGATTATAACAAGATGCTTCACTAATTATATAAGTTGTTCCACGGAAGCTGTAGTTGTAAAATATGTCTGTTAGTTTGTCAACCTGTGCAAAGGTTAATGTTTTTACTTCTTTCAATTTCGAATAGCAAATAGTATCGTTAAGTCTTGGCAAACTATCTTCTATGCTGGTGCTGTCAATAAATGAAACAAACTGAATTTGAGTACTTACATTAAATGGATAATTATTTAAACGTGCTGTAAAAGTTCTATTTACCCTTTTAATGCAATTATGATTTCGCTCTTCGGTCTCCATTTCCCTTTTTGTCGGAATGCCTGGTGGGATTTTAGCTAAATTATTTTTTGATTTCTGTGCATAAACAGAGTGAGTCGAAATAAGAAAGGCTATAAAAATAATTTGTCTTGTCATAAAGTTTGTAAGGCGCCGCTTTACAATTGCAGCCAAACCATAAATACACGCAGGTCATTTTATCACTATGCCCACAAATCTGGCATTTAAATATATAAAATATTATTTAATACATCTCAGCCTTTCTACTGGCAACCAGGTATAAAAAACCCAGGTTGTTACCCGGCTGGCAAAATTTCATCATTTTCCCACCACCGCCTTTAAAATTACCCATTTTTCCCACTACCCCACTTCTGAGGGTAGGGGTGCCTACCCCAAAAGGTTAACTTACCCACCATATAGGGTGGGTTTCCCCATCTTGAACCAAAACTGACCCACCCACTTACCCAAATCAACCCACCCTTGAACCCAAACTGACCCACCCACTTACCCAAACCAACCCACCCTTATACCCAAACTGACCTACCCACTTACCCAAACCGAACCACCCTTTTACCCGAACCGAACCACCCTTTTACCCGAACTTACCCACTCAGCAGGTAGGGTGGGTTTACCAAAAAGGTTAACCGGGTTTGGGTTTAAGGTGGGTTGGGGCCTGGCGTGCTTTTGCTGCCCGGTATTTTACGGAAGTTAACAGGCAGTGCTCATTAAAAGCCTGCTGCAGTTTATAAACAACGATGGTAAGTAATTGAAAAGCATGGCTCTGGGTAATTTACAATACCCTGGCTACTATAAAACACGGTGAGCAGCTTTGATGAAATAACTACCGCAGCCTGTCGCTTTCCTTAATAATTTTTGAATCTTTATTGATACCGCCAATGGCCAGCACAAAACCGGCCAGTACAATAGCCTGTAAAATGGCAGTTAAAGAATAAGTGCCCTGGGTAAAAGTTGTTGTTTCTCGATAGTATAAAAATATAAGCACTAGCTCCAGCACAATACCCAGCACGCAAAGCCAGCGCTGCAGGTTTCTTTGTTTAAAAAGAAATATGGTAACCAGGGCCAGTCCGCCCACGGCAATAGTAGTAAGCATTATTAAAAAGGTAGCACTGGCAGTTAGTTCGTGCAGCAGGGTATCGGTTAATTTATTGCCGCTGTAAAAAGAAAATTTAAAACCGGCAAAGGCGCAGGCTGCTGCCAGTAATAACCAGATAGATTGAATGCGCTGTATCATAAAAATTGCTTTGCACGAAAATAACTGAATTGAAGGATAAAAAAAAGATGACCGGCAGTACGGCAACTAAGATCCCGGCAATTAGCGTTGCCGGGATCTGTTGATAGATAAGAAAGCTGTAAACTTTATTGTTGCTGCACCGCAATCTTAGGCCCTTCCTTAGCCAGCGGCTTTTCTCTTTTGTCAGGCTCAATGGTGCTGTTTTTGGGCCTGTCGGCATTTTGTGCAGGCTTTGTTTTTTGTGCCGATGCATTTATTTCCATGCCTTTCATTTCTTCCTTTGCCTGCTTATCTTCTGCAGGTTTTTGAACTGCTGCGGGTTGCGGGGAATCGGCCTTTTTAAACGGCAGCGCTACGGGTTTTGCAGGTTCTTTCACATCGTTGGCCGGGCTTTGCGCAGGCTGCTTTTGCTCGGTTTCTGTTGCAATTTGTGCAGCAGCAGCTTTGCTTTGCTGTGCGCCCGATTGCAGGGCAGCCAGTACAAAACAACCGGTGCAGCAGGCTTGTATGATCATTCTTTTCATCTTGTATGATTTAGTATGTTATATAAATGGTTAGGTTATTTGTTTTCCAGTTGTTGAAGGCGTTTTAAGATCTGTGCATTCTGCGCCTTTAGTTCATCAATTTCTTTTTGCTGTTTATTTATGATCTGTTGCTGCTCCTGTATGGCTTTTACGGTTACAGGAATGATATCTGAATAATAAATACCCAGTTTGTCGCTGGCGGGTTTGGCCGCAGCTTTTGGATCTGCATCAGTTACCGGCCCTTTGGTTTTAAGATCGCCAACCTGCACTACTTCATTTAAAACGGGCTGTACTTCCTGAGCAATAAAGCCTATTTTTTTGCCCCATTGCGGGTTGTCTTTCCAATTAAAACTAACAGGACGCAATTTCATCACTTCTTTTAATCCATAATTAAGATCGCTGATATTTTCCTTATCCCTTGCATCGGAAGTTTGTATGGTTCCATTGGCAGCATACACGGCTGTCCAGCGGTTGGCTGTGATTCCCAGGCTCCTGGCATTATCGGTAGTTGGGTAAAAACTTGCATTTACAGCCAGTATGTTTGCTCCAAAATCTTCTATACTTTCTGCACTGCCAATGCGTATCCGGGCGCCTGTTGTTGTTCCTACATGCAACATATCGGCCGGGTTGGCATTCTGAACACCGAGCCTGCCATTTGTTAAATCAACGGTAGCAACAGCTGTTCCGAAAGAAAGAAAGTTAAATTTATCTGAACCATCCTGGTATTGCAAACCATAATCCGGAAAAGCAGGACTATGTGCTATCACCATCCTGTCGGCATTGGCAGCGCCTGATTTGAACATATAATTCATTACCGGCACGCTGTTATCGTATTGTACAGTACCGGAAGCGCCTACCAGGAAGTTGTCTGCTACAGATAGTATAGAATCGGGTGTTGTGGTGCGTATACCAACTTTTGTATCGGAAGTGGCTCCATTAACACCATTGATGCTTCCCAATATCAATGTATTGCTTTGCCCTGCCAAAGCCCGGTAACCGATGGCTGTGGCGTTGGTAAAGTTGTTGGCAGATACATCCGATTCGTACCCTAACAAAGTGTTATTGGTACCAATCGTGTTGAGGTTTCCGGCATTGCGCCCAATTGCAGTATTGCCGGTACCATTACTGTTTAAAAATAAAGCTGAAGTGCCTACAGCAGTATTATTGGTGCCTGTTGTATCATTTTGCATGGCATTGCTGCCCACGGCAACATTGCTGTTGTTTTTCAGATGACTGAAAAGTGCTGCCTGTCCTACAGCTGTATTGAAGGCGCCGGTTGTATTTTGAGGAAGAGAGCTTGAACCGATTGCTGTATTCGCATTACCGGTTGTATTTGCAGAAGCAGCAAAACCACCTACTGCAGTATTAAGGCCGGTACTTGTATCTGCAGCTAAAGCGAAAGCGCCTACGGCTACAGACTGGAGGCCGGTTCCCTTATTGTTTCGGTATGCTTGTGTACCTATAGCCACACTCTCGGTACCGCTTAAATTTTCCTGCATGGCATAATCGCCAATGGCAACATTGGTATTGGCGGTGGTAAATTTTTCCAGGGCATGATAACCCATCACGTTATTAAACTGGCCGGTGGCGCCTGTTGTGGCACCCCGCCCTGCATAGGATCCCAGGAATACGTTACCGCCTATTTGTCCGGCACCGGTGCCGCTGAAATAATAACCGGCGTTCAAACCAAGCCCCACATTTTCCTGCGACTGTTTATTGTTTCGTAAGGCTGAGGTTCCTATACCCACATTACCAATACCGATCGAATCCAGGTCGAGGGCAAAAAGACCCAGGGCATTATTGTAAAATCCTGATTTTTTATGATTCATGGCCCAGGTTCCTACTGCCACGTTCTGGTTCGAATTACCCATACTAAACATGGCGCCCCGGCCAACCGCTACATTCCAGAACGTACTGTCACCGGATTCCATAGCGCCAACACCAATGGCAGTACTTTCGGATACTTTCACCGGGTTGCGCAGGGCGCGGAAACCAACTGCTACCGTAGCATAGGCCGATGTATCATTTTCCATGGCCTGTCCGCCGATGGCCGTATTCCAGTAACCGTTTGCATATTGGTTTTTCAGCGATTTTAAAGCGCTAAAGCCAAAAGCTTCGTTTTGAGCAGCCAGGTAAGTTTTACCCATGGCCGAGTCCCCCATCGCTGTATTATAATCGGCAATATAGTTAGCCGATAATGTAGCATGGCCCACTGTTGTATTGCCTGTACCAACAGCCCCTGTTTGCGATGAATCACCAACGGCAGTGTTAAAACTAAGAAGGTCTTGTCCGCCACTTCCGTTTGCATACCAATAAGAGCCGTCAGCATTCATTGCCATTGCCCGGTAGCCCACGGCAGTATTTTTTCTTCCGGTTGCATTTCCCTGGTTTGCCCGGTATCCTATAGAAGTATTTTCGGTTCCATATTGTGTATTCAATCCGGCATTTGCAAAGCCGATAGCATTCGCGGAAGCATATCCCATGGCTATGTTTCCATCACGTTTGTTAAAACGCATGGCAAAGGCACCAATACCTACATTCTGGCTGGCACTGTCGGAAGAAAGTGCTGAATAACCTATGGCTGTATTGTTTGCACCAATAGAATCATTGCGCAATGCGGCAGCACCAATAGCTGTGTTCTGGCTGTTTTTTAAAAACCTGGCTGCATCATTACCTGCAACTGTATTGTTGTTGCCGGCTGTACTTTCAAACATGGCTGCATTACCAATAGCTGTATTATTGATGCCTGTTTTGTTAACAGAAAGTGTGTAGGAGCCCAACGCTGTATTGGCAGCACCGGTAGTTACACTATCCATACTTAAATAACCTACAGCGGTGTTAGGATACGATGCCGTTGTTTGTGTTAATGCACGGCTGCCTATTGCTACATGCTGGCTGCCGGAAATATTCTTACTCAAGGCCATGGCACCCACCACAGTATTATCATTTCCAAGATAGGATTGTGCTGCGGCCGAATCTCCCACTGCTGTGTTCCGGCTGTAATCAAAGCCATTGCCATTCAGGCCGTAAAGGGCACCAAAACCAACCCCTGTATTTTTTACACCATTTACATTGGAGTAAACTGCATAAGAGCCTACAGAGGTATTTTCCTGTCCTCCTGTTCCTGCAAAGGCATTATTGCCATAGCCTGCTGCATAACCAACAGCCGTATGAAAATCTGATTTGTTGTAATAACCAGAATAACCTCCTATAGCTGTAATGTAACTGGCTGTATCACCTGCATATCCTGCGGCATAGCCCATGGTATTATTCATATCACCACGCTTGTTCAGGAAATTGGCATAGCGGCCTACGGCATTGTTCCAGTTACCCGATGAATCAGATTCCAATGCACCCACACCCAGTGCTGTATTTTCTGTACCGGTTTTATTATTTCTTAAAGCCCTCCAGCCCATAGCTACATTCAATGTACCGGCACTATCCAGTTCCATAGCCTGGTAGCCAACGGCAGTATTTAAACCTCCATGCACATGGTTCATCATGGCATTGGTACCAATACCGGTATTTTGTGCCCCATCTAAATTAAAACGCAGGGCAGATGTACCAACACCAACATTGCTGATGCCCGATGTATCCTGGTTTAATGCATATTCACCAATGGCAACATTGTACGGGTTTATTCTATGATTTTGAAGGGTGTAGTTTCCCAGTGCGGTGTTTTCATTGGCGTTTGTGGCAGCAAACATAGAGTTGCGGCCAATAGCCACATTATTTGATCCGGTAGAATCTCTGTTTAATGCAAAAAGGCCAATGCCTATATTACTAGAACCGGTGGTGTTGAACTGGCCGGCGCCTCCTCCCAGGTAATGATTAAAACTACCCGATGTGTTGCTTTGCCCGGCAAAGATCCCCAGCATCAGGTTATTATTGCCGGTAGCCAGCTGCCCCGCCTGAAACCCGATATGTACACTGGAGAAATTGTTTTTGTGTTTGGTGCCTGCCTGGTATCCGATGCTTACATCGCCAGAAGAAAGTGTATCGTTACCGGCCTGGTAACCAAAAAAGTAATTACCGGCATTATTATCCAGGCGCCCGGTTCTTTCATTGTTTTGCCTGAAGTTTAAGGGCACATTGTCTTTATTCCCAAAAAAACTGCTGCTGTCTGTTAAGCCCAGGTTTCCATGGGTTTTCCAGTTGATGGTATCTACCATGGGGCTGTTGTTACTTAGCCATACCCATTGGGTGCCATCATAATACTGAAAGCCCAGGCTGTCGGGCGCTGTTTGATAGATCAGCAGGCCTGTAGCAGGTGATGCAATGGCATTCTTTTGTGTTTTATTCATCCGGGGTACCAGTACACCTTTATCTGTACTGCTTACATCCAGGATAGAACTGGCGGCCGCTGTGGCACCGGTTGTGTTAACACTTAATGATTGTGATAATGCGGTTTGCTGTAAAGTAATTGCAATGGTGCATGCAAATACAAAACGTAAAAATTTTGTCATGACAAAAGTTGATAAAAATTAAATAATAAAACAGTTCAGGAAATTGGATGCTTTCGCTGGAATTGGCTTTAGGGAGCTACTAGAGACTGTTAAGTTAATAAAATTTATTCAGCAGCTAAACTTTTGATAATAAATTGTTTATTAACATAATCAATCATCTGTATCTTCTGTAAAAGTAAACATAAAGCCGGGGCTAAAAAATACCCTAAAGGGGGAAGTATGTCCAATAAAAATGACTTATAAGACATTGGCATCTGCGAAAAAGCCACTCCAAACGGAGTGGCTTGCCAAAATTTGAAACAAAATAATTATTGTTCTTTTATTGCTGCAGGCTTTGTGTTTGCAGGTGTTGGTATGCTACCTTCTGCAATTACCATGGCTGGTTTTTGAGCTGTGCCGTTAGCGGTCTTTACCTGTTCAGGTGTCAGGGTTGCGTTTGGGTTATCTGCAGGCTTATTAAACAACTGCGCTTTAACCGGTTTCATACCAGGTGTTTCTGCATTGCTGTTTTGCGGAACCGGTATCTTATTTACATCTACAGGTGCAGGTTGTTTTACTTCACTTTCAGCAGCTACCTTTGATTTTACTTCTTTTGCTGTTTGTGCTTTCAGCAGTGTTGATGCAAACAGGCAAACAACAAGCAGTACAAGATTTTTTATATTTTTCATGTTATTCGTTTTAAGATTGATTAATTATTGATACCCAGTTTTGCTTTGATGACCTGCATGTCTTTTTCAAGCTGTTCGTTTTTCTTTTTAATATCATCAATGGTTTTTTGCTGTTTGTCGATGATCTGTTGCTGCTCTTTAAATGCATTTACATAAGAAACCAATATCGGGTGCATATCCAGGCTAAGGAACCCGTCTTTACCGGTATGCACTGCTTCAGGAAATATTTTTTGTACTTCCTGTGCCGTAAACCCATAGCCGGTTTCATCGGTTGGCAGGTTTCTTAAATTGCCGGGCTTGTAATGATAGATAATTGTATTTAGTTTAAGTACCTCCTGCAGGCCCCTGCTGTATTGTCCATCAATCGTTTTCATGTTTGCATCTGAAGTAATGAACCAGGTTGAAGACGTTGGTTTTTGAGCCGAGTTAAGGCTAAGCTCCAACTGCGTGGTTGGTGCCAATCCAATGCCCACCTGGCCTGCGTTATTTATCGTCATGCGGTTTGTATTACCTCCCGCTCTGAAATTAATGCCATTGGCTGCATTAAATATAACAGCGCTTCTGATACCGGCCGTGTTGCTGGAAAGTATACCGTTTTCATTAGCATCTGGTGTTGACATTTCGAAATAGGAATTGGCATTGTCTTCCATTAGTATTTGCGAGCTGCCGTTAAATACAGCACCGCTGGCCCCGTCATAAACATGCAAATGTTTTGATGGGGCTGCAATACCCAAACCCACCTGTCCGCTTGCCAGCTCAATCGCTACCCTATTTATGCCCCCTGCCAGGAAATTGAATTGATCGCTGGCATCCTGGTATTGTAACCCCCAACTGGCGTTTGCCGGGCTATGAGCGATCACCATCCTGTCGGCATTTGCAATACCAGTTTTGAACATATAATTCATAACAGGTACGCTATTGTCATACTGTACTGTGCCTGAACTGCCCACTAAAAAATTATCTGCAACAGAGAAAGTAGAGTCAGGTGTTGTAGTGCGTATACCAACTTTTGTATCTGAAGTGGCGCTATTTATTCCATTTATACTTCCCAGCACCATGGTGTTGCTTTGTGCTACCAGTGCATTGGCACCAATGGCCGTTGCATTCACCAGGTTGGTGGCAGATACGTTACTGGAATAGCCGATACTGGTATTCTTATCTCCTGTGATATTAGATTGCAGGGATGAATTACCAACAGCAGTATTATTAGAACCTGTTGTGCTATTAGCGAGAGAAAGGCTACCAACAGCCACATTATCCAGGGCTTGCGCCAAAGTAGCGGTGGATGAATTGGAATAAAGCGCTTTGTAACCAACAGCTACAATGCTGTTTCGGTTATTGTTATAACCTGCCTGGCTGCCCACATAAACGGCATTAACAGAGGCAGTATCAAGACGGCCCGCCCAAAAACCAACACCCACATTTTCATTTCCCCTAAGGTGCTGGTCCATGGCTCCGGCACCTATGGCCACATTCAGATTACCCGTACTGTCGGAACCCAGGGCGCTTTCCCCAACAGCCACATTCTGTGCAGCACTTCGGGCATTTGTCATTGCATAATCACCAACTGCCACATTGGAACTGCCGGTAGTCCTCCCGCTAACCCCCTGGCCTGCATAACTCCCTAAATAAGTATTGTTGCTGCCAGTGGCCCAATAGCCGGTATTGATACCCAGGGATACGTTGCGTATTCCATCCGCATTGTTGCGGAAAGCAGAAGTACCAACCACTGTGTTTTCATTACCGGTTGTATCAGTTTCCAGTGCATGATAACCGATGGCGGTGTTCCATATGGTATTGCCCAGCTCATTACCTGCATAAGCACCAATGGCAATATTACCCTGATTCTTTACCCTCGGCATTGATCTGTAACCTACTGCCACATTATCAAACAGTGCACCTCCGTTAGACAGGGCAGCCCCCATGGCGCTGTCGCCAATGGCCACATTGTTCCAGGTGCCGGCAACTCCGGCATTGGATAAAGCAACGGCCCCCATCACCGTGTTGGAGCCCCCGATACTGAATGCCATGGCACTGTCGCCAATGACAGTATTGCGGCCTGTGGTATAGTCATAAAAGCCAAAACCTGCATCTGTATTGGATAATGCCCTGAAGCCTAATGAAGTATTTTTATTACTTGCCCAGGATCCGCGGCCGGCTTCGTAACCAATAAAAGTAATTTCCTTAGGGTCAAAACCAGCCTGGGAACCCGCTGTATAACCTGCTGCATAACCCATCGCCACATTATTATCCTGTTGGTTATAAGAAAGGGCATACGAACCAATAGCTACTGCAGCTGTTGCCGTATCTGCCTCCTGTGCTGCCCTGTATCCCATGCTTACATTAAAATCGCCGCTTTTATTTAAAAAGGATGAATACCTGCCCACGGCCGAGTTGTAGTTTCCGGATGAATCAGACTCAAGTGCACCCACACCAACTGCTGTATTTTCAAAAGCCTGCCTGGCTCCCCGCAAAGCCCTGAAACCCACGGCCACATTACTAAAACCAGTGCCTCTTGCAGTACCATCCAAACCATTTCTGTCCATTGCTTCACTTCCCACAGCCGTGTTCCAGTAACCGGCACTATCGCCCCTGAGTGCAAAAGCGCCCGCTGCAAGGTTTGAGCCGTTCTTTTTATGATTATACATGGCATCGGCACCTATGGCTGTATTGTAAGAAGTACTGTCGGCATTGCGCATGGCGCTTAAACCAAGCCCCGTATTGTAAATACCAGTTCGGTTAAATTCCATGCTGTAGGCACCAATTGAGGTATTGTAATAAGTATTAACAGAAGAATCACGCTGGCTGAAATAACCAACGGCTGTGTTAAATCCAAGCCCATTGGTGTTGTATTGCTTGGACAGTGTTTTATAACCAACGGCTACATTACCGGCTGTGGTTAAAGCTCCGCCCATTGCGCTATCGCCAATGGCAACATTCTGGCTTGAACTTCTTGCCCGGCTCAGCGCTTCGGTGCCTATAGCAACATTCCTGCTGCTGTAGGTTAATCCCATTGCACTATCACCAATGGCTACATTTCTTCCTACAGATGAGCCCCAAATAGTGTTCCCTTCTACGTTATACAAGGCTCTGAAACCCACGCCCACACTTTTACTGCCAGCCCAGTCGCCATTACCGGCTTCACCGCCAATATATGTTTTTTCTTTTGTTGGAAAATTAACGGGATCATAATCTACATAGGTACCGGCACCATATCCAAGTCCTGTATTGTCGTTATGTTTGCTGAAATATAATGCATCACGACCCACGGAGGTATTACGGGATGCAGTATCATTTACAAAGCCGGCTTGCACACCTATACCAACATTATTTGAACCGGTGGTATTGCTACGCAGCGCATTAAAACCCATGGCCACATTAAACTTACCGGTTGTATTGTTCTCAAAACCACCACGGTAACCTAATGCAGTATTACCACTTATACTATCAATTATACCTGATGGATAATTTCTTACTTTGAAACGCACTGCGCTATCATTAAGTGTTCCTAAAAAACTGGCTGATGTTACATTGCTGTTACCCGTAAGTTTCCATGCGGTAGTATCAGTTGCAAAACCGCTGGCATTAATAAACACCCAGCGTGTATTTGTCAAATCATAATAATGAAAGCCAATACTGTCTGGCCCGGTTTGGTAAACCAGCAAACCATTGGCTGGTGATGCAATCGCATTTTTGGCCGTTTTATCCATGCGGGGTACCAGCACACCTTTAGCTGTGCTGGTTACATCCAGCATAGCACTGGGAGCTGCAACAGCACCGGTAGTGTTAATACTTACTGATTGTGCATTGGAGGAAAAATGCAGTGTGCCTGCAATAGCAATGGCAAACACAAAACGTACAAATTTTGTCATGATTAAACAGATAAAAATTAAAAAATAAACAGTTTTTCTTTCAGGAATTGTGAGGCTTTTGCAGGATCAGATTTACCAGGGATGATATTTGCAGGCATTAAATTAATGAAATTTATTTACCATCTAAACTTTTGATAGATAATTGTTTATTAACATAATCAATCATCTGAATATTTTGTAAAACTAAAAAGAAAAAAAGAGTAAAAAAATACCTCAAAGCGGTAATAGTAAATAAAAAGCCACCTGGTTAATAGAACCAGGTGGCTTGAAGGTGGGTGTAATTATTTTGATCTATTGTTCTTTTATAACAACCGGACCCGGTACCGGCAGGCTGGCCGGTTTTTCAATTGCTGCATCTGTTACTGCAACTGCTGCTACTGGCTTTGGTGCCTGAGGCTTTTGATTGTTCTTATCTTTTACTACAGAAGATGCTGTTTCAGCAGCTTTTGCTGGAGCCTGTTTTAGTTCAACTCCATTCATCGGCTTTAGCTCTGGCTGTGGTGATGGTATGCTGCTTATATTACTGGCAGGAGGGGTTTTCGCTTCAGTTTTATTTACAACTTTTGTTTGCAGTTCCTGTGCATGCAATAAAGTTGCAGTACAAATCCCAACGGTTACCAGTAAAAATGATTTTATAATTTTCATGTTTGTATTTTTAAAAAGTTTGTGAGTTTAGTTATTGATACCAAGCTTTGTTTTAATTGTCTGTATGTCTTTTTGCATTTCTGCATTTTTCTTTTCTGCTTCCTCATTTTTCTTTTTCAGTTCGTCAATTTGTTTTTGTTGCTGATCAATGGTTTGTTGCTGTTCCTGGATTGCTTTTACAGACAGAACTGAAAAAGTATTATAATCAACAGTGTAAAATTCTTTACCCTGTTTATCCTGGTTTTTGTACACCGCTTCAGGGAAAAGATTTAACAGATCCTGTGCCATAAAACCCACGGCTGTATGATCACCGGGTTTACTGTCCAGGTAACTGTATTTATAAGGCTTTAAAGCTTTTAGGGTATTTAAACCGTAATCAAAATCTGTGATATCTTTTTTATATCTCCTGTCACTAACCGGTGTATATGTTCCGGTTGCATTTGCGAATGATCCCCTGAAATTTCCATCAAAGTATAAGGTAAGTGTTGGAGTAGCTATATTGCTTACGTACATGGTCCAACGGTTACCTAATTGATTATAGATTCCGAATTGATCGTCACCTGTAGTTGTAGGCGTATTAGATACCTGCAGCGTACCAACACTGCTACCGGTTGAAGGTGGATTCCTGTTAAATGCAGCATAACCCAGCTTATCAATGATCAACCGTTCAACATTACCGCCGGAGCGTAAACGTATGGAACTATCCTGCCTGAAAATAAGTGCACTTCTTATTCCGTTTACATTGCTTGAAAGTATTCCGTTTTCATTAGCAACAGGGGTAGACATTTCCATATAGGAGTTAGCATTATCTTCCATCAAAATTTGCGAAGCAGCATTGGTAGTTGCGCCGCTTGCGCCACCCGATACATGCAGTTGTTTTGCAGGTGCACTTGTACCAATACCAACTGATGTATTTGCAGTAGCACCATTTACACCATTGATACTTCCCAATACCAGGCTGTTATCCTGCGATACCAGGGCATTGGCACCAATGGCAGTTGCATTTATACGGCCTGCACCATTCACATCGCTGGATGCTCCTATGAATGTATTGTTGTTTCCATTTGCGTAGCTATCGCCTGCACTGGTTCCAAAGGCAGTGTTATTGTTTCCTGTAGTGGTATTGTACAAGGCGTTTACGCCCATGGATGTATTGTAAAAACCGGTGCTGTTGCTAATGCCTGCCTGAAAGCCCATAGCAGTGTTCCATCCTCCTTTGGTATTAGTAACCAGGGTATGGTAGCCTACTGCAGTATTGTACATGGCCGAATCTAAAGCTGCGGAGCCTAAACCAGTACTGTTGTTTAATAAAGACTGATAACCAATTGCTACAATGCCATCCCGTTGGTTGAATCTACCTGCCCTGCGGCCTATTAATACGGTAGCATTTGAAATTGAATCCTGCTCGCCGGCAAAATTTCCTATTACTATATTGTCATCTCCCCGATACCTGAACTGGCTTGCAGCCAGACCAATGCTTACATTATTAGATCCTGATGAATCTGAAAACAATGCGTTTTGGCCAACAGCAATATTTCTTGTCCCTCCTCTTATGCTAAGCAAAGCCTGTAAACCCAGGCCCGTATTTTCACCGCCTGTGCTTCGGCCAGCAACACCCTGGCCTGCAAGAAAACCTACGTAAGTATTGCTGCTACTCGTTACATTTAACCCGGAGTATAAGCCAACCCCTGTGTTATTAGATGCATTGGTAATACTATTGAAAGAGGCTGCACCAATTGCAGTATTATAACTACCTGTTGTGTCATTTTGTAAGGCTAAATAACCATTGGCTGTATTCCATTCACCCCTTAATAATTTATTAGAACTAAATGCCCCGGTTGATGTATTTGCAGCCCCGGTAGAATCGTTGCGTAATGCACCGCTGCCAATAGCTGTATTACTGGTACTTCTTAAAAACCTTCCTGCATCATTACCAACAGCAGTATTATCGTTTCCGTCTGTGCTTTCGTACATGGCAGCATTACCTACAGCCACATTATTTACACCTGTTTTGTTTGCTGTTAAAGAATAACTACCTACAGCAGTATTGGCTGTAGCAGTAGTGGCGCTGTCCATACTGGAATAACCGATTGCTGTATTTGGATAAGAACCTGCCGAATTTAATAAAGCCCTTGAACCTACAGCAACACTTTGCGAACTGGTTTGTGCATTTGACAGCGCTTTGTAGCCCATGGCTACGTTATCATTACCGGTTGAAAAACTAAATAACGTGCTATCCCCAACGGCAACATTGCGGTTGCCGCTGATAAATGGGCCACCGCCATTCATTGACTGGTGACCGATGGCTGTATTTTTAGAACCCAGGTTAATGCGGTAACCTGCACCGTAACCCAGTCCTGTATTTTCAGCACCGGTAGTAATAGCGCCTGTTGTAAAATTATTATAGGTCAAAGAATAAGCACCTACGCCCGTATTGTAATTATTTTTATTGTAATATCCCGAAAGGTAACCAATAAAAGTAGTAGCATTGGCTGAATCATTTTGCACGCCTGATTCCATACCCATAGATACATTATAGCTGCCGCGTTTATTTAAAAATCCTGAATAACGACCCACCGCAGTATTAAAGTTGCCCGAAGAATCTGATTCAAGTGCCCCAACGCCTACAGCCGTATTTTCCCAGGCCTGCCTGGCCTGCCTTAAAGCCCTGAAACCTACTGCCACGTTGCTGAAGCCCGTTCCGCTGGCAGTTCCGTCAAAACCAAATCTGTCCATTGCCTCACTGCCCAGGGCAGTATTCCAATAGCCTGCACTGTCTCCTCTTAAACTAAAAGCGCCTGCTGCCAGGTTTGAGCCATTCTTTTTATGATTATACATCGCATCAGCTCCCACTACTGTATTGTAAGATGTACTGTCTGCAAAACGCATAGCGCTTAAACCCAGTCCTGTGTTATAAATACCGGTTCGGTTATATTCCATACTATAAGCACCAATAGATGTATTGTAGTAAGTGTTTTTTGATGAATCACGCTGGCTGTAAAAACCAACTGCTGTATTGTATCCCTGGCCCTGTTGTTTGCTTAAGGTTTTGTATCCAATTGCTACGTTGCCATCGGTATTTAATGATCCTGCAAGCGAGCTGTCGCCAATAGCAACATTAAAATTGCCGTTATCTACCCTGCTTAATGCTTCTGTGCCAATAGCCACATTACTTTGTCCAAATCCGGCCCAAGCCATAGCACTATCTCCCACAGCTGTGTTTCTTCCAATAGTGTTTCCATGCAGTGTACCACCTTGCCGGCTGTATAATGCCCTGAAGCCTACGGCAGTTGATTTGGGGTTAAGAAATGCACCATGCCCTGCTTCAGTTCCAACAGACGTCATTTCTGTAGTTGAGTTATTGCTGATTGAATAAAATCGCCCGGCCTGTGCGCCCACCGCAACATTATTACTGTTCCTGTTACGTTCGCCGGCATAATAGCCAAGGAACGTGTTGTTACTGGTAGTATCATTTAGTATACCAGCTCTATAGCCCATGAAAGTGTTATTTAAACCGGTAGTAATACCCGAGTTGCTGTTAAAACCAAATGCAGTATTGGCGGTGGCACTATCTAATATACCAGCTGCTGTATTTCTTATGCGAAAACGTAATGCAGTATCATTAAGCGTTCCCAAAAAACTGGCTGATGTTGCATTGCTGTTACCCGTAAGTTTCCAGGCAGTAGTATCAGTTGCAAAACCGCTGGCATTAATAAACACCCAACGTGTGTTTGGCAAATCATAATAATGAAAGCCAATACTATCCGGCCCGGTTTGGTAAACCAGCAAACCATTGGCTGGTGATGCAATGGCATTTTTTGCAGTTTTGTCCATGCGGGGTACCAGCACACCTTTGGCTGTACTGGTTACATCAAGCATAGCACTGGGGGCTGCAACGGCACCGGTAGTGTTAATACTTACTGATTGTGCTGAAATGGTTTGGTGAAGCGTAATTGTGGTGATTGCTACAATTACAAAGCGTAGAAGTTTGGTCATGGTTGAACTGATAATTGTTTATAAAATCATTTTTGCTTCCGGTTACAGAAGGGCGCTTCAATGATAAGGATTTTAAAACCAGGATAGTTATTAAAAAGCCGGTGATAGTTCAGGAATAGCATTTCCTGAACTATCACCGGTTAAAATTTTATAGCTTATTGTTTTACAAAACGATAAGTTTCTTTGCTTCCATCTTCTTTGGTAATTACCAGGAAGTAAGTAGCTGCCGCCAATGGCTGTACATTCAGTACTACTGTATTGGAAGATGGTTTCATTAATGAGATAAATTTACCATCAACGCCTATAACCTGCATCTGTACTTTGTTCACGTATGAAGATGGTAACTGAATATTTAATACCGTTGTTGCCGGTACGGGGAAGAGGTTAACCTGCTCTTTCCCTTTTTCAAACTTAACAGGCCTTATTGGCGAATATGTGAAATTGCCTGTTTTATCAAATATTTTTAAGCGGTAATAATTCCAGCCTGTAGCCGGGCTGTTATCAAAATCTACATAAGCAGATTGAGATAGTTGCCTTGAGAGTACCGTTCCAATCTTGGCAAAATTGGTTCCGCTAAGTGATTTTTCAATTTCATATTTCACTGTTTCCTGTTCGTTGGCAGCTTCCCAGTTCAGGCGCACTTTGTTACCATCTGCAACTGCAGTAAAGTAAATAAGTTTTACAGGCAGTGCATTAAACTTGCTGAAGGTGCCCAGTGTAAATCTTCTTTCGGCAAAAGTGTAATTATTGGTTGGCCCGTTAGAAGTTACGTATCCGGAAAGATTATTTGGACCTACTGCATTACCGGTAGCCCAGCCACCTGGCGCATCCCAGGTAAATGGCGGACGGTCGATGTATTGTATGACCAGTAAACTATCTCTTACAACTGCAGAAGTACTAACCTGGCTATACCTGCGCCAGGATAGACTGAGTTTGGCATCGTCATCGGTAGTGCCCTGGTTGCTGCTGCTGATCTCCCAGTATTCTACTTCGCTTACATGATCAACAGGAGGGTAAAACCTGTTGGTACGATCGAATGGAGTACCCGGTGTATATTCGGCCGTCCATGTGCTGGTGGTTGCGTTTACTTTTGCCAATTGAATGGGGGCGTATAAACTGTCAGTTTTTCCAACCGGAAACAGGTAAGCTACTGCCGGGTTAGGAGTGGCTGAACCTATTACGTTACCAGTGCGGCTAAGCCTGCCGTTTACCCAGCTTTTGGTATAACTACTGGTAGAGGTAATGGCGGCTATAGCAGGATTGCTCACCCATAAACTATCATTACCATACCCGGTACGGGTAAAAATAAAACCAGTATCCAGGTGTAAATTATTTCTTACTTCGCAGGAAGAAAGCAGTGTATCGCCAACAGTATTGCGTATGAACAGGTTGTAAAACCTGGTTTTACCATAAAAACTTTGCCTGTTGGTACCCCTGAAAAAAACACTACCTGTACTGGCAGCATCCATGGCGCCAAGTGCAGTTGAATCTAGCCAGCCTTCCGGAGAAGTTGCTGTGTTTTTAAAAATATAAATAGAGTCATCAGTAGCCGTCCATTTGCTGCTGCCTAAAAAAGTGATGCCACCGCCATCTATTACCGTTTTGGTTCCTGCAGTTGTAACAATTTGAACGTTTCCGCTTGCCCTTACTAATTGCTGGGCATTACTTTTAAAAGCAAATAAAACAGCAAGTATAATAAGTATCTTTCTCATAATTAATCTGGCAATTAAGTAAGTTTATAAAAATAATCCGTTTAGTTTCTGTGTCTCTGGTCCGGGTGATTTTTTAAATAAAAAAGCAGTTTTTTATCAGGGGAATTGGATGGCTTTTGCAGGAATGTGGCTTAATCAGCGTATATGAACTGTTAAATTAGTAAAATTTATCTAACCAAGTAACGCTTTGATAAATAATTATTTATTAACAACTACATAATGATGATGATACCGCAAATGTAGCGGTAAAAACAGAATAAAAAAATACCACAAATAGGTTATATATAAGATGCAATCTGAATGTCTGTAGAAATTGCACCATGCAACCCCTGATAGTTTAATCTACTATAAATTGTATCATTTTCAGATGTTAGGTTGCGTCATCCAATATCTGTTTTAATTCTCATTGCCAAACGGCAATGTATTACCTGATGCGGTACCAACTGGTGCCGTTACTCTGTATGGTTATACTGGTATTTGCCAACAGGGTAATGCTGGCAGCTCCGGTGAAGTCAATATAGCTGCTTATTGCCTGTACAGAGTTATCTTCATTTACTATTGTGTATTCTCTTCTTGCGCAGGTATTGGCGGCAGGTAATGTAATGAGTACACCTGAGGCTGTTGGTAAAATGATATGTGTATGATCGAACTGATCGAGCGTGGTTGAAACGGTGGAAGTAGATATGGCATTACCCATTGAACCTGATACATCCAGGTAACTGGCAGGTGCTGATGTACGTACGCCCACAAAACCTGTATTATCAATGATCATACGGTTTAAAGAACCGCCACTATTAAAGTTGATGGAACTGTCGGCTTCAAATGTAATACCACTTCGCTGATCTGTAGCCGCATTTCCTGAACGTATTAATGCAGCTGAGCCATTGGGTGTTGAGAATTGCATGGCAACAATAGAACTATTCTCCAGTATCAAACCCGACTCTGCATGATAAGTACCTCCGCTGGCTCCGTTACGCACAATATGCAGGCGGGCATCGGGCGTATTGGTGCCGATGCCAACGTTAACGGTTGCAGTTGCGCCATTGGTTCCGCTGATGCTGCCTAAGATCAGTGAATTGTTTTGGGTAACAGTAGACTGATAGCCTACAGCGGTAGCATTGGTTACACCGGTAAATATAGCCTGGCTTTGTGCGCCCAGGAAGGTATTGTTTGTACCGCTGGTAAGATTATTGCCGCTGTTTAACCCTAATCCTGTATTGCCGGCCCCATTGCTTACCGATCTTAATGAACGAAACCCAATTGCTGTATTGGATGATGTGTCATTAAAGAACAGGGCTTCAAAACCCACAGCCGTATTGTAATTTCCATTTTTAAGCGGTGCATTTGTAGTACCCATAGCTTTCGAACCAATCACCACGTTACTATCACCGCTACTGTGATTTTGCATAGCTGCCGCACCTATCACGGTATTGTCATTACCCGAAGTCATTGACCGGGCTGCTACAAAACCGCCGTAAAAATTAGTAGAACCTCCGGAATTGTTTAACCCTGCCTGGAAACCAATGGCAGTATTAGCACCAAAACTGGTACTGTCGTTTTGCAAAGCCTGTACACCTACTGCCACATTAAAATGATTAAAAATTCCTCTTCCTTTTTCGAGCGCATTGGCACCCACTGCCACATTAGAACTGCCGTTTGTGTTCAGATTAAGTGCCAGGTTTCCTATGGCTGTGTTATCAAAACCACTGGTGTTGGTTGCAAGCGCCAGGCTTCCAATGGCCGTGTTGTTAATTCCATCAGTGGTACTTGTTGGCTGGTTGGCGAAAAGGGTTTTGTATCCTACAGCCGTATTATTTGTAAAATGGCTGATTCCATTTCCAACAGCAAAGTTCTGGCTCTTTAATGCAGAATCGCCAATGGCCACATTGCGGCTGCCGCTTACATTGTTGAACATGGCAGCCATTCCCATGGCAATATTGTTTACTCCACGGCGGTTAAACTGCATGGCAAAATTACCCACGGCTGTGTTGCCGTTTGCAGATGTATCATTTGACAGCGCACTTTGCCCTATCGCAATCTTGTTACTGCCTTTTGCATTGAACATGGCAAAATAACCCAGGGCTACATTGCCCGTACCGCCAATAAAAGACATAGCAGCGCCATTGCCCACCGCTATGTTTGCCGATCCGGTAGAATCGGCGGTGAGGGCATTATTACCAACGGCTACATTGCCAAAACCTTTTGTTATTGCTGCCCCGCTATTGTATCCCAAAGCAGTATTAAAATTACCTTCTAATGCATTGGTGCTATTGAGCCCGGTATTTGCAAGTGAAGAATAGCCAACTGCTGTGTTACTGTTTGATTTTTTTCCACTAAACATGGCAAAAGCACCTATAGCTACATTGTCAGCGCTTGCGGTATCTGCATTCATGGCATTGGTACCTACGGCTACATTGTTGTCGCCAAACTTATGGTTTGCCATCGTTGTATTCCCCATGGCAACATTGCTGCTGCCGGTGGTATTGCTTATCATAGCACCACCACCAAATGCGGTATTAAAACTTCCGCTGGTATTATTTGCTAATCCAAATGAACCAAATGCAGTATTTACAATACCTGTATTAAATCTTCCGGTATTGCTACCTATAAAATAATTGGAACCGTTGGCATCAAACTGGCCATTCCATTGATTGTTAACTTTAAAGCGCAAAGGCATATCTGTAGTGGTGCCAATAAAATTTACAGATGTATCTGTGCCGGCATTACCTGTAGTAGCCCAACCGCTTACGTTAGTGGCGGTTGCCATCCACAACCAGGTAGTTCCATTGTAATAGTAGAATCCAACACTGTCCGGTGCATTTTGATAAACCAGTAGCCCGTTAGCAGGGATTACAATTGCGTTACGTTGTGCTTTACTCATACGTGGAATAAGCAGGCCTGTACTGGAACTTGTAATATCCAATGCTGAACTGAGTGCCGGCGCATTGGTACCAATACCAACTTTAGCGGTGGCCGTTGAGCCATTAATGCCGTTTATGGAACCCAATACAAGTGTATTGCTTTGCGCTACGGTGGCCCTGGAACCAATGGCTGTTGCATTGGTAAGATTGCCCACGGTTACATTGGCAGCTCCGCCAATTGCTGTATTACCGGTTCCGGTTGTATTGAACGTTAAACTGGATGCCCCAACGGCGGTGTTCAGGCTACCGGTTGAGTTGCTTACCAAACTTTGATATCCTAAGCCGGCGTTGGACGAGCCGGTTGTTACAGAAAATAATGCATCGGTACCAAGCGCTGAATTCTGACCACCGGAGCCTGTGCGTAATGCCCGGTAACCTATACCTACATTATTTCCTGATGCAGAGTCATTGTAGCCAGACTCGTATCCCATATATGTGTTATTAATACCAAATTTGGCAAGCCGGTTGGCACTTCTTCCCACCGCTGTATTCTGCGATCCTGAAGTATTATCATGCATGGCACCTGTACCAACGGCTGTGTTTTCAAAACCGGTCGTGTTTAAATAAAGCGCTTCGCTGCCCAGCGCTGTATTTTTATAACCATTTGCACTGTTTGTAGGTTGATTGAAAAAAAGAGCCTTGGAGCCAACAGCCGTGTTATCCATATCATAAATTACATTGCTATTTGCAAATGACTGGGTGAACATGGCTGAGTCTCCAATGGCTGTGTTTCGGTTTCCCATGCTGTTATTTCTGAGTGAAAAAGCACCTACTGCTACGTTACCAAGTCCGGCCCTGTTGTTGCCCAGAGAAAATGAACCTACCGCTGTGTTACCGGCAGATGAAGTATCCTGCAGAAGGGCGTTGCTTCCCAGGGCTGTTTTATTATTACCGGCCTTATTGGAGAATAAAGCACTGTATCCTACAGCCACATTGTTCTGAATATTTTTTGAATTAAACAGGCTAACGGTACCTACAGCCACATTATTAGACCCGGTTGTATCACCATTCATTGCGTTGCTTCCTAAAGCTGTATTGTTATCTCCTGATCTGTGATTTGCCAACGTTGTTGGGCCTATGGCTGTATTGCTGGTACCGGTTATATTGCTTTGCAGTGATCCTGCACCTACAGCGGTATTGCCAAGTCCGGTTGTGTTATCTTTTAATGCCCAGGCACCAAATGCAGCGTTAGAAAAAGCATTTGTTGTTTTTGCCAATGCACTGTCTCCAAATGCAGTATTGAAATTTCCGGTTGTAATTTTTTGTCCTGAGCCGCTGCCGATAAAAAAATTATTCAGATTTTTATCAAACTGCCCTACCCAGCCATTGTTTTGTTTAAACCGCAATGGCATGTTATCGGTTGTACCAATAAAATTTACAGCTGTATCCGTTCCGGCATTACCGGTAGTTGCCCAAAAGGTTGTATTATTTGCTGTTGCCAGCCAAAGCCATGCAGTGCCATTGTAATAATAAAAACCAACACTGTCGGGTGCATCCTGGAAAACCAGTAAGCCAGTTGCCGGTGTTGATATTGCATTTTTCTGAACCTTGCTCATACGTGGTACCAACACACCTTTACCGGTACTTTTTACATCCAGCAAAGCGCTGGCTGCGGCAGTACTTCCATCGGTATTGATAGCAACAGATTGTGCATTTGTGTTCAGGATATAAAAAATACAAGCTGCAATGGCTAACAGTTGCTTCATTTTACAGTAGTTTATTGTAGAGGTAAAAATATCCATGCTGATTAGCATAAAAAATCCCCGAAAGTGGGGATGCGGACAACTACATTGCATTACTGAGCGATTGGTAAGAAAAGAAAAATTAATGAAACCCTTATATTAAATTTGTTACAGCTGAAAAAACTACTGACTTGAGAAAATTACCACTGGTTATTTGTTTTATGATTGCACTGCTGCCAGTGGTTTTAGCCCAGCCTGTAGATACCAATCATCGTAAAGCCGATAGTTTGCTGGCAATGCTCAAAGCTGCAAAGGCCGATACAACTAAAGTTCACCGCCTTTTTGATCTATGTACTGCTATCACCAGGAGTAATATGCCTGAAGAAATGATGAACTATGCATTGGAGGCATTAGCTTTTTCTAAAAGGCAAAACTACAACTGGGGCATTGGCGCTGCCAAATATGTGATTGGGTTTTATCAATATGTCAAAAGAAATTACAATGAAGCGATAAATAACCTTACACAGGCTCAACAATCATTTGAAAGCAGAAGCGATAAACAGAATGCCGGCAGGTGCATGTATTTAACCGCCAATATTCTTTTTGATAAAGGAGACTATGCCGGATCAGTTGAAAAAGGCAATGATGCATTACAATGCTGGCAGGCAGCTAAATTCAGAGAACAGGTTGGCTCCTGTTGTAACGACCTTGCACTGGCATATTCAAGGATGGGCAACTACAGCAAAGGCGTAGAGTATGCCTACAAAGGCTTAAAAGCTTCTGAAGCGATAAATGATAAAAAAGAGATGGCGCAATCGCTGCACCTGATGGGTTTTCTTTTTTATGAATTTAAGAATTACGAAAATGCGTTTAAGAATTTTACAGCGGCATCTGTTATTTACAATGATATTGGCGATAAGTTGGGTTTTGCAAGAAATAACAATATGCTGGGAGAGATATTGCTGGAACAGGGGCATATCAGCGAAGCCTACAAAAGGTTTGATCAGTCATTAAAAATATACAGTGAGCCCGGTGCCCCGGCCTGGGGCATTCCCTGGGGCTACTCAAACCTGGGAAGTGTGTATGAAGCTGCCGGAGATTCTCTGAACGCAGCAGACAAGATTAACAGCATTAAAAAATACAATGATGCTTTGGAGCATTATCAGATCTCTTTACAAAAATTTGAAGCAATCAATGATCCTGCAGGCGTTGCAGAACAAACCATTTTTATAGGTAAGACATATTTTAAATTAGGTCAGCTTGCTGCTGCAAAAAAATATTTGCTTGAAGGATTGAACATGGCTGTGAAAGTAGGAGAAAAGAAAAACCTGGCAACGAGTTATCTCTATCTTTCCATGATCGATAGTGCTGCAGGTAATCCTGCATCAGCCTACAAATACTATAAATCCTATGTTTTGTACAAGGACAGCATCTTCAATATGCAAAGCTCACAAAACCTGTCGCTGTACAAAACACAGCTTGAGTTTGAGAAAAAAGACCACGAGATAAATCTACTGGCTGCAGAAAATAAATTACAAACAGCACTGGCAGAAAAGCAATCGCAACGCAGAAATTTTGCTTACCTGCTTTCTGTAATGCTCCTGGCAACGGGTGTTTATGTTTTTCTTCGTTATAAAAAGCAAAGCAAAATAAAGGCTGAAGAAAAAATGCTGAAGGAAAGGCTTGCCATCAGCCAGGATCTGCATGACAATATCGGCTCTACACTCAGTAGTATTGCGGTGTACAGCGAAGTGGCCAAGATACAAGGCGAAAAAGCCGGCCAGCAGAACATGCATGAGCTCCTGGAGAAAATAAGCACTACTTCAAACGAAATGGTTACAGAAATGAATGATATTGTTTGGGCCATCAATCCGCGTAACGACAGTATGAGAAAGATCATACAGCGCATGGAATCTTTTGCAAAACCGTTGGCAGCCGCCAGGAATATACAGTTTGACCTGCAGTATGATGATGCCGTGGTTTCGCAACCTTTAACAATGGATAAAAGAAAGAATTTCTATCTTATTTTTAAAGAAGCAGTAAATAACGCCATAAAATATTCAGGTGCAAAGCTGATTCATGCAAAGATAACTGTGCAAGGAAATGCTTTGCTGCTGAAGGTTACAGATGACGGGGTGGGCTTTAATCCTGAATTGGAAATGAATTCGGATAAGTCTTCGTTATCAGGAAATGGGTTGCACAACATGCAAAAACGTGCAAAAGAAATGGATGGCTCACTGAATATACAAAGCAGATTAAATGAGGGTACAATTATAGCGCTGACATTTCCGCTAAGTTGAGTAGCGCCATAAAAATCCCCACTTTCGGGGATGTTTTTATATTTTAATTGTAAGAACTTTGAATCAATAAAAATTACATGCCAATACGCATCGCCATATTTGATGACAATAAAAATATAAGGGAAAGTATTGCCATGCTGCTGAAGACTGAAAAGGATTTTAAAGTGGTTGGCTCCTTTGCGCATGTGCTGGATTGCCTGGAAGATGTAAAGCAATGTACGCCGGATGTAATACTGATGGATATTGAAATGCCCGGCATGACGGGTATTGAAGCGGTTAAAATTATCAAACATGAATTGCCGGATGTGCTGATACTGATGCAAACGGTTTTTGAAGATGATGATAATGTTTTCGATTCCATCTGCGCCGGGGCAAGTGGTTATATCCTTAAGAATTTCCTCAATACAAAACTGATAGATGCTATTAAAGAACTGGAGTTTGGTGGTTCGCCCATGAGCCCTTCCATTGCAAGAAAGGTACTTACAAAAATGCAGCAGATACCGCAGCATGTGAGTAATACGCCTGCACCCGATTACAAACTTACTGCCCGTGAAAAAGAAGTGCTGGCCTGCGTGGTAAACGGGTTAAGTTATAAAATGATCGCTGACCAGTTGTTCATTGGCTACGAAACCATACGCAGCCATATCAAGCATATTTACGAAAAACTGCACGTAGCCTCACTTACAGAAGTGGTTCATAAAGCCATGAAAGAAGGAATCGTATAAATGCAATCCCAGTCTCTTCATTACTGTAGAACGGATATCACATAATTTACTGCAGCAGGGTCAATAGCAGAACCTGTTGTATTCCTGAACCGTATTTTAACCGTATTGGCAGCAGAAACCCTTGCCCAGGCAATTACAATGCCTGTTTCAATATCGGCAACCGGCGAAAGGAATACTGCACTATTGCTGGTGCTTGCGTTCGTTACTGTCACCGTTACATCCAGTTCGCTGTTGGCGGCAATAGAACTTACATCTATATTTTGCGTACTCTTAATAAGTGCGTTGTTCACCGAGCCCGCAGTGCCTAATTTAAAATCTGCTGCCACATCCAGCCTGGCTGCTGGAGCTGCCGTGCTGATACCTACTTTGCCATCATTCCTTATTGTTAACCGGGCACCATAACCACCAGCTGTATTCATGGTATTAAATTGCAGCCTGGTTGGCACAATTCCGGCGGCTATGGCTCCATCAGCATAAATATCCAGTCCTGCAGATAATACATAGTTTGAACCATCATAGTTCATGGTACTAATTGCAGATAAGTAATCACCATTGTTTACAGTTATGGGCGCAGCCAGTGTTCCCCTGGCATGCTGAAATACCAGGCCGGGTGCATAGCCAGAACTGGTTGCTGCATTCCTGATCAGCAGGTCTGTGGGGGAGCCAAATCCTTCGGAAGCAATTTCAACTTTAGCAAAGCCGTATGTAGAGTTGGGGGTAATGGTACCCAAGCCCAGTGTTTTATTGGAAAAATCACCATAGATAATTGGAGGGTCGGTTGTGTTATTGGCTATGTATAATTTATTGGAACCGTTCGTTACATTATATCCTGCCTGGTAGCCAAGGAATACATTGTTTGTTCCGGTGGTAAGATTGTAACCTGCTTTAGAGCCAAGAGCAGTGTTGCCTGCACCGGTATTATTATAAAGGCTTGAATCACCAACGGCAACCAGGTTGTTATTAATAATGTTACTGTACAAAGCCCCACCGCCAACTGCCACATTACTGTAACCCGTAGTATTATTCGATAGCGATTGCGTTCCAACGGCTACATTATTATATCCGGTAGTGTTGAGGAAGAGGGCCTTAACACCGAATGCATTATTCCAATAACCGGCAGTGTTGGCATTGAGGGATTGCAGCCCGGTGGCAGTATTCCAGTATCCGGTAGTATTTGAGTTTAATGCTTGCAGGCCTGTTGCCGTATTGTTATAACCTGTTGTGTTGCTGGCAAGCGCCTGTTGTCCCATAGCTGTGTTGTTGTCGCCCGTGGTATTTACGTTTAAAGCCTGAAGTCCATTTGCCGTATTGGCGCTGCCGGTTGTGTTTAATTGTAGCGCCTGAAGCCCCATTGCTGTATTATTGGATCCGGTGGTATTGGAAAACAGCGCCCTGGAACCCACAGCTGTATTGTTGTTTGCAGTGGTGTTATTGTAAAGCGCATTAAATCCAACAGCAGTATTGGAACTACCAGAACTATTGTTGAAGAGCGTTTGGTATCCGATGGCTGAGTTATCGATCCCGGTGTTAGCAGCCGGTGAAGGGGAACTCTTTAAAGATTCAAATCCAACTGCAACATTCGTATTAGTAAATGGAGTGCTGGTATTATTGGCGTACAGCATTGACTGATAGCCAATTGCGGTAGCATTGCTGCCAGTTACGTTATTATACATAGAATAAAAACCGAAGGCGGTATTGTTGCTTCCGGTGTTTAAGATCATGCTTGCGTAGCCTGCTGCAGTGTTTTGGCTACCGGTAGTATTGTCCCGGGCGGCCAATCCGCCAAGCGCAGTATTATTAGTTCCGGATGTATTGGCAAGCATGGCCTGGTGCCCGACTGCAGCATTGTTTTGCCCGGAGGTATTTGCATTGGCAGCCTGGTATCCGAAAAATATATTTGCCAGGCCGTTGTCGATCCTTCCTGACCTTTGATTATTTACTCTGAAATTCAATGGCACGTTATCATTGGTGCCCAAAAAATGAGAACCGTCAACTGTTCCTGTATTGCCACCTGTTCTCCAGGCAAGTAAATCGGCGTTGCCGTTTGAAATTACCGGTGTCCATCGAGTTCCGTCATAATAATAAAAACCAATGCTATCGGGACTGCTTTGATAGATCAGCAGGCCGGTTGCCGGAGAAACAATTGCATTGCGTTCTGTGCGGCTCATGCGTGGTACCAGCACGCCTTTTTGTGTGCTTTTCACATCCAGCAAAGCACTTGCATTGGCTGTACTGCCATCTGTATTAATGGCTACAGATTGTGCCTGTGCCTGTTGGGTAGATAAGAAAACGACTGTAATAAAAAGGAAGATCCGGTATTTCATTTTGTTCTATTTTCTTGTTATAGTTTTATTGTTTACTGTTCAGCATTGTTCACTTCAATCCAATATCCATCGGGGTCCTGGAAGTATATCTGTTTCACTCCATCGGGGCGTATGGTAATGGTGTTGGGCTTGCCGGGCCAGTCGGAGTAAGGTATTTTTAATACCGTCAGTCTTTGTACAAATGCATCAATATTTTTTGTTGCCAACCCAATGTGCACAGCTTTATTTATGATAACCGGCTCTTTAATGACAGAGATCAGGTGCAGTTCCTTGCCTTCCGACAATGAGAACCACCGGATGCCTTCAATTTTTGTCCGGTTTACTATCTCGGGCAGTTGCAGAACCTTGCTGTAGAATTCAGCCGAGCGGTTTACATCTTTTACCGACAATGCCAAATGGTTAAAAGTGAATTTTGCTGTTACAGTGTCTTGCGCCTGTAGCATTACGATCCAAAATATTGCGGTAAGCAAAAGGGTTATTTTTTTCATTGCGTTTTGTTTAGCAGTTTCAGTTTTAATGGATTCTGTTTTTCAATGTAATAAAGTTCGGGTAACAACAGCATTTTAAGATGCATAAATCAACCATAATATCCAATATTTAAAGCTATTAATAGGAGAAATTCACCATTTTTCTTTATTCGGGTAACTTAAACTGCTTTATTATCTGACCGGGCAAAATATGGCTAAGGTTTTAATACTATCGGTTGAAGAAAAGTTTTGTAGTTCAAATAGTAATATGCTGGCCTGGTATTCACCAGGGGCATTATTAAGGGTTTGACATCTTTATTTATCTCAGTGTCTCTTTACCAGTTTTTCAACTTCAGCCAGCCTGTCAGATAGTTCTTTAATTTCCTTTTGCTGCTCTTTTATAGTTTCTACCAGTATGGGCGTTAGTCTTGAATAATCCACAGACTTATAGCCGGCATTATCTGTAAAAACCATTTCGGGAAATACCATTTCCAGGTCCTGTGCAATAAAACCTGTTTGCAGTTTGTCATTGAAATTCATCCCGGGAAATTCATTTGTTTTCCAATAGTAACTAACTCCGTTTACCAGCATCAGTTTTTGCATGGGGTTTTCAATGGCTGTTATATTTTTTTTGTAACGGATATCTGAAGGGCATGTGATGCCTGATGATGAAGTGACAGTAGAAGAAACATTCAGTGTGCCGATTATCCTGGTATTGCCACAAACTTCCAGTTTTGATGAAGGTGCAGCAGTGCCGATACCCACATTGCCATTCAGCAACTGAATATTTCCCTGGGTACCTGTACCAGTTCCTATGCCCGATTTTAGCACCAGGTTTCCACCATTCGCATTGGCTGTTGGGCAACCAACGCCAACGGTGCCACCGCCCTGCACCGTAATGCTGGATGCATCAGCCGCAACCAGGTTTGCGCCACCTTGTATATTCACATCCGAATGAGAATTGCCGGTTAATGCCCAGCAGGAGGTTTGTCCGGCAGTAATATTTATGTTTCCGCCTGCCGTGTTATATCCACTGCCCGATGTAATATTCACGTTGCCGGATGGGCCCAGGTTTCCATATCCCGAACCTCCTGAAGGCATGTTATTGGTAGCTAAAATATTTACGCTTCCGCCCGAGCCACCAACGGGTACATAAGGATCCCCGGCTTTTACTGTGAGCGAATAGGCACTACCAGATGTGGAGGGTGCCGCCAGCAGTGTACCGGCACCACTAAAACGGATATTGCCATTCACTTCCAGTTTATCACCAGGTGTTGTGCTGCCAATGCCCACATTGGTGCCGGTATTGTTATAAATATTTCCCCCGGATGATGTCCAGTAATTAGAGCCGGTTGCAACGGATGACCAGGTAGAGCCATTGTAATAAAAAAGCAGGTTAAGATCAGAATCATATACCTGCAAACCAGTTGCCGGAGATGCAATAGCAGTTCTTTGTGCAGTTGTCATTCTTGGTATAAGAACGCCTTTGTCGGTGCTTTTTACATCAAGCATGGCACTGTTATGTGCAATGCTGCCATCGGTGTTTATTGATAAAGATTGAGCGTTGGAATGATATCCGCAAATTGTAATCAAAATCACGGATACAAAAAATTTGTATTGCATTTTGTGTTTGTTTGTATGAAAATTACAAACAACAAAAACCAATGTCAATAGCTATTTTGGTATAAAAATTTTCAACAATGCAATTAACCCAGTTCAGGATATAAAGGGAACTGATTCATGAATAATTTCACTTCTTCTTTTACCGAAGCAATCACCACTTCGTCATCAATATTCATTAATACCTTATCAATAAAATCAACAACGGTTTGCATATCGGCTTCCTTCATACCACGGGTAGTTATGGCCGGTACGCCTACACGGATGCCTGATGTAACAAAAGGGCTTTTGTCATCAAACGGAACTGCATTTTTATTGAGGGTTATATGCGCTTTGTCTAAAGTTTCCTGCGCTTTTTTACCGGTTATATTTTTATTGCGAAGATCGATAAGCATTAAATGATTATCAGTACCTCCGCTGATGAGATTATAACCTTTATCCGTGAATGCCTTTGCCATAGCTTGGGCATTGCTGATCACCTGCTGGCCATAGGCCTTAAAATCTTCTGATAAAATTTCACCGAATGCAACCGCTTTGGCTGCAATTACATGCTCCAGCGGGCCACCTTGTGTGCCCGGGAAAACAGCCAGGTCAAGCAATGAACTCATCATTCTGGTATTGCCTTTGGGATCTTTTAATCCCCAGGGGTTTTCAAAATCGTGACGCAGCATTATAACACCGCCACGTGGCCCACGCAGGGTTTTGTGAGTGGTAGAAGTAACAATATGGCAATGATCGAAAGGATCGTTCAATAAACCAGCTGCAATTAAACCAGCGGGATGTGCAATATCAGCAAAAACAATGGCCCCAATTTCATCAGCCACGGCACGAATTCTTTTATAATCCCAATCACGGCTGTAGGCCGATGCACCACAAATGATCATCTTCGGTTTTTCTGCACGGGCGGTAGCTTCCAGTTGTTCGTAATCAACAATACCATCTTTGGTTACGCCGTAATGCAAGGCCTGGTAGGTTTTACCACTGAAGTTTGCCGGACTACCATGCGTAAGGTGGCCGCCCATGCTCAGGTCAAGGCCCAGGAATTTTTCTCCTGGCTTCATCACCGCCAAAAACACGGCACCGTTTGCCTGTGCACCACTATGCGGCTGCACGTTGGCATACGTACATTTAAAAACCTCTTTCAAACGGTCAATGGCCAGTTGTTCAACCTGGTCCACAATTTCGCAACCGCCATAATATCTGCGGCCGGGATATCCTTCTGCATACTTATTGGTTAATGAGGTACCCATGGCCTGCATCACCTGCAGGCTGGTAAAATTTTCAGAAGCGATCAGTTCTATGCCATTGCGCTGGCGTTCCAGTTCCTGGCCAATTAAATCAAAAACCAATGTATCTTTTTGCATATGCCCGTTTTAGAAGCGCAAATATACACAGCAGCAGCTATTTTATTCATTTGGTTATTAACCAATGTGCATTAAACAGCAGGGTAATTCAATTTGATGTGCCGGTATTGTTAAAAACTATATTGAAAAGCGGTTTAAAACAACCGCAGGTTGGGTAAAGTAATTAAAATACACCGCAAATGTTTGAAATGTATGGCAAATGCATCAATTACATAAAAAGTACTACTTTCACACCCGTTTCAAGTTTAAGAAAAAAGAATTGTGAACTAAATGTACTGTCCAAGACAGGTTAGTTGTAAACAATGAAGGCAATCATTCCAGTAGCGGGAGCAGGTACAAAACTTCGTCCGCATACCTATACACAACCCAAAGCATTAATACCACTTGCTGGTAAAACCATACTCAGTATCATTGTTGACCAGTTGCATGAAGCAGGTATCAACGATTTCATCTTTATTATTGGTTACCTGGGAGAAAAGATACAGGACTATGTTCAAAAAAAATATCCCGACCTCAACTGCCATTTTGTGCAGCAGAACGAGCGCTACGGAATTGGCCATGCCATTAATCTTACCCGTGAAATTGTGGGCGATGATGAAGTGATGATCGTTCTTGGAGATACCATTGCCGATTATAATGTGAAGGAGATCATTGATTCGCCCGTTTCTATGCTGGGTATAAAAAAGGTTGATGACCCCCGGAATTTTGGGGTTGCTGAAGTAGAAGACGACGGAACCATAAGCCGGGTGGTGGAAAAACCAGCCATTCCCAAAAGCAATATGGCATTGGTTGGCGTGTACAAAATAAAAGAAACTGACTTTATGTTCTCTTGCCTGGAGAAAATAATGGTGAACACTCACCAGGGCCTGGAAGAATTCAGCCTTACTGAAGCATTGGAATGTATGATGCAGCGGGGTGCTACTTTTAAATCGTTTAAAGTAACCAACTGGTTTGATTGTGGAAAGAAAGAAACCCTGCTGGAGTCCAATGCAACTTTATTGAAGAAATTCGGCGGTAACGTTGCTGAAGACCATAATTTCGAAAATACGATCATTATCCCCCCGGTATCAATAGGCGAGGGCTGCGAGATAAAGAATTCAGTGGTAGGTCCCAATGTAACTATTGGCGAGAATACCCGGCTCAACCACGCGATCATTAAAAATTCAATTGTCGGCTCTTTTTCAAATCTTTTTGAGATTGTTTTAAGCAAGTCGCTTATTGGCAGCGATGCTGAAGTAAAAGGTGTAAACCGAAGCCTGAATATTGGCGATAATACAGCCATCGACCTCAGCGGGGGAGGTTCAAGCCTGGGCTAGGTCATCAGAAATATATCAAAGCTCCCTCATAAATGGTCTTTTCCTACTTTTTTTACCAAAAGCCTATGCGTTTTAAAATAAAATTGGTTACTTTGCGTTTCAAAGTACTTTCTATCTATTGGCTGTTTTAGCTGATATTTGAAAAGCTATAATGAAATAATTATGCATAACCGGATCACCAAACTGTTTAATATTGAATATCCCATTGTACAGGCGGGAATGATATGGGCAAGCGGCTGGCGCCTTGCCAGTGCGGTAAGCAATGCAGGAGGCCTGGGTATTATTGGTGCCGGAAGTATGTATCCGGATGTATTACGGGAACATATTCAAAAATGTAAGTTGGCTACCCAAAAACCTTTTGGGGTAAATCTTCCTTTATTATACCCGGATATTGATCAGCATATACAGATCATCATTGAAGAAAAGGTGCCGATTGTATTTACATCGGCTGGTAATCCTAAAACCTGGACATCTACCTTAAAAGAAAAGGGTATAACGGTTGTACATGTGGTAAGCAGCAGCAAATTTGCACAAAAAGCACAACAGGCAGGCTGCGATGCCATTGTTGCAGAAGGTTTTGAAGCCGGCGGACATAATGGAAGAGAGGAAACAACCACCATGGTTTTAATACCGGCTGTATGCCAGGCTGTTGATATTCCGGTAATAGCAGCTGGCGGTATTGCTACTGGCAGGCAAATGCTGGCAGCCATGGTATTAGGTGCAGATGGGGTGCAGGTTGGAAGCAGATTTGTTGCCAGCGAAGAAGCTTCATCTCATCTCAATTTTAAAAATCTTGTAATTACTTCGCAGGAAGGAGATACACAATTATCATTGAAACAGTTAACGCCCGTAAGATTACTGAAGAATCATTTTTTTAAGCAGGTTCAGCAGGCTGAAACTAATTGCGCATCTGTAGACGAGCTGAATAAACTTTTAGGAAGAGGAAGGGCTAAACGAGGCATGTTTGAAGGTGATATGGAGGAAGGAGAACTGGAAATAGGACAGGTGAGTGCTATTATTAAAGACATAAAGCCTGCAGCAGCCATTGTGCAGGAAATGTACGAGGAATACTCAGCAGCATTAAAGCAGCCGCTGAGATAATATATTTATATTTGCGCATTATTAAAAAATCAATAAATCAACCCCATAACAAATGTTACTAAACCCAGTACAAATGTTTACAGGATATAAAAAAGCGATTTTTATTTTCAGTATACTTTTTTTCTTTTTGGCAGGTCCGGCAATTGCTCAAAACCCAAAGGATCCCAGTAGCCCTGATGTACCGGCATTACCATCTACACAGATGGCTCCGGCTCAATTGTATGAAATGCTGAAAGATAAGAATGGCGAAGGGCAGAAAAAAACAGGCGAGGATCAGAATAAAACTTTAAAAGACAGAATTGAAAAAGACAGCCTTGTTAAAGAAAAAACACCGCAATCTGTAAACCCAACAGAGGATACTTATGGCATGAATTTATTCCGCAACGGTGTAGTTGCTTCCATAACTGAGTTGTCAACACCGCCCCTGGATTATCCTATTGGTGTTTACGATCAGATTATTGTTTCGCTTTGGAATGGTGCGGAAGCTACTTTGGATTATACTGTTGCCAGGGATGGTTCCATCTTTCCAACCAGTATTGGTAAAATATACCTGCAGGGATTAACTTTTGAATCGGTAAGGTCTTTATTAACCCGCAGGTTTAAAGCATTTGTACCTGCTTCTACAAATATATCAGTGTCTATTGGTCAGCCCCGTACCATTTCTGTAAATGTAGCGGGCGAAGTAAACAAGCAAGGACCAGTTGTAGTTTCTGCTTTTACCAATGCATTTAATGTAATTGCACTTGCCGGCGGGCCAACCAACTTAGCCAACCTGCGTGAAATTCAGATCAAAAGGGGGGGAAGAGTTATCGATAATTTAGATGTTTATAAATATTTAACCACCGGCGATTTTGGAAAACACATATACCTGGAGAATAACGATTTTGTGATTTTACAAACAGTTGAGAAAAAAGTAAAAGCAGAGGGTAAGTTTAAACGTCCCATGTTTTACCAGTTGAAAAAAGATGAAGGGATGAGAGCATTGCTTAAATTTTCAGGAGGACTGGAAAGAGATGCATTCTCCAGCGGCGTAAAGGTTTACCGTACCCAACTTGAAAAGCAGATCATTGAAGATGTTAATGCTACAGCAATTATAAATCCAACCAATGATTCACGTTTGAAAAGCGAAGATTATCCTTTGGTTGACGGGGACATTGTAAAAGTGATTGCCGTAAACCCGGGTCTGTTCAATAAAATAGAAATGAAGGGTGAAATATCTTATCCCGGCCAATATGAAGCCAGGAAAGGAGATAAGCTTTTTGACCTGATAAACAGGGCCGGAGGTATTACCCGTAATACTTATCTGCCACGAGCCTATATTTTCCGCGGTGGCGGCGATAGCACCAATATTAAAGCCAGCAGGGTAGAAGTGAACCTGACTGATATTACAACCAATGATACATCAAGCCTGAATAATGTAGAATTATTTGCAAACGACCAGGTATTGCTTTTTAATACCAACCAGTTTGCCGACAAACAATATGTAGAAATATTTGGCGAAGTAAGAAAGGAAGGTAAAGTAAATAAATACGGAGGGATGACGCTCCAGGATCTGCTGTATTTGTCAGGTGGTTTAAAACAATCTGCCGAGTATGGAAGAATAGAGATATCAAGCGTGGTTGATATAGATTCTGCAAAAGGCATGCAACAACCAACCCGTACGGTTTTAAAAACGATCAGGGTCGCTCCCAGTCTTGATATTGACAGTGTATCAGCCAAAATTGTACTAAGGCCTTACGACCAGGTGTACGTACGTAAAAATCCAACATTTGAGTTACAGCAGCTGATCATGATAAACGGAATGGTTAAATATTCAGGCCCTTATCCCAGGTTAAGTAAATCAGAAAGGATATCATCTTATATTGAAAGAGCAGGCGGTGTTAGAGAGGAAGCGGACCTTACCGGCGCAATATTATACCGTAAAAAAACACAGTTCTTCAGGGAAAATGTAACCAATAAAGTTGCGTCATTAACTGATTCTATCGGCAGCATTGTGCTGGATTCGGTTAAAACAAGCCTGGCTGATGTGGCCAACGAACCGGTTAGTATCGACCTGTACCGTGCCTTGAAATACAGGAACAGTAAGTACGATATTGTTTTGCAGGAAGGCGATGTGATCTTCATTCCGGAAATAAATCCTTTTGTGAATGTAAAAGGAGTTGTGCAATCGCCATTAAAATTAACTTTTGATAAAGAGCATACCAGCGTTGGTTATTATATTGATAAAGCCGGCGGCTATGGCATCAGGCCATGGCGAAAAAGAATTTATGTTACCTATGCCAACGGAAAGAGCCGCAGAACCAGAAATATCTTCTTCATGCACTTCTATCCAAAAGTAAAAGAAGGGGCTACAGTAACCGTTCCTTTAAGGCCGGAAGGTGCAGAAATTACCGATACAGTAGTTCAGGTGGTGGTTTCAAGTATTCCTGTTATCCTTGCTGCATACATTGTTAATCTATTGAAGTAATACCCATAAAAACACCCGGTTGATATGACTAGTATCGAGCTTTTAAAACAACTGATAAAACGGCTGAAAAAATTTAGCTGGGTTATTGTTATTATCGCCATCATGTCCGGCGGGTTCTTTTACTATATGGCAAAACAAAGTGTTTTGGTATATACAGCAAAATCAACTGTTTTTCCATTGAATGGAACATCTGAAACCAGTCCCGGCTCTACGATCAGCAGCCTGCTAGGGCTTGGAGAAGGAACAAAATCATTTACAGGGGATGCGTCTATAAATATTGTGGAACTGGCTAATAGCCGCCGTACCAGGGAGGCTGTTGCCATGGAGAGAATACCTTCTATGAATAATAAAACAGTATCCGAATTATTGATAGAAGAAAATAACAAGCATGTAGGTTTTATGCAGAACAGCACGATAGACCTGCCTAAAGACAGCCTTTCACGAATAAATATTGCCAGCAATTTACTCAGGTCTGCTTTCAGCGCAAAGATCAATAAAACCGGTATCCTGGAGCTGTATGTATCCAATACCAGTACCGACCTTGTTCGGGAAGTGAGTTATATTTATATTAACAAGCTTTCAGAATTTTATATCAACCTTAAAAAGAAAAAGGCCCAGATAGATTTTGAGTTTGCTGTTAAAAAAGCAGATTCATTACTGATCGTTTTAAACCAACTTGATAAAAGGGCAATAGCCCTGGACGAAAGCACTTTCTTTACCAACGAAAGTTTGAAAAGATATAACCTGCCTAAAATAAACCTGGCCCAGGATAAAGCTACAGTCCAATCGCAATATTATTATGCAGTAAACAACAGAGAGTCTGCAGCCTATCGTTTACAGAAAGAAACTCCTATTATTGAAGTGCTGGATAAACCAGAGCAACCTTACGATGGTGTTCAGAAATCTACTTTTACCTATTCCATTATAGGAGCCATTTTAGGACTGGTAATTGGCTTCATATTGGTTAGCTGGAAGGTGATCAATAAATACATGGCCGATGAACTGAACAAAGCCATTGAAAAAGCTTCCAAACCAAAAGAACCATTACCTGCATTAGTTCCGCAGGAAGAGCCAATAAAATAATTTTTGGTCTTGCCTTCGGCGAAAAAATATTGCCACAGCGTTACAGAAACACTGAATTGAAAATATATTTTCCTGTGTTTGTGTGCCGCTGTGGCAATTTAGTAAGTTGGGAAGCAACTTTTATTTTCTAAAAGCCCATTTGATCATTTCTTTCCAGCTTGGCTTTTTGCCATACATTAATATGCCGGTACGGTATATCCTTGCTGCAAACCAGGTGGTAAACATAAAACCAGCAACAAGCAATACCATTGACAGGCCCAACTGCCACCAGGGCACCGTATTGGGTACTCCAAACGGAATACGTGCCATCATTACAATAGGCGAACTGAATGGAATGATACTTGCCCAAACAGCAACCGGGCTGCTAGGGTTGGCAATTGCCGGAGTCATTAAGGCAATTGAAAAAATGATCAGCATCGTTATTGGAAAACTGAGTGATTGAGCTTCTCTCATGTCCTCATTAATAGCACTGCCAATGGCTGCATATAAGGAAGAATAGAAAAAGAATCCTGCCAGTAAATAGAAAATAAAGCAACCAACCACTATTGGTAAGTTAACACTGGTGAATACATTTTGTATAGTGCCAACCATACCTGTTGCCGCACCGCCCATGTTTCCACTTGATTTCCCAACGTTGTAAATGATAAAAATGCAGGCGATCCAGATCAGAAATTGGGTTAAAGCCACCATGCCAATACCTATGATCTTACCAATCATTAACTGGAATGGTTTTACGGATGAAACTACCACTTCAGCAATGCGGCTTGTTTTTTCTTCTGTTACCCCCATCATTACCTGGCTGCCATATAACAACAAGATGAAGTACATTAAAAAGCCCGCCACATAACCAATAACAGTTGCAATGCCTGCATCTGCATTTTTATTTTTTTCGTTGTTTAATTTAAGGCTTAGGCTGCTGTTGAGGATCGAATCCTTGGCAGATGTCAGTCCCAGGCTATCATGTTTTATTTTAGTCCAGAGCAGGTTTAGTTTTTTTTCAACCGGATCGATGGCACCGTTGCCAAAGGATTTTTTTGTATTAACTAAAATCCGGTTGCTATCAATACCGGTTTGCCACTTAAAATTTTCAGGAATGATTATGTAGCCATCATAACCAGATGAATCAAAATTTTCCTTGAATCCTTTAATGCCATCGGGCACCAGTTTTATTTTGTTCAATGTGTCGGTAGTATTTACAGAACTGATCATTGTTTCGCTAAAGAGTCCCGACCTGTCGATCATGGCAATGTTCAGGTTCTCTTTGGTTTTGTCTGCAATGTAACCGGTACCAAAGATCAGACCCAGGTACAATAACGGAAATAGTATGGTGCCTATAATAAAGGTTCTTTTTCTTACCCTGGTAAGAAATTCTCTGCGGATGATCAATAGTATTTTGTTCATGATAGAATGAGTTAGTTTTTCGGAGTTGATTATTCTGTTATTTTTTCAAACTGCCTGGCTGTAGGCGTACCTTCTACCAGCTTAATAAAAATATCGTTTAAAGAAGGGAGTATTTCTTTGAAAGAAACAATGCTGTTGCCCTGGTTAATAAAATATCCCAGCACATCATTGGCTTTAAAGCCGTTATTGATCCTAACGATCAGTTCCTGTTTTTTTACATTGGTTATTTCAAATGCAGGAGAATGTATATTTTCCGGAATGCGGTCCAGTTGTATGCTGAAAAGGTTTTCCTTAAAATCCTGTTTAACTGCATCAACAGTGCCATCCAGGATTTTTCTTCCTTTATTGACCAGTGCAATATGATTACAGATCTCTTCAACCTGTTCCATGCGGTGTGTACTGAAGATGATGGTGGTGTCATTTTGTGCCAGCCTGAAAATTTCATCTTTAATTAAATTGGCATTTACAGGATCCAGTCCACTGAAGGGTTCATCCAGTATGATCAGGTCTGGCTCGTGTAAAACAGTGATCACAAACTGCAGTTTTTGTCCCATACCTTTACTCAGGTCCTCCACTTTTTTGTTCCACCAGCTTTCCATTTCCAGGCGCTTGAACCAGTCTTTGATTTTTGCCATGGCATCCTGCTTGCCAAGTCCTTTCAGCTGGGCAAGGTATAATGCCTGTTCGCCTATCTTCATTTTCTTGTACAGACCTCTTTCTTCGGGCATATAGCCTATATACTTAGCATCGGTTTCAGGCTCAAATTTTTTACCCTTCAATAAAATATTGCCGCTGTCAGGGTAAAAGATACCGGTGATCATTCTTATTAAAGTGGTTTTACCGGCGCCATTGGGACCTAGTAAGCCAAAAATACTACCCTGCTCAATATTCATGCTGATATCATCAACAGCTTTTTGGGTAGCAAAATATTTTTTAAGATTTTGAATTTCTAAGATGTTCATTTTGTAAACGGTTAGTTTTAGAAGCCAAATGTAGTGATGTAAGCACGATAATTAAAAATCCTTTTTACCAACGGGCCGATTGTCAGGACGAAACCAGGGATGTTAGTTGTTTGGCTATCTTTTCGCCATCCATGGCGGCACTTACAATACCTCCTGCGTAGCCTGCACCTTCGCCACAAGGGTAAAAATTACGCAGTTGAGGATGTGTTAACTTTTCAGCACCACGTGGAATTCGAACCGGGGAGGATGTGCGGCTTTCTGTGGCAACCACTACTGCATCGTTTGTATAATAACCATGCATCTTTTTGCCAAATTCAATAAAGCCTTTTGCCAGCGATTGATAAATAAAACCTGGCAGTGTATTTTTTAACTGGCTTGTTTGTAAGCCAGGCAAATAAGAGTTTTCGGGCAGGGTAGCCGACGGTTTTCCATTGCTGAAATCGACCATGCGCTGTGCCGGCGCCACAAATTTTCCGCCACCGGCGATAAAGCAATTTTGTTCTACCAGTTGCTGAAAATACAGCATCAGCAGAGGATCTTTAGCGTCAATGTCCTTATTACGGGCAGCTTTCAGTTCTTTAAAAGCATCCTCTGTTTCAACCTGTACTACCATGCCGCTGTTGGCAAAGGGGTTATTCCTTTTGGAAGGGCTCCATCCATTAACCACCAGTTCGCCGGGCGAAGTAGCAGCGGGGGCAATAATGCCGCCGGGGCACATGCAGAAAGAAAAAACGCCTCTCTCATGTACCTGCTTAACCAGCGAATAGGAAGCAGGGGGCAGGAATTCGCCTCTCACCGGGCAATGGTACTGGATATTATCAATTAATTGTTGCGGATGTTCAATTCTCACGCCCAGGGCAAAGCCTTTGGCTTCAATCAATATTTGCTTTTGATGTAGTAATTCAAAAATATCACGGGCGCTGTGGCCCGTTGCAAGGATGAAAGCATCTGCATCAAAATTATTTCCATCTGCGGTTTTTACTGATCGTATTCTATCAGCATCAATAACAATATCAACTACTTTCTTTTCAAATAAAAACTCACCACCGCAATCAATGATCTGCTGCCGCATGGCGGTGATGATCTGGGGCAATTTATTAGTACCTATATGGGGATGGGATTGGTATAGAATTTTTTCTTCGGCCCCAAAATGCACAAAGAGGTTAAGTATACGGTCGATATCGCCCCGCTTATTGCTGCGGGTATAAAGTTTGCCATCGCTGTAAGTGCCGGCACCACCTTCGCCAAAACAATAATTGCTTTCGGGGTTTACAATGCCTTCTTTATTCAGCATAGCCAGGTCACGCCGCCTGGATCTTACGTCTTTACCTCTTTCCAGAAGAATGGGTTTAATGCCCTGCTCCAGTAAATGCAGTGCAGCAAACAAGCCTGCAGGACCAGCTCCAATAATTACAACGCTTTTTTCTGCCTTACTAACATCTTTAAAATGAAAAGATTGAATTTCTCTTTGATTAAAGGGTTCATCAATAAATGCATTCACGGTTAAATTAACCCAAATAGTCTTTGCCCTTGCATCTATTGATTGCTTAAGAATATGGTAGCCGCAAATGGAAGCGTTTTTTTTGCCTGTGTTATTGGCAATCAGCCTTCTTACGGCTGATTCGTCAGCAGCTTCTGATGGCAGCAGCTTTAGGGAGATTTTTTGTTGCATCGTGTTAGGTAGTTATCCTAAAAACTTATTTATATCTGCGAAATCAGTAAAATCGTTTAAACCTGCCTGCCGGCAGGCAGGTCTGCAAATTAAAACGGCAGATCGTCCACAGCATCCGGAGGAGTTGCCGAAAAAGTATCCAAAGGTTCCAGGTATTCGCTGTCATTTTTAGAACCAGTGCCTGTTTGCAGTATCTGTTCAATTCTCCAGGCATCTAAATTGGTTATATAATTAACCTTGCCATCCTTTTCCCATTTACTACCCTTGATGTTAAAGTATACCTTTATCTCATCGCCGATATTAACCCGGTCAATAATGGTTGTTTTATCCTGTACACATTGAAATTTGGCATAGTTGGTTATGGTACGGCCATTAATATCTTCTGTTTTTTCTACAGCAAACTCACGGGTTTTAAAAGTTTCTGTACGCTGTACTGTGTCATACTTGGCAACCAGTTTGCCGGTTAATTCATAACTCATATAAAAAGTTTAAGAAGTCAAAAGTAGATATATTTTTACTCATTATTATTTTTCTGTGAATTCTTTCTTTTTGAAATTGATGGATTGTTGTTTCTTCAGCAAATGACTTGTAGTGCATGAAAGAACAGCACGATAATACAACCAATGATTTATAAGGCTACTCATTTTTTATGCAAAATAAATAACTGATTTTTTTTGCTGGCTGGGAATAGCTGTTCATTTTACAAATTTAAAAAAACAGGTTGAGCTTCTGGCCTGAGTGATATGGTGATAATAAGATAAGTGTTGGTTTGTTCACAAAAAATCAACAGTTTTTTTTCTATATCTCAATGCTGATAAAACCCGGATTTCATTGAAACCAGGTTAAATATTGATTTAATTGGCAGGCGGATATGGCTGTAAATCAGGCTGGTTGGGAGGCTGTGATTTTTAACCGGAAATAACCGAAATTTCGCAAGGTTGACCTTAAAATATCATACTGTGATTCTTTAGAAAAAAACAAATGAATAAAAAATTTTTTTTTCAACATTTTATTCGATATTCGCTGTCCTGCCAGATTTTTTTTCGGGTTCGTACGAAATAAAATTCTAACCGGCAAGCACCAAAAGAAACAATTCTTAACTCGATATATAAATTGCTAAGGAACTAATGGAGAAAGCTTTTGAAAAAGTATGGATTAATTGTTTAGAGATAATCAAAGACATTGTAGAATGGCAGCATTTTAAAACATGGTTCGAGCCTATTAAACCCGTTGCATTAAAAGAAAAAATATTAACGATACAAGTACCAAGTCAGTTTTTTTATGAGTACCTTGAAGAGCATTATGTTTCGCTGCTGGCAAAAACACTGAAGAGGGAGTTGGGAAAGGATGCAAGATTGGAATACAGGATAATGGTTGACAGCGGTAACAGTAAAAATAAACCTCAAACCGTTGATGTGCCGGGGCAGGGTTACAAATCTTATTCAAACAACGAAATGGATTTTCCACTGGTCATAAACAATCCTGTAAAAAACCCCTTTGTAATTCCGGGGCTTAAAAAAATGCAGATTGATCCGCAATTGAACCAGGCTTATACATTCGACGCATTTATAGAAGGAGATTGTAACCGTGTAGCACGCCGTGCCGGTAAAACGGTGGCAGAAAAACCAGGTACTACTTCTTTTAATCCTTTGGTAATATATGGTGGTGTTGGTTTGGGCAAAACGCATTTGGCCCAGGCAATTGGTAATGAAGTAAAAAGGCTTCATGCCAATAAAGTTGTATTATATGTAAGTTCAGAGAAATTCATTAACCAGTTCATAGACCATGGCCGTAATGGGGCCATCAACGATTTTATACATTTTTACCAGTTAATAGATGTATTGATCATTGACGATGTGCAGTTTTTTAACCGGGCCGAAAAGTCGCAGGATGCATTCTTTTCCATATTCAACCATTTACACCAAAGCGGCAAACAGCTGATACTTACCAGTGATAAGCCGCCAAAAGACCTGGAAGGGGTACAGGAAAGATTGCTGAGCAGGTTCCGCTGGGGATTGAGCGCCGATCTGCAGGTACCAGACTACGAGACCAAGATTGAGATACTGGAGAAAAAAATGAAGAATGACGGCCTTGAAATGCCGAACGAGGTAGTAAAATATATTGCCTACAATATAAATAGTAATGTTCGTGAACTGGAAGGCGCTTTAATTTCATTATTGGCACAATCTTCGCTGAATAAGAGGGAAATCGACCTCGAATTGGCAAAGAAAGTACTTAGAAATTTTGTAAAATCATCCAGTAAGGAGATCACTATTGATGCCATCCAGAAAATGGTATGCGAGTATTTTGACGTGCCTTACGACAAATTACTTCAAAAAACACGCAAGCGTGAAATTGTACAGGCCCGCCAGATAACCATGTTCCTGGCCAAGGCATTTACCAAAAATTCATTGAAAACGATAGGAGAACATTTTGGCGGAAGGGATCATACAACTGTAATTCACAGTTGCCAAACGGTAAAAGACCTGATGGATACTGATAGTTTATTTAAAGAAAGTGTACTGGAACTTCAGCAAAAAGTACATTTAGCAGCTATGTAAAATTTAACCAGGCACTTATAACAGATCCAGATTCTTTATCGAATCTGGATTTTTCTTTACTGGTACTGGGTTTTATTGCTTTATAAAGAATTGCGAAAAAAAATCTGCATAAAAAAAGGCTGTTTTTTCATTTAGTTTTGGGTAATAACAGTTTGAATTGTATTTTTGCCACCCCTTACAAAATAAGGGCAGGTTAGGTGAGGTGCCTGAGAGGCCGAAAGGAACGGTTTGCTAAATCGTCGTACGGGTTAAACTGTACCGTGGGTTCGAATCCCACCCTCACCGCAAAAGTTCTTATAAGTTTTTACATTGATCGGGTGTTCCCAATAAACCCATCATATATTTTTAAGTTCGGGATGTAGCGTAGCCCGGTTATCGCGCCTGGTTTGGGACCAGGAGGTCGCAAGTTCGAATCTTGCCATCCCGACACAAAACATAAACCCTGCCTTATGGCGGGGTTTTTTGTTTTAAGACATTTTGGATCAGGAGGTCATCCCCATAATGATCGGGATGGAATGATTGTTTGGGAATATCTACGTAAACGTAAAAAAACTTCTGCTGATTCCGAAAGGCGTTTCGTGATAGGCTGGTTTTGGCTTAATTATTACTAGTACGCCAATCCTGTGGTGTTAGTCCATATTCCTGTTTAAATACCCGGGCAAAGTAACCAGGATCGTTATAACCACAGTCAAGGGCAATAGAGGCAATACTATTGTTGGTATGCTTAAGCATGTCTTTGGCCATATTTAAACGGATGATGCGGATAAACTTATTGGGAGAGCATCCCGTTAATGCATCCAGTTTTCGGTGCAATTGTGAATGGCTCATGAATACCATTTTACACAACTGCTCCACGGAGAAGCCGGTATCAGCCAGATGTGTTTCAACGGCTTCTCTTACCCGCTTTACAAACTCATCTTCTATTTTATGCTCTGTAAGTTGTTCTTCAGGCTGCCCAATAGTTTCTGTTTCAGTATCATTATTAATTCCGGCTTTTTTCATGTAAAACTGCTGCAGGTTCTTTCTTAGCTCTAATAGTTTTTTTACCCGTATCAGTAGTTCTTCCCGGTTGAATGGTTTTTCAAGATATACATCTGCACCATTTTCTAATCCCTCCATTTTACTTTCCATATCTGCCTTTGCAGTAAGCATGATAATGGGTATGTGGCTGGTATGTTCATCATTGCGCAATTGCCTGCATAATTCAAACCCGTCTACAAAGGGCATCATTACGTCGGTAATGATAAGGTCAGGAATTATTTCAGCAGCAATTTCAAAACCTTCCCGTCCATCCTGTCCCACAGCAAGCCTGTAATCTGGCAAGCAGGAAGCTGTGTATGCAACCACATCTGCATTATCTTCTACCAAAAGTATCAATGGCTTTTCACCGGCTTGTTTTTCTTCATCCGGGCTAATGCTGGTAACGGTAGTTGTATTTATTTGTTTTGATACAGTTTCTTTTATTTCAGGATAAACTATGTGCTCAGCGACCTGTACTGTTGGTAAAGGGAGTGTCACTGTAAACTCTGTTCCCTTGTTGGCACCTGTTGGCGGGCTTTTAACGGCGATCTCGCCCTCCATTAATTTAACCAGTTCCTTTGTAAGTGCCAACCCAATACCGGTGCCCTCGGTTTTACGGGTATGACTGTTATCAAGCTGATAAAACCTCTCAAAAATATGTTCCAACTGCCCTTCCGGAATGCCAATACCCGTGTCTTTTATTTTAATAACCAGGGTTGATTTGCCGGAATCAACCGACTGATTATTTTCGCTAACTGTGATGTAAATATTTCCTTTTGCCGGGGTGAATTTTAGTGCATTTGATAACAGGTTTGCTATGATTTGTCTCACTTTTTCCGGGTCGTAGGATACATGCAACGCATCCATCCCTGCTAAAAAATGCAATTGCTTTTTCTGGCTTTCGGCCAGCGAATGAAACGATTCTACAATGTACCGGAGAAAATTAATGATATCGCCGTTCACCAGTTGCAGGGCCATTTTACCGGTTTCAAGTTTCGACAGGTCCAGCATTTCATTTACCAGGTTCAGCAGGCTTTGCCCGTTGCGAATGATCATATCGATACCATTATCCAGGTGCTGGGGCGGATCATTTTTAACCTGCTGTGCCATGCCCAATATAACGGTTAAAGGGGTACGGAATTCGTGTGTAATATTTGTATACAACTGCGTTTTTACTGAGTCTAATTCCTTTACTCTTTTAGCCTCTAGTTGTTCAAAATTTAATTGAGATTTTAGTTTAGCACGGTTTACTGTAAATTTAAAATAAGCCCTGATGCCGAATCCCAAGAGCATAATATAGATGAGATAAGCCCACCAGCTGCGCCACCACGGCGGCAATACGGTTATCTGTAGTTCAACGATCTTGTTACTCCAGATGCCCTGGCTGTTGCTGCCCTGCAGTTTAAAAACATATTTGCCTGCCGGTAAATGCAAATAAGTTGCTGTGCGCCTGGTACCGGATTCAACCCAGTCTTTATCAACACCAACCAGTTGATAACGGTATTTATTTTGAGCAGAGGCAGTAAGATCGAGGGATGAAAATTCAAGCGTAAGAATATCCTGCTCGTAGGTAAGTGTAATGCTTTTTGATTTTTCAATGGTGTTTTTAAGTACATCGGTTTTATCGCCGGCAGAAACCGGTTGGTTATTTATCAGAATGTCTGTAATAAAAACATTGGGCATAAAACCCTGAACCAATATTTCTTTCGGATTAAAAATATTGATGCCGTTAACTCCGCCAAACGCAAGGTTACCATTGCTGAACTTTGCGTAGCTACCGGTGTTAAATTCATCATCCTGCAATCCATAAGCTTTGGTGAAGTTATAAAAGGCACGGCTGTTGTTCTCTGTAGCTTTCATGCAAAATATTCCCTTGTTGCTGCTTCCCCATATATTGCCATCGCCATCAGGCAAAATACCATACACAACATCGTCGGGTAATCCTTCTTTTGAAGTGATATGAAAAAAATCGCCACTCGTTTTATCAAGTCTGTTCAAACCTCCGCCTTTTGTTGCGATCCATAAATATCTGGAAGGCTCCTTTGGGTCATCTAAAAAACAGGATACATGATTATAGTTAAGCGAATTTCGGTTACTGTTATTATTGTAAAACCAGGTAACCGGGGAAGAAGCAATATTGGTATAATTCAAAACAACCTTTGCGAACCCTTTTTCTGTACCTGCCCAAAAAACACCTTGTTTGTCTTCAAACAAGGCGGTACAGGTGATTTTTGAGTTATCCTTATTGATAGAAAAGCTATCCAGCTTTTCACTTGCAGTATTTAAAATTGTAATAGTGCCATCCTGTCCAGGAAACCATAGATTGGCTTTGCGATCTTCAAGAAAAGGTTGCTTTTTACCAAACAGTTCATTGGCATTTATACCGGGCCATGCCTTTAAGTTATGAGACACAGGATTGTATTGATAATAACCTTTTTGATCACACTTAAACCAGTAATCGCCGGTAGAAGCAATGATAAAATTATCTACCTGGCTCAGCGATGGATCTTTTTTGAAGGCATCGATTATCTGGCCGTCTTCTTTCAGGTTCTTCCAGCTGTAATCATAGCTTACCAAATAAATGCCATTGCTTTTTGAAGGGATGATCAGCCGGATGGTTTTACCACTAACCTGCGTTTTGAATTTACTGTTTACAGAGTGGTATTTGCGTAAACCCCATCCCACAGAGCCTGACCAAAGTATCCCTGACCGATCGATGACGAACGGATAACAAATCCTGGTTGCAGTTTTGGGTAATGCTGCATTCCAGTCTATTGATTTGCCGGGCTCATTTTTATATACATCATAAAAAGACTCTTCCCTGTGGTGATATTCCCAGGGCTTTGTTACAGGCTTAAAAATAATATTGCCGGCTGGAATTTGACTGTTGTTGAATAATGGGTAAATATTCGTTCCGTCTGACAGATAAAGATTGTTATTGATCAGCTTGCTGCTGTCTGGGTTCATATAGCCATCATTCAGCAATATTCCATTATTTAATTTAATGAAATTATTCTTTGCAGGATCAAAGCGATACACAGCGCCATCCATACCTCCTATCCAGATAATTCCATTTTTATCTTTTCCCATGCCGTACACCTGTGTATCATTGGGTAAACTTAGCCTTGTAATAACGGGGGCTGCATTTTTTGTAAAGAAATCTTTACCGGCTTCCACAATATTTAATCCTGCAACATCTGTTGCTACCAGTATTCTTCCGTCGGGCATTTCCATGATCGATCTTATCCCATTACCTGACAGGCTTGCGGGATTGGAATTACTGTTAGTGATCCGGTAAAATTTCCCAGTTTGCTTATCATAAATATTTACTCCGGCCGTTTCGGTACCGGCCCAGATGTAACCTTTCGAATCTTCAAAAAGTTTAATAATGGTATTACTGCTGAGCGAATTTGCATTGTAAGGGTCGTTTGTAAATACTTTAAAACTGTAGCCGTCGTAACGGTTTAACCCGTTTTTGGTTGCAACCCATATAAACCCTTCATTATCCTGCAAAAGATCAAATATCATTCCCTGTGATAACCCCTGGGCTGTAGAAATGGATTCGTATGCAGGCGTGTTTTGTGCGGTTGTAATAAAACACAACCAGGTTAATAAAACAGAAAGAAATGCCTTTATGCTGATACTTTTTTTATGCATTTGCTTATAAAGATAATCGGAAGACTCATTTTTTATGCATGCTTTTAAAAGAAACTGCAGCCGGGTTTTAAAAATGACGAATTAATCCCGTTGCTGCACAATTTGTCCGGTTAAAAAGGCGAAATGTAGTATACAATGATTGATTTGTACTCACAAAAAAGTGGTTTCCGATAGAATTTTACACTATCACCCGTAGCCGCAGAAGACTATTATATGATCGGCCGCTGCCCTTTATTTTTTAACCAATAAACCAATCTAACATGAACAAGAATTTCTTTTCCGGAACAAAGACGTTTTTTCTTCTTTTTATGCTTATTCCCTTTGCGGGCATAGGCCAAACAAAAAACCTCATCTCGGCCCACCGGGTATTTCCCAAAGTAGACAAAGTGCTTGAATTTGAAAAAGCCATTGCGGCCCATGCACAAAAATACCATACCGGTAATGCTTTCTGGCGGGTATTTGCAATTCAATCAGGGCCCGATGCCGGGGGCTTTCATATTACTGAAGGGCCAACCAGCTGGGAAGCGGAAGACAGCAGGGGAGATCTGGGGGCTGAGCATAAATTGGACTGGAATAAAAATGTTGCTATTTATTTAACTGACAGGCAATCTGTTGGCTATTCTGTTTACCAGGATTCGTTGAGTACAATAGCATTGGGCGATTTTACCGATAAAATCAATATCGGACATATTTATCCCAAAATTGGCCACAGCGATGATGTGGTAAATATTATAAAGAAGTTGAAAAAATTCTGGATGGCAAACGGCATAACGGTTGCTGTTTATGCAGCAAGTTCTTCAGGTAAAGCGCAGTACACTTTGGTAACAAGGTATAAGCAAGGTTTAAAAGAACGAGCACCGGGTTTTCGTAAACCATTTAAAGAACTATATGAAGCCGCAAATGGAGAGGGCTCCTACGCACAATACCTGAAAGATGTAGCTGAATATGTTGATGAAAGCTGGAGTGAATTACTTTTTATGCGTGCTGATTTAGGTTCTAAATAAAAAGATCAATGTGCCAGGTCCCGGGGTATTCAATCCCGGGACCTGATTAATGAAACCATTTAAATGAAAATGTAAGAACTATGAAGAAATTATTTTATTATGTAACATGCGGGGTTGCTTCTTTAATTATAATCAGTAGCTGCAATAATTCAAGTACTTCAAAATCTGCTCCCGCTAAAGAATCAGAAATTCCTGAATATTTTAACCTTCGCCCCAAACTGGAAAAAGAATATGGCTACACCCATGCAATAAGAATTAAAGATGACCTTAAAATTTCCGGAGCTGTAAGTATGAATGATTCAGGAATCATTGTGGCCCCGGGAAATATGGATCAGCAAATGAAGAACTGTTATGCCGACCTGGAAAAAATATTAAAACATTATGGTTATACATACGATGATGTGGTAGCAGAAAATGTTTATACTACCAATATGAAGGAATTCATAAAGGTATCGGGCTTTCGCAATTCTATTTATAAAAAACAATTTCCAACAGGCACCTGGCTAGAAGTTAAAGGGCTGGCTATAGAAGGGCAGTTGATAGAGATAGATATGGAAGCACATAAAACCAAATAATATACTGATTCAGTACAAAACCAAAATTTTAAATCAGCCATCATGGTAAATAATATCCGATTTCTTATATCCTGCATTCTTATTTTTGGTTTTGCAAGTACTGCAAAAAGCCAGGCAACTTATAATAATGAAATAAAACAGGTTGCAGTTAGGCTTTACAATTCATTTAATAAGATGCAAAACATTTCAGGCAGGCTGAATTTCAATGACACCTCCCGGTTAAAATGGAACAATCTTCCTGTAGGACTTAGGGCAAGAGTGGGTACAAGCATTGGCAATATGACTGAGGAACAAAGAAAACTGGTGCATCGTATTCTTTCTGTTTCTATGAGTTCGCAAGGTTACCTGAAAGCTACCAGCATCATGCATTTAGACGATCTGCTTAACCGGTATTATGATAGTCTTTTTTACAAAAAAGAAATTGGAGATACCACATATGCTTTTGTGAGGTCGTTATTATGGTCGCATAAAAATTACTACTTCGCTTTTTTTGGCCAGCCAACAGACAGTACCTGGGGTTATAAATTAGAAGGGCATCATTTATCCATCAATTTCACATTCGTTAATGACAAGCTTTCTGTAACGCCATTCTTTATAGGTACAGATCCTGCCGAATATCAAAACGATGTATATGCAGGCTGGCGGGTGCTTGGCCAGGAAGAAGACCTGGGGATTAAACTGGTAAACCTGTTTACGCCTGCCCAGCAAAAGAAAGCTACCATGAGTAGCGCAGTTCCAAAGGATATAATAACTGCTGCAGAAAGTGGTAAGCGGCTTGTTGACAATTGGGGAATTTTGGGAACCGAAATGAATGATAATCAAAAAGCAATTCTACAATACATTATTCGTGAGTTTGTATTTAACCTGGAATATGATAAAGCCGTTATTGAATATGATAAAATTATTAAAGCAGGTGTAGGTAAAATATATTTTGGATGGATTGGAGAATATGATGAAAAGAAGCCGCATTATTTTGTTTTAAATGGCCCCACTTTTATTATTGAGTTTGATAACAATGGTGGCCCAAGAAACAATGCCAATCACATTCATGCTATATGGCGGGAAAAAGGAAATGAATACGGAGAAGATGTGTTAAAAAAGCATTATCAGGCAGAAAGACATTAGCAAGGATTTACCCGAATCGGTCTTTTGCTTATAAATAAACGGTATGTAAAGTCTTGCTGCAGCTTATGCCATCTGGATATCAGTTGTAATTGCATTGTACCCCTTGTGTAAATGGTATGATAAATACAAGAACAGTCATTCAAAAAAAAATGGCTGAGTTATTTATAAAATCCTAGTTTGTTATCTGAATATTTTAAACACTTAAAACACACATTATGAACTTCAATCAAAAAACGTTAAAGCCATGGCTGATGATCTGTCTGGCCCTGATCGCATTTTCCTGCAACAACAGTTCTGAGAAAAAAGAAGAGCCGGCAAAAGCCGTAGATTCTTCAACAACTGCACCTCCCCAGGCTGCTGCTCCAAAAATTACTGTGCCCTTCGATTTTATGGAAATAAGCCATACTGTAAAGGATTATCCAGTCTGGAGAAAAGCGTTCGACGCAGATTCCACAGCCCGCAATGCGGCAGGACTTGGCTTTATAGTTTTAGCCAAACAGCCGGATAATCCTAATGATCTATGTATAACATTTACTGCTGCGGATATAGCCAAGGCAAAAGCTTTTGCAGCAGATCCAAGGTTAAAAGATGTGATGGAAAAAAACGGGGTTACTTCAAAACCAGATATCCGTTACTGGCATGCATTACGGTATAACCCGGATTCAAAAGAAAAAAACTGGGTAATTGTAACTCATAAAGTAAAAGACTTTGACACCTGGGTAAAAGCTTTTGATGCAGAAGGCGCAGCAACAAGAGCTGCCAACGGGCTGGTGGATGTGGTTTTAGCAAGAGGTGTTGATGACCAGGGCCAGGTGCATATCATTTTTGACATTACCGATATGGCCAAAGCCAAAGCAAGAATAAATTCGCCTGAGCTTAAAAAGATCATGATGGCAGCAGGAGTTGAAGGAGTGCCAGAAGTGAAATTCTATACTGCGATTGAATAAACTATAAAATCACACAGGCAAAAACAAGCAAAACGAAAACTCAAATAAGATACTGCTGCATGAGAATTATGGTAGTAATCCCACCAAGGCCTTGCTGATTAATTTCAGTGAGGTTTTTTATTTCCCAAAATCTATTTAATGATAAAGACGCTTCCCTTTTGAAATTCTTTAACGCCATTGTTTCTTTTATAACTGGCCTGCCACACAAAATTCATATTGCCACTCAGGCGACCCTTAAATTTACCATCCCATTTTTTGTATGGATCGTGTGTGAAGAATACAAGCTGCCCGTAACGATTATAAATATGCAGTGTGTAATCCGTTATGCCTGAAAGATTGGAAAGCGGCCCAGGACCAAACTCATCATTGTTGCCATCTCCGTTTGGCGTAAAGGCAGCAGGGAAATAAATGTCAAGATTACAAAGACTCAGATCAACAGGTATAACAGTTAAATTGGTTGCTGCAGAAACGCATGACGAACCTGTAAAACGTACAACGATATTATAATTGCCGGGTGTAAGGCCACTGAAAATTGTATTGAATTGAAATGCTCCACCATTCAAACTATATTCAATATTAGAACCTGTAGGGGCTGTGATCATTATGGTGCCTGTTTTTATAGAGCAATTAGGCTGACCAACAACCGAAGCGGTTGGGGCCGCAGGTGTTGGTGGAGCTGCATTAATATTTACACCCGATGCTGAAGAAATGCAACCAGACAATAAGTTTTTTACAATAACTGAATAAGGCCCCGGTGCTACTGCATTAAAAGTTGTTGATGCCTGGTAGTTGATTCCATCAATGCTATATTGAAGATTTACACCTACAGGCGATGTAACCACAATTGTTCCGGTAGCTGTATTACAATCAGGTTGTCTTGTCAGAACTGCTGGCGCTGCAGGCCCTGCAGGAATTGGATTGACTGTTACCGAGCCAGCATTCGAGACACAGTTTGTTGTCGTATTTCGCACAGTAACAGAATATAAGCCGGGTGCAAGGTTTGTAAAAGTTGGTAAAGCCTGGTAATTAATTCCGTTGATACTGTATTCAAGATTGGCACCAAGGGGAGCAGTAATTACAACTGTTCCGGTAGTTATTGTGCAGCTTGGCTGTATCAATACGGTTGCTGTGGGTGTTGCCGGAACGGCTAACGGAGCAGCAACTACAGAATTACTATTTAAGCTTGCGCAACCACCCACAGTTTGCGTAACTGTATAGGTGCCGGCTGTGGTAACTGTTCTGGGATTACCAGTTCCTGCATCGCTCCAGGTTAATGTGCCGGTAACGCCGGTTGCTGTAATGGTAGAACTCCCACAATTATTTACCACTGTTAATATAGGTGCTGCAGGTACTGGTAATGGAGCTGTTGTTACTGCATTGCTGATTGTACTTGTACAACCACCAGTTGTTTGTGTAACTGTATAAGTCCCTGCTGTAGTAACTGTTCTGGGATTACCAGTTCCTGCATCGCTCCAGGTGAGTGTTCCTGTTACACCAGTTGCTGTAATGGTTGAGCTTCCACAATTGTTTACCACAGTTAATACAGGTGCTGCAGGCACTGGTAGTGGCGCTGCATTTACCGAATTGCTATTAACGCTGGTGCAGCCACCCACAGTCTGTGTAACCGTATAAGTTCCCGGAGTAGTTACTGTTCTTGGATTTCCTGTTCCTGCATCACTCCAAGTGAGAGTTCCAGTTACACCGGTGGCTGTAATAGTTGAGCTTCCACAATTGTTTACCACAGTTAATACTGGTGCCGCCGGCACAGGCAGCGGCGCAGTGTTTACTGAATTACTGACAGGACTTGTACATCCACCTACTGTTTGTGTAACGGTATAAGTACCGGCTGTTGTAACTGTCCTTGGGTTGCCGCTTCCTGCATCGCTCCAGGTTAATGTGCCTGTTACACCGGTTGCAGTAATGGTAGAACTTCCGCAGTTATTTACAACAGTTAATACCGGTGCCGCTGGTAAAGGTGTAACTGTAACAGTAACATCTTTGGTAATGGGGCAACTGCCAAAAGTAGTACTGGTAACTGTATAAATAGTTGTTCCGGAAGGGCTGGCAGTTACATTAGGCCCGGTGGTAGTATTTAGACCAGCCGGAGGCGCCCATGAGTACGTTCCCCCACCTCCTGATGCAGTAAGGTTTACGCTTCCGCCAGCGCAAATAGTTGGTGCCGAGGGCGAAATGTTTAAAATATTTACACCACTGTTTGCTTCAATAATGTAATCACAATGATCGCCATTAAATCCATCTATCATCAAATAATATGTATTGCCAGGAGTAAAGCCCGTACCATTTACAATGGTTACTAAAGGTTTTGTGGGCGAAGGGTAAGGATAAATATGAGGATAACAGCCGTATGTGGTAACTGCCCCTGAATTACAGGTTCCACTGAAAAACAGCATTTGTATGCCGGCAGTGTTATATCCTCCGGTTGTGGTTGTTGGAACCCATACAGAAAAAGATGCTGAAGTGGATGATGCAACAAATTTTACGAATGAATTATTTTCCAGCCCAAAGCACCCACTTAGGCCCGAGCCTGCCCAATCCTGTACTGTTGTTCCTGATGTATTGCCACATACACCGCTAAAGTCGCAAACACTGGTAGCTGTTGCACACGATGATGTGCCTGGTATGGTGGTAGAACAGGGTGGTATTGCCGGAGGAAGTTGCGCCGGTGCATTGCTGAATGTAATACTCCAGCTGGTTAGCGATCCTGCATTGGCTGGCGTACGTCTGTCTTGTATGCATAGCGACCAGGCCCCGTTTGCATTTTGTCCGTTATTTACCGCACCCAAATAACCTTCGGGTATAAAGCTGCCGGTAAAAGGTGCTGTACCTGCTTTAATAGATGTGGTTGCTGTTGCAGTAAAGCAGGTGCCGGTATAATTATTTCCGGAGCCTCCGTTCTGAACCGTGAGTGGTACGGTTGTTCCATCAGGAGCCACCAGTACAATTTCCAGTTCGTCATCGTTAGGGTGAACGATGTTCATACAAAGCTGTGCCAGCCCATTGGTAGTGTTGATGACACCAACACCTGTAACGTTGATGGTAAAACAGGTACGGGTGGTGCTGGTTCCGGGAATAGCACCGCCTGTTCCGTTGAAAGTTTGAGCAGTTAAAGTATTGGTGAAAAGAACTGTCAGTAAAAGAAGTAAATATGATTTCATAAACAAGCTGCAGAACTGTGCCGGTTCTGCAAGTTTTAAATTGATTAAAAAGTATGCAAAAGAAAGCAATAATTCGCAGTCCTGTACAGGGTTTTCATTGTTTTTGTTTTAATAACAGATGAATTTAAGATAATTCAATATCTTAAGAAAGAGATCAACATGACTGCATATTCATTACTTCAATAATTTCAGATCGGGCTGTGCATATTTATACACTTTAAAATAAATAGTTGTCTTGGTTTGATGCACGCCTTCTATCTTACTGATATCATTTACAAAATCAACCAGGTGATTATTATCACGGCACATTACATCCACTTCCAGGTCGTAATCACCCGATGTCATAGCCAGGAAACTTACTTCAGGTAAGGTGGCAATTTTTTGTGCCACTTTTTCTTTTAAAGTTGCGGGCCTTACAAAAACTGCGATATGTGCATAGCACCTGAAGCCAACTTTATCCGGATCAACCCGGCCAATTATATTTACGGTACCATCTTCAATTAATTTATTGAGCCTTGTACGTGCTGTTCCTACAGATATCTTCAGCCTGTCAGCAATTACAGTAAAAGACATTCTGCCATCTTCCTGTAAAATGGATAGTATCTCAAAATCAAGCTTGTCTAATATGGGCGATCCGTTGTTTGTCATGCAAGGTAAAATAAAGCCTAAAAAATGAAAATATTTTTATTTTAGTACTTAAAAATACAGTATTTTTATTTTTTGGCAGAATAAATGAAAATACTTTAGTTTATTAATTATGAAATACAAAGCAATACAGAACTTTATCAACGGCCAGTTTGTAGCTGCCGAAACAGAAAAAACAATAGATGTAATTTCTCCGGTGGATGGCACATTATTATCTACGGTTCCCATGTCATCGGCAAAAGAACTGGATGAAGCGGTTAAAGCAGCCGCTGCAGCCTTCCCTGCCTGGAGCAAAACCCCTATAAAAGAAAGAGTGCAGGTTTTCTTTCGATACAAAACATTACTGGAGAAAAATTTAAAAGAACTGGCAGAATTGTGTAGTGAAGAGAATGGTAAAACCTACGGAGAGTCAATTGCTGAAATTGAAAAGTGTATTGAACTTACCGAGTTTGCCACTTCATTGCCGCAACTGGTTACCGGTGAATTGCTGGAAGTAAGCCGTGGTGTGGAATGCAGAACTGAACATGTTGCGCTGGGTGTGGTTGCTTCTATTGTTCCGTTTAATTTTCCCAGCATGGTTCCTAACTGGACATTACCCAATGCCATTGCACTTGGTAATTGCATGATCATGAAACCATCGGAAAAAGTGCCGCTGAGCTGCGGACGTTTAGCAGAGTTATTAAAAGAAGCCGGCTTGCCTGATGGCGTTTTTAATGTGGTACATGGTGATGTGGAAATAGTGAATGCCATTTGTGATCATCCAAAAATTGAAGCGGTTTCTTTTGTGGGTTCTACCAAGGTTGCAAAAATTGTTTACCAGCGTGCCACATCAAATTATAAAAGATGCCTGGCTTTAGGCGGTGCAAAAAATCACCTGATGGTTTTGCCCGACGCTATTCCGGGCATGACGGCGCAGAATGTTGCTGCCAGCATGAGTGGCTGTGCAGGTCAGCGTTGTATGGCTGCCAGCGCTATGATCGGTGTGGGAAATATAGATGCCATCATTGAAAAAATTTGTGATGAGGCAAGAAAAATTATTCCGGGAGAGAATTTAGGTGCGGTAATAAATAAAGAAAGTAAAGAACGAATTGAAAGATATATCGGCGAAGCGGAAAAAGACGGAGCTAAAATTTTGGTTGATGGCCGTAATACAAAAGTTGCCGGTAAAGAAAACGGTACTTATGTTGGCCCAACGGTGATTGATTTTGTAACACCGGAAATGAGTGTTGCCAAAGAAGAGATTTTTGGGCCGGTCATTTCCATCATGCGTACAAAAACGGTTGATGAAGCATTGGCTATTGAAAACGCAAATCCTTATGGTAATGCTGCAAGCGTGTTTACACAAAACGGTGCCATGGCCCGTTACATCATTGACCATGCAAGCGCAGGTATGATAGGAGTAAATGTTGGCGTGCCGGTACCACGTGAGCCATTTAGTTTTGGTGGATGGAACGAAAGTAAGTTTGGAGTTGGAGATATTACCGGAAAAAGTTCCATTGAATTCTGGACAAAGTTGAAAAAGAGTACGACGAAATGGAATGCGGAAGCTGGGGTGAACTGGATGAGTTAATTGGCTTAAATAAAAGTATTGATGAAATACCTTTCTTTATACCTGTTGAGTTTATTTATGACAAGCCAATGTATTGCAAATTCTTTTGAGGTAGCATGTTTAAAATGTGATTCAATTCGGAAAACAGATTTAATACTGCAGGCGAAGGCTTTCAAAAAAAGAATGGATTTGAAAGAGAAGTTTTCAGAATCAGAATCTGTAAAATTGGTAATGGTAACCAATACGCTTTATCTGGCTGAACTATATGAGGATAAAAAATACAAGAGCTTTATTTCAGATTTTTTAAACTTATTCAATAAAAAGTATTTAGAACAAGTATTGAATACATTGACATACACTTTTGGAAAAGGAATGACTCTTTATTCAGTAAAATATGATTTGTATATTGGTCCTCACATGATTTATAGATGCCAGGATCAATACAGTCTTTTAACTAATTAAAATTTATGAGTACAAAAACAATTTCCGAATCAACAGAGATCGTTCAGAATAACCTCGATTACACTCTGTTTAGCTGGAGCAAACAAAAAGGTATTGCACCCATTGCCGTGAAATATGCAGAGGGAGTTTATCTATACGATTACGATGATAATAAGATCATCGACTTCTCATCAGGACTGATGAATGTAAACATCGGTCACGGCGATCAAAGAATTACCGAAGCTGTTGTTAAGCAAATGCAGGAAGTAAGTTATGTTACGCCAAGTTGCGTAACTAAAGTACGTGGTGAGTTGGGAAAGAAACTTGCTGAGATATGCCCCGGTGATCTGAACAAAGCATTCTTTACTTTATGCGGTGCTACTTCTATAGAAAATGCAATTAAGCTGGCAAGGTTATATACGGGTCGTCACAAAATATTAAGCCGCTATCAATCTTATCACGGCGCCTCTATAGGCGCCATCAGCGCCAGTGGCGATCCACGCCGTATTGCAGTGGATGCACAGCAGGCGCCGAATTTTGTACATTTCGATCTTCCTTATTTATACCGCTGGGAATATGGTGAAGAAAATATGCTGAAAGAATCGGTGGCACAATTGGAAAGGATGATCGCTTATGAAGCGCCTGGAAACATTGCAGCCATTTTGCTGGAAGGGGAATCGGGCTCATCGGGTTGCCTGCAATATCCAAAAGGTTATTTAAAAGCGGTAAGAGAAATTTGTAATAAGCATGGCATCTTATTGATTATGGATGAAGTGATGAGTGGCTTTGGCCGCACCGGTAAATGGTTTGGTTTTCAAAATCATGATATAGTGCCGGATATGATCTGCATGGCCAAAGGATTAACCTGTGGCTATTTGCCGTTTGGTTGTTTGATGGTAAGTGATAAGATCGCTGCAAAATATGACGATAATATGTTGGCGTTGGGCTTAACTTATTCTGCACATCCGGTAAGTTGCGCCGCTGCTTTGGCAACTTTAAAAATTTATGAAGATGATGGCCTGATTGAAAACACTGTGGCCATGGGAAAATATATGGAAGAGCAGGTTGAGTTGCTGAAGCAAAAACATCCTAGTATCGGTGATTTTAGAAATACGGGTTTACTGGGTTGCATTGAGCTGGTGAAAAACAGAACAACAAAAGAACCAATGGCGCCATTCAATGCAAAACCAGATGAAATGGGGGTAATGAATAAAGTAGCTGCGAAATTAAAAGAGCTTGGATTGTACACATTTGTAAGGTGGAGTTATATTTTTGTTGCACCACCATTGTGTGTTACCAAAGAACAGATTGATGAGGGGTTGGCAATAATTAGTGAGGCGATCAAGATCGCCGATTTGGAAATTAATTAATTACCAGGTCATCAAATAAATTTAATGACAGAAACTAATCACGAAACTTCTCTTTACAACGAAGACCTTGCCCCCATTCCGCAAAACAGGCGTAGCTGGGGAACCTGGAACTATGCAGCGCTATGGATAAGCATGAGCCTGTGCATCCCAACTTACATGCTGGCAAGTTCACTGATAGAAGGAGGCATGAACTGGTGGCAATCCATACTTACCATTTTTATTGGCAATACGGTTGTGTTGATTCCGATGATATTGAATGGCCACGCAGGGGCTAAATACGGAATTCCATTTCCTGTTTTTGCAAGAGCAAGTTTTGGAACGAAGGGTGCTAATATTCCCGCGCTGCTCAGGGCAATAGTAGCCTGTGGTTGGTTTGGTATTCAAACCTGGATCGGCGGCTTCGCCATTTATCAAATGATGAAACTCTGGATCCCTTCTTTAGCAACTTTACTACAAATATTTCCAGGTTCATTCGGACTGCAAACTGGCCCTGCCATTTGCTTTTTTATTTTCTGGTTATTGAATATGTGGGTAGTTTATTTGGGTGTTGAGAGCATAAAAAAATTATTGGTATTCAAAGCATTCTTTTTACCGCTGGCAGCATTGGCTTTGCTGTTTTGGGCAATCAATGCTGGTCATGGCTTGGGGCCAATATTATCACAACCATCAAAATTATCCGGCCCTTCATTCTGGGCATATTTCTTTCCTGCATTAACAGGCATGGTTGGTTTTTGGGCAACGCTATCGCTAAACATTCCTGATTTTACCCGCTACGCAAAAAGTCAGAAGGCACAGATCAATGGGCAGATAATTGGTCTTCCGCCCTCAATGACGATTTTCTCATTTATCGGAGTTGTTGTTACATCCGCCACTTTTATTATTTATGGTGAAACTATCTGGGATCCGGTTGTGTTAGCTGGCAAGTTTGAAAATAAATTATTGGTGAGTATTGCCATGATCGCTGTTGCCATTTCAACCTTAGCAACAAATATTGCGGCTAATATTGTAAGCCCGGCGAATGATTTTGCAAACCTGTCTCCTGAAAAAATAAATTTCAGAACAGGTGGGTACATCACAGGCGTGATCGGTGTTTTAATATTTCCCTGGAAGTTAATTGCTGATCCCAACGGTTATATTTTTACCTGGCTCATTGCATACTCAAGTTTGCTTGGCCCCGTTGGTGGTATTATGATCGCCGATTATTATTTTATAAGAAAACAACAATTGGTTGTTGATGAATTATATAAACACAAGGGCCGGTATGGATTTGGAAATGGTTTTAACTCAGCAGCTATCATTGCATTACTGGTTGGTATCGTTCCAAATATACCCGGATTTTTATTGCAGGTAAAACTGGTTTCATCAACTGCTTTTCCGGTTTGGATATCAGACCTGTACCATTATGCTTGGTTTGTTGGTTTTATTGTAAGCGGCATTGTTTACATCTTATTGATGCGAAATTCTAAAATAGAATTGTAAATTTAGATAAACGAATTAAGTTGCTATGTCTATATTAATTAAAAATGCACATATTGTCGGTGCTGCTGATAATTACACGGGTGATATTTTTATACAAGGAGAAAGTATTACAGCAATAGGGAAGAACCTCGATATCGATGCTGATAAAATAATAGACGCAACAGGCTTGCTTGCTTTTCCCGGCTGTATTGATCCGCATGTGCACCTTGAAATGCCATTCATGGGCACATTCAGCAGCGATAATTACGAAACCGGAACCCGTGCTGCTTTGCATGGAGGTACAACAACAGTGATAGATTTCATCTTACAGAAACAAGGTAATTCTTTGTACGACGCCTACAATGAATGGAGTGGCCGTGCCAATGGGAATGCTGTAGGCGATTACAGTTTTCACATGGCGGTAACAGATTTTAATGAAAATACCTGTAAAGAAATTGTTGACCTCATAGAAAAAGAGGGCATCACTTCCTTTAAAATGTTCATGGCTTATAAAGGTGCATTGATGATAGATGATAAGCAGATGGTTGGTCTGATGAATGAAGTGAAGCGACGTGGTGGTATGGTAACTGTGCATGCAACCAACGGCGATATGATCGATTTTTTAATTGCAAAAAACAGGGCTGAAGGAAACCTGGCGCCCATCTATCATTATCTTTCTCAACCAGAAATTACAGAGGCTGAAGCATCCGAACGTTTTGCATCCATTGCAGGCTATACCGGTTGCCCAGGCTACATTGTACACATGACCTGCGAAGGTGCATTAAATGCGGTAAGGGAAAACAATAAGCATAATCAAAAAGTATTTGCTGAAACCTGTATTCAATATTTGTTGTTGGATGCAAGTTTATACGAACAGAATTTTGAAGGAGCTAAATGGGTGATGAGTCCGCCATTGCGGGAGAAAAAAGACCAGGAAGCGTTGTGGGCAGGTATTAACCAGGGATTGGTACAAGTGGTGGCAACAGATCATTGTCCCTTTACCTGGGAAAAAAAATTATTGGGCAAAGATGATTTTTCAAAAATACCAAACGGGCACCCGGCAATTGAACATCGTGTGGAATTATTATACAGCGAAGGAGTCCGTAAAGGAAGAATTACCGCCAACAAATTTGTAGAAGTATTATCAACCAATCCTGCAAAGATATTCGGTATGTTTCCTCAAAAAGGCTGCATAGCGCCCGGTTCAGATGCTGATATTGTTTTGTTCGATCCCAATGCAGAACATGTTATCAGTGCATCAACCCATCACATGAACACCGATTACTCCGCTTACGAAGGATGGAAAGTTACGGGTAAAACAAAAACTGTGTTATTAAGGGGACAGGTTGTGATTGATGATGGTAGATGTTTGGCGGAAAAGGGAAATGGAAAATATATTAAGCGTAATAGAGTAGAAGGAAAAATATAATTCAAAAATAAAAATTAAAAAGTAAAAATATGCCGAGGATCATTAAGTCTGGTTTAATACAGATGTCATTACCAAAAACAGAAGGCGAAGGAACCATCCCGGAGATTGTAAATGCTATGGTGCAGAAACATATTCCTTTTATTGAGAAAGCTGGTGAGCAGGGAGTGCAGATTCTTTGCCTGCAGGAAATTTTCAATACACCTTATTTCTGTCCCGGCCAGGATAAAGCCTGGTACGAAAGTGCAGAATCTGTTCCCGGCCCTACAACCGATCTGATGTCTACTTATGCTAAAAAGTATAACATGGTCATCATCGTTCCTATCTATGAAAAAGAACAGGCTGGTGTTTTATACAACACGGCTGCGGTGATAGATGCTGATGGGACTTATTTAGGCAAGTATAGAAAAAATCATATTCCGCATACCAGCGGCTTTTGGGAAAAGTTTTTCTTTAAGCCCGGAAACCTTGGCTATCCTGTATTTCAGACAAAGTATGCCAAAGTGGGAGTGTACATTTGTTACGACCGTCATTTTCCGGATGGTGCCAGATGCCTGGGCCTGAATGGTGCTGAGATCGTGTACAATCCTTCAGCAACTGTTGCCGGCCTATCCCAATATTTATGGAAACTGGAGCAACCTGCACATGCGGCTGCCAACGGATATTTTATGGGGTGCATTAACCGTGTCGGTGAAGAAAAACCCTGGAACCTGGGCAAGTTTTATGGCAGCAGTTATTTTGTAGATCCACGTGGACAAATATTTGCACAGGCCAGTGAAGACAAAGATGAATTGCTGGTTGCAGAATTCGACCTGGATATGATTGAAGAAGTAAGAAGTGTGTGGCAATTTTTCAGGGATAGAAGGCCGGAGACTTACGGAAAGTTGACTGAGTTGTAATTTTTTTATGAACCAGGCTTTAGATTTTCAATTAAGCTTCATTGGTGTCGCACTCTTGTACTGCGGTAACAATGATGAACTTTTATCTAAGCGTATAAATTAACGTATTTCATGTCGATTCAAAATAACAGGTTATCTAAACAACAATACGCTGAAAATTTCAGTGATATTCATCCGCCGTTTGAAACAAAGGATGCAGCATTGGTGGAAGCCAACCGCTGTTTATTTTGTTATGATGCGCCTTGTATGAAAAGTTGCCCTACCAGTATTGATGTGCCCAAGTTTATTAAACAAATTGCAACGGAAAATATAAAAGGTTCGGCACATACAATTTTTACAAGCAATATCATGGGCGCTGGTTGCAGTAAGGTTTGCCCGGTTGAAAAACTATGCGAAGGAGCCTGTGTTTACAATTTCATGGAAGAAGAGCCGATATCTATTGCAAGGCTGCAGCGCTATTCAACCGAAAAAGCAATGGCTGCAAACTGGCAGCTATTCAAAAGAAAAGAATCAACCGGAAAAAAAGTGGCGATAGTTGGTGCAGGCCCGGCAGGACTCAGTTGTGCTCATGTTTTATCAAGAGAAGGAATTGATGTTACCATTTTTGAAAAAGAAAGTAAAGGCGGTGGTTTGATGACCTATGGCATTGCCGCCTACAAAGTAACGCCACAGTTTTGCGAAGATGAAGTGAATTATATACTGGGTATTGGTGGTATTGAAATAAAATACAACCAGGAGCTGGGTAAAAATATTTCGTTGGCAGATCTGCAAAAAGATTTCGATGCTGTGTATTTAGGAATTGGTGTTGGTTTGGCAAGACAATTAGAAATACCTGGTGAAGAACTGGAAGGAGTTGAAGATGCGATCAGGTTTATTTATGAGATACGAAATAACGGGTTTGATAAAGTTGCAGTTGGAGAAAAGGTTGCAGTTATCGGAATGGGGATGACAGCCATTGATGCAGCTACACAGGCAAAGCGACTGGGTGCCAAAGAAGTTACCATGCTGTATCGCAGAACAAAAGAGGAGATGCCTTGTACTCAACATGAACTGGATATTGCTATGCTGGATGGATGCGAAATAATCTGGCTGGCATCACCCAAAGAAATAAAAGGAGTAGATGGAAAAGTAAATGAAATTATTTGCAGCATTATGAAACTTGGTGAGCCTGATGCCAGTGGCAGAAGAAGCCCGGTTGATACAGGTGAAACATTTTCTTTGGCAGTAGATATGGTTATCAAGGCTGCTGGGCAAATGCCTTTTGAAGGATTGGTAAATGAAATCAAAATTCAAAATTCAAAAGGCAAAATAAATATCCAGGAATCAACTACAAATATACCGGGTGTTTTTGCCGGAGGCGATTGTGTGAATGGAGGTAAAGAAGTAGTAGATGCCGTGCAGGCAGGTAAAGATGGAGCAAAAGCAGTTCTTAATTATTTGAAAATTAATTAACCACAAAGAAAACAAGACCGCTTTGTGAACTTTGTGAAAACCTTCGTGGCCTTTGTGGTAAAAAAATAAATTTATGGCAGACATCAGTTCAAACTTCCTCGGCATAAAATCTCCTAACCCCTTTTGGTTGGCCAGTGCACCGCCTACTGATAAAAAAGTAAATGTGCTTCGTGCTTTTGAAGCTGGCTGGGGTGGTGTGGTTTGGAAAACACTCGGCAGCCAGGTGAAGAATGTTTCGTCTCGTTACTCTGCAGTAAACTTTGGCTCAAAAAAAATGATGGGCTTTAATAATATTGAACTCATCAGCGACAGGCCATTGGATCTAAACCTGAGGGAAATTACAGAATGTATTAAACTTTTTCCCGACAGAGCCATGATCATTTCTTTAATGGCAGACAATGATAAAAAAAGCTGGCACGAGCTGATAAAAAAAGTTGAAGACACTGGTGCTCATGGACTGGAACTGAATTTTGGTTGTCCGCATGGTATGACGGAAAGAGGCATGGGCGCTGCAGTTGGCCAGGATCCGGTAATTGCAAAAATGGTAGTAGAGTGGGTGATGGAAGCTGCTACCATTCCTGTTATTACAAAACTTACACCCAATGTCCATTCTGTTGTGCCAACAGGCAAGGCTGTTGTTGAAGCAGGCACAAATGCACTCTCATTAATAAACACCATACAATCTGTAACCGGTATTAACCTTGATACTTTAGTGCCAAATCCTTACGTAGCAGGTAAATCAGTTTTTGGTGGTTACTGTGGTCCGGCAGTGAAACCTATTGCGTTAAAAATGCTTACTACAATCGCACAAAATCCTGTCACATCTAAAGTGCCGGTATCAGGCATTGGTGGTGTGAGTACCTGGAAGGATGCGGTGGAATTCATGTTGCTGGGAGCCAGTAATGTGCAGGTTTGTACAGCCGCCATGAATCACGGTTTCAGAATTGTGGAAGATATGATAGAAGGTATGAACAACTGGATGGATGAGAAAGGTTTTAAAACACTGGATGATTTTATTGGTAAGTCGGTTGAGAAGATCACACATTGGGAAGACCTGGATATCAACTATCACCACATTGCCAAAATAAACCAGGATAAATGTATCCACTGCGGACTTTGTTATATTGCCTGTGAAGACACTTCGCATCAGTCAATTAATTTAGAATACGGAAAACCTTATAACAATTATACTATTAAAGAAGACGAATGTGTAGGCTGTAATCTTTGCCAGTTAGTTTGCCCTGTAAATGATTGTATTACAATGGAAGAGCATCGGGTAGCGCCTGAGTACCTGAACTGGATTGATTTTCAGAAAAAGGGCCTGCCGCTGAATGACCACTGATGTGCATAAATATGTGCTGAACAGGTGCAAAACCAAAGCGTGAAATATTTGGAATCAGGCTATTGTGTGAACTATCTTCATTATCCAATTGAAAGGTAAAGATTTATATAAAGACAGAAGTCCCTAGTAAGACGGATGTTGAAAAAACAAATCAATACCAATCGAACGGAAGCATCGGGTTAGTAAGATTATGGAATGAGCAATCAGGAAGTAAGAAATAACTTGATGCTTTTTTATTTTACTATAACGCTCACATTATTTTTCTAATAGAAAGCCCGGATATAAGCTATCCGGGCTTTCTGTTGAAGTACATATTCTTTGATTTATTAAGAATGTATTTCCTTAAGTGAATCCCTATATTTTTTGATGATAAAATGTGCGGCATTCAGCTTTATCTGCTGGTCAGTAATTATGTTCCTGGTATTTGCATCCATACCTGATTCTGAAGCAAGTGCTGCCTTATAAGCTTTTTGTGCAGCATCTTCACCAAACTCACACAATTCCAATACCGACTTTGCATCCTGTCCTGTGAATGTCGTTTTTACATCCATCCAAACCCTGTATAGTTTACCGCTGTTTGTTGTACCATCTGCCGGCACTCCACCAAAGCCTGAAACCAGGTTTGAAAGCTGGCTAGCATACCTGCTGCTGTTATCTGCATTGTTCCGGAAAATGTCCTTCAGCTCAGTATCGAGGTCTTTAATTTCCTCAAGCGCTTTCTCGTAGCCATTTACCCTGTCGTGGTTAATTTCGATGAGCCCGTTCAGGACCTCAATCAATTTTTCATTTGTTTCCATATTAATAGGTTTTTTATTCAATGGGCTAAAAATTGTGCCAATAACACAACCAGGTAGCCCATAAAACTATTAAATGGCTAAACTGTGAGAATTATATAAACCGTATGTGCAAATGTTATAACTAATGTCTCTTCTAAGGCAGCATACTTCATAGGAACATTAAATGATTCCTGCCAGTTCCAGGCTTCTTTTGCTGATCTTCTTGTACTCCACATCTTCTATGATCGCATCCGGGCATAGTATCAATGAAACTCCAGCCTGGTTCCACCAATCAGAACTACATAATTTTTCAGCATGAATTACAGCTATAAGCCAGCTATGTTTGAATTCATTATGCCATTCTTCTATCCACTCAAAGTCATCTTTGTTTATTTTATCCAGCTCATCAGTACTGATAAAGACTTTCAGATAGAAGTCATTGCTGAGTTCTGTGTCAGTTTGATGATAGATCTTTTTGTACTCGTATTTATAATTGTAACCCAATGCTGAAATATCACTCAGTACTGCAGAAGCAGTAGGGAAAGCACCGGCACCCTTACCTTTAAAAAAATGTTCATCAGCAAAAGTGCTTTCTGTGGTAAGGGCATTAAATTCATTTTGTACATGGTAAAGGTCATCTGCCTGGGTTACAAACTGCGGCAGCACAAATGCGGCCAGTTTACCATTGGATAGTTTTTTTGCAGTGGCAACCAGTTTTATGGTCTGCTTCTTTTCTTTCGCCAATATCGCATCCGGTAATGCAATGTTTTCAATGCCATTGAATATAAACTCAGCTGGTTTTGCAATTACACCAAAAGAATGTGCTAATAAGATGCTGAGCTTGTTTGCAGCATCAAAACCGCTAATATCCAGTTTAGGATTGCTTTCTGCAAAACCAAGTTGTTGTGCTAAAGTTAAAGCTGCTTTAAACTCCAGCTGCTCTTCCAGTATTTTGGTGAGGATGAAATTTGTAGAGCCATTGATGATGCCACGAATGGATTTCAACAGGTCATTATCGTAATACTCTTCCAAGTTACGTACAATGGGCATGCTGGCGCAGCAGGCAGCTTCATACAAAAAAGCAGTATTGTTTTCCTGTTGCAGCTGCAGCAATTCTTCAAAATGTTCAGCGATCATTTTTTTGTTGGCACTTACCACCGACTTGCCTTTTTGTAAAGCTGTTTTTACAATTTCAAAAGCTGCATCGGCATCATCGATCAGTTCGACCACTACATTAATGCTTTCGTCATTCAGTATCACAGCAGCATCTGTTGAAAAATTTTCAGCAGCAATGCTTCTTTTCTTTTCAGGATTTTTGATAACTATTTTTTTGATAGAAGCCTGCAGGGTAGGAGTAGTATGCAGTACATCGTAAAGGCCTTTGCCTACTACACCAAAGCCAAAAAGGCCGATATTGAGTTGTTTGTTTGCCATTTTTATTACACGAATTTTACGAATTACACTAATTACACGAATTTCTATTTCGCTGTGTTGAATTATTTGCCACTGTACAAGAGTGCGACGCCACCGAAGTTCAGCTATGCACTAATGCTTGGCTCAAAATTTTCCTTTTCAATTTTTAATTTTGAAAATGCCTGTTCCAGGTCGGCTACCAGGTCTTCAACTTCCTCCAGTCCAACGCTTAAGCGTATCAGGCTATCGGCAACGCCGGCAGAGCGGCGCTTTTCAGCAGGAATGCTCTTATGCGTCATTTGTGCAGGATGGCAAAGCAGACTTTTTACACCACCTAAACTTTCGGCCAGTTTAAAATAGTTAGTGCCGGTTACAAAGGCATTTGCAGCTTCTTCTGTATCATTTTTCAACGTGAAAGAAACAATACCACCAAAACCCTTGCTTTGTTTTTTAGCAATTTCGTGGTTAAGATGTGTTTTTAAGCCAGGGTAGTAAACTTTATCAACTGCAGGATTGGTTTCCAGGTATTCGGCTACCACTTGTGCATTGCGGCAATGCTGTTGCACACGCAGGTGCAGGGTTTCAATGCCACGGATAACCAGCCAGCTGTCGAACGGGGCAAGTATAGCACCGCTTGCATTTTGTATGAATTTTATTTTTTCTCCCAGTGCTTTTTCTTTGGCAACAACAAGTCCTGCGATCAGGTCGCTATGCCCGCCCAGGTATTTGGTAGCACTATGAATTACAAGATCAGCTCCCAGCGTGAGAGGCTGTTGTAAGGCTGGCGATGCAAAAGTATTATCCACGCAAAGTAAACACCCATGGGCCTTTGCAGCCTGTGCAATGGCCCGTATATCGCTTACTTTTAGTGTTGGGTTGGTTGGCGTTTCCAGCCAGATCAATTTTGTGTTTGGTGTAAGTGCATTAAAAACATTGGCAGCATCGGTGGTATCAACATAGTTTACCGTGATGCCGAATTTTTCGTAGATATGTGTGAAGAGACGGAATGCGCCGCCATAGATATCATCTACTGCTAAAATCTCATCGCCGCTTTTTAATAATTTAACAACAGCATCAATGGCTGCAAGTCCGCTGCCGAATGCAACACCTACTTCTCCTTTTTCCAGTTGTGCAATAATGCTTTCCAGTGTACCTCTTGTAGGGTTGTTGCTGCGGGCATAATCATAACCTTTGTTTACGCCCGGCGCTTCCTGCACGTAGGTACTGGTTTGATAAATAGGTACGCTGATGGCTCCTGTTAATGGGTCTACAGGAATGCTGTGGATCAGTTGTGTTGCGTTGCTCATTGTTGGTAATTTTTAATTTTTATTAAATCGTGTTAAACTTTTTTGTTTAATCACTTACCAGTGAGCAACCTTATCGGATGAGATGTTTTCTGAGCCGCTGCCGGCGTTTGGAACCCTGGCAGGGCATTAAAAAAGCTCATCCGATAAATCAGATGAGCTTTTAATATTTTGAAGTATTTATAAGCTTTGAATCTGACTTATCTGTCCCGTTGTTAAACGAGATGGAATTGGCACCTTTCCATGAACTGAATCATGGTAGGTTGTCAAGGCTTCATCGGGCCATTACCCTCTGCCTTTCTTGATAAGTGATAACTAAAGAACTGGTACAAAGATATTGGCGAAAGTTTCAGATTTCCAAATAAAAATCACACAATAATTTTATAAAAACTTAAAATCCTTTACTGTAAAGAGTTTTAGGGCGAAAATTATTTTATATTTTTTTGCATCCACTCTTCCTGTGAGGTTGCAGATTGTTCCAGCGTGACCTGTTCTGCAATTTTTTCCTGCCCTTTGATGATGGATTTTGTGACCATCGGATGCTCAATTACTTCATCTTCTTTCATCCCCAGCATTTTCATCAATGGTATCAGTTTGTCGCTTCCAAAATGCCTGAATAAAGCTTCATCCAGGGCGCTGTAAACAACAACTTTTTCACTTTCCCAGTTTTTGATAAGATCAAGCTCTTTGCTATGCAAAGGGTAATGCTCAGTAAAAACGGGTATTTTATTCAACAGTTTAGAGGCATGTAGGAAGTGGGTTTCAGTTACCAGGTTTTCATCCAATCCCTGTTGCCGGAAGAATTCTTTGAATTGTGTAGCTGTATCGGCAAACCAGCAAATGAATACATGATTGGGGTCTTTCTTTGCCAGTTCGGCGCAGGCTTTCATCTTGGCTGCAGTTGATACATAAGCACGGTCAATAAAAACATGATTGTCGTTCTCGCTTTCCTTCTTCCCAAATAAATTAAATAACATAAGTAAAATTGAATTACAAATTTACAAAACAAAGCCACCTTCAACAAATCAGTCCTAAAATTGTTAGTATCTTTACAGTAAGTAAATTTTATAATGGCGAAAGTAAAGAAAGCTTCTTCTGAAGATATTATTGACAAAGATTTTATAGAAGTATTTGGTGCCAGGGAACACAACCTGAAGGATATCGATATTAAAATTCCCAAAAACAAACTGGTGGTTTTTACCGGGGTGAGTGGCAGCGGAAAATCTTCGCTGGCGTTTGATACCATTTATAATGAAGGCCAGCGCCGCTATATGGAGAGTTTCAGTGCATATGCCCGCCAGTTTGTGGGCGATATGGAAAGGCCTGATGTCGATAAGATCACCGGATTATCTCCTGTAATTTCTATTGAACAAAAAACCACCAACAAAAATCCACGTAGTACAGTTGGTACAGTAACCGAGATATACGATTTCCTGCGTTTGCTGTATGCCAGAGTAGGAGAGGCTTATAGCTACAATACCGGTAAAAAGATGGTAAAGTTCAGCGAAGAAGAAATTGTGAGCAACATCTTTGAGAAATTTGAAAATAAAAAGATAAGCCTGCTTGCCCCGCTCATCAGGGGAAGAAAAGGGCATTACCGGGAACTGTTTGAAGATATCCGTAAGAAAGGATATTTAAAAGTGAGGGTTGATGGTGAAGTGATGGACCTTACTCCCAGGATGCAAGTTGATCGCTACAAAATTCATGATATTGAAGTGGTGATAGACAGGATGGCTGTTACAGACGACATGAGAGTCCGGCTTAGTCAGAGTGTGCAAAAAACATTGCAGTTGGGTAAGGAACTGATGTTCCTGCTGATCAACGACGATGACAAAGTGGTTCAATACAGCAAGCAATTGATGTGCGAGGAAACGGGTATCAGTTATGAAGAGCCTTCACCTAATGCATTTTCTTTTAACTCGCCTTATGGCGCATGCCCAACCTGTAGAGGTTTGGGTAATGTGTACACAATTGATATGGATGAAGTGCTACCCGATACTACCAAAAGTGTGACTGAAGGCGGCATTGCGCCGCTGGGCGAAGAGCGTGATGCCAGTGTGTTTCAGCAGGTAGTTGCTTTTGCAAGAAAACACAAGATCAATCTTACTAAACCTATAAAAGATCTGCCAAAGGCTCAACTTGATTTATTACTGTATGGCGACCAGGATATAAACCCGGCTTTACAGATAGATATGAGTGATGAATCGGTGCCGGAAGTTTTTACCGGAAGTTATGAAGGAATTATCCCGATGCTGAAAAGATGGTTCAGCTCTTCGCAAAGTTCAGAGATGCTGCGTAGCTGGGTAGAAGGCTATATGCAACTGGCAACCTGCACTTCCTGCAACGGCGCAAGACTTAAAAAGGAAAGTCTTTGGTTCAAAATTGATAAAAGAAATATTGCCGAGCTGAGTAATTTAAACTTAGATAACCTGGCCGCCTGGTTTGATGGCATTGAATTGCGTTTAAGTGATAAACAAAATTCAATTGCCAAAGATGTTTTAAAGGAGATCAGGGAACGTTTGCAGTTTTTGCTGGATGTTGGCCTGACTTACCTGTCTTTGAATCGCCCTTCTAAAACGCTTAGTGGTGGAGAATCGCAGCGTATCAGGCTGGCTACGCAAATTGGCTCTCAGTTGCAGGGCATCACTTATATCTTAGATGAGCCCAGTATTGGCCTGCACCAGCGTGATAACCAACGTTTAATTACCGCTTTGCAAAACCTGCGTGATATTGGCAACAGCGTACTGGTTGTGGAGCATGATAAGGATATCATGCTTGCATCAGATTATTTGGTAGATATTGGCCCCAAAGCCGGCAAGCATGGTGGCGAAATTGTTGCTATGGGAACACCACAAACCATTCTCGATTCCAAATCGGAAACGGCACAATATTTACTGGGAACAAAAAAGATCGCAGTTCCAACTGAAAGAAGAAAAGGAAACGGAAAATTTATTGAGCTGAAAGGAGTGAAGGGAAATAACCTGCAGAACATCAATGTAAAATTTCCCTTGGGTAAACTGATACTGGTTACAGGGGTAAGCGGAAGTGGTAAATCCACTTTAATAAATGAGACGCTTTACCCATTGCTGAATAAGTACTGCTATAATTCAAAGGCTAATCCTTTGGAATATGCATCCATAAAAGGGTTGGAGCAGATCGATAAAGTGATCGAAATAGATCAAAGCCCTATTGGAAGAACGCCTAGAAGCAACCCGGCTACTTACTGCGGTTTCTTTACAGATATAAGAACTCTGTTTGCAGCAGTACCTGAAGCTAAAATAAGAGGCTATAATGCCGGTCGTTTTTCATTCAATGTAAAAAGCGGCAGGTGCGATGTTTGCGAAGGTGGCGGCATGCGGGTAATTGAAATGAATTTTTTACCCGATGTACATATGCATTGCGAAAAATGTAATGGCAGAAGATACAACCGGGAAACGCTGGAGATACGCTACAAAGGAAAATCTATCAGCGATGTGCTGGATATGACCGTTGATGAAGCTGTTGAATTCTTCCAGGCAGTGCCATACATCTATCGTAAGATAAAAGTATTGCAGGATGTTGGCCTCGGTTATATTACTCTTGGACAAAGCGCTGTAACACTAAGTGGTGGTGAGGCTCAGCGTGTTAAACTTTCTACCGAACTAGGAAAAAAAGATACGGGTAAAACGTTCTATATTTTAGATGAACCCACAACAGGGCTCCATTTTCAGGATATAAAACTATTGCTTGATGTGATCAGCAAACTGGTTGACAGGGGCAATACAGTACTGGTAATTGAGCATAATATGGATGTAATTAAAGTGGCCGATCATATTATCGACATCGGGCCCGAAGGTGGTGATGGAGGAGGAAGAGTTTTATTTGAAGGTGTGCCCGAAGGACTGGTAAAAGTAAAAGAAAGCTTTACCGGAAAATATTTACAACCCGAAATGGCATAAAAAAATCCATGCCTCATAACCATGGATTTTTTGAAAAGTGTAAAAGATGTCAACGAAATTCAAATTTTGTGGTTTCAGGGGTAATCTTTGAATATGAAAATACTCATAGCTCCTCTTTGGGGTCAAACTTCTGTTGTATCTCTTACACTTATAAGTTTAGCAATTATTTAAAAATTTCAAAAGCGATTAACAAGCAAGCGGCAAATACAGCCATCACTTTAAATGATCCCGGGCTTAATTGAATGTTGTTGCTCATAATTTTGGTTTTTAATTGAATATTAATATACCGACGGACACCTTGTTTGTCTTAATACAGAATTATCATTAAGCGGGCCAAGGCGTATGCCAAATTTTAATACTACTGAAAAATAGGTATCTCCGTTCTTGGTATCACCTCGCTGTGTTCCTTCCGAAAATCTTGTCATACCGGGAAAAATAATTGGCTGCACTTTATCCGCCAGTTTACTTGCAATAGCTGCATCACCTGCAGATAAGTATTTGCTGAAATTATTCGGATCAATATATTTTGCACTTACGTCATCAATATAATCGGTAAATGTTTTACGGTATAAAAGTTCTGTACTCAGGTTAATACGCTCTGATGCATAGAATTTTAAACCGGCTCCAAAAGGGATATTTATCTGCGTTAATTTATAAGGCTTTACATTGGGGTATTCCGCCATGCCCTGTCCTTCCAGCCGCAGCGGCTGTAATGCATACCAGGTTTTATTTCCGGCAGCATCTGTTAAAGAACCTTTTGGATTAAAATGGAAAACGCCCACACCCAGCAGGCCATAAGGTCTTAATTTAGGCTCATAGCTTTTATCTCTTCTCAGCATCATGGTTGGATATAGCTCCAATGCCAGGTAGCCTTCCAGTACGGTAGTTTTAAAATCAAGATTGCGTTGCTTGCGCCACAATTCATCAATACCGGTGGTGGTAATAATAGCATCGCTGCCTTCCAGATAAGTTGCATCAGCAGCAAACCTTATACCCAGCCAGCCTTTTGGATAAGCCGTTACAAAAACTCCTTTCATCATTTTTGTAAACTCCAGGTTTATATCTTTAATGTCGTTGGTGCCTTTTCCTGAATTACCGCCCAGGTCGCCTAAAAAGAAGCTAGGGCCAAAGTTTAAACCAACTTCCCATTTAACCTTTTGGCCAAACATGAATGACTGCGAATATGTGTTGGAGAGAATGGTGAAGCTTAACAGAAGCAGCAGAACACGCTTTTGCACAAATTTGTGTAAATATGGCTTCATCAGAGATCAGGTTTAGTCTTTCGATATTATTGGATATTGGTATGGTAAGGACAGAAACCTGCTTACAAAGGAGGATAAAATGTACAAACCACGAAATAAAAACGGGAAACTGTTAAAGATATTGTACTGAATGTAAATTATTTGTTGAGGATCATTTCTATATGGGGAATTCCATCTTCCAGGTACTGGCTGCTGCAGGGCGCAAAACCCAGCGATTCGTAAAAGGCTGTAAGGTAAACCTGTGCACCAATCTTTATAGCAGTGCAGTTAAACTGGCTGAAACAACGGCTTATACTCTCTTTCATCAGCTGCCTGCCGGCACCAGTTTTGCGGTACGCCGGTGATGTTACCACCCTGCCAATGCTGGCTTCAGTATAGGAAATTCCCTGCGGAATTATACGTGTATAGGCAACCAGCTTGGTTCCATCCCAGCCGCAAAGATGCATCGATAAGAGATCCTTATCATCCGCATCCTGGTAAACACAGTTCTGTTCTACCACAAAAACCTCGTTACGCAGTTGCATAATGCTGTATAGTTCAGCAGCAGTAAGCTCGTCAAATTTTCTAAATATCCAGTTGAGTTGCATGTTTGTTTTTTTTGGCTCCGGCATTGGTGCAACAGGCATCTTCGGTGGGCCCCGATAGCTATCGGGGCACTCTTGTACCACATATCTTTATTCAGCATTACAGACCCTTTTTTCCACTTTCCATTTTAAACAACATAACTGCAGCAATTGACCTGGCCCTTGTTTTGGCCAGTTCTGCAATCTTGCCTTCAAACAGGTCATCCACCGTTGTTGTAAATAAATGCACCCAACTGTCGAAATGGGACTTTCGTATAGCTATTTTATTATTCAGATCGTAATGCACTTCCATAGCATTCTTTGTGTAAACAGGATTATCCAATAAGATGGTTTCCCAAAAATCTACGATAACAGGAATATGCTTTTCCCAGTTCATAGGTACCACTTCAGTAAAAATGAATCCAATGGTATTGTCTGCTTTTACTTTTTCATAAAACAGCAATACCATCTGCTCTATATCTGCCCTGCTGCTTATATCCGCTTTCATGGTATTTATTTTAGGAAAGGTACAATGTCTTTCAGGCTTACGGGTTTTTGCTGATCATCAATTTCAATAACTATACAATAGCCATTAGCGCCACCGGCTTTTGTTACAGCATCCACTAATTTCTGCTGATCGCTTTCTATCCTTTTTCCATCAACGGCACTCCAGGTTTCTTTTGTACATAAACAACCTTGCGTGGGTGTTAACGGGTAATAAGGCTGTTTTACATAATAGGCCGGGTTTACTGTAGTTCCGTGTGCAATAATTTCCGACCGTCCTGCCTGGCCTGCATAATAGGCTTCAAAAACCGGGCGGTAGGTTTTCCAGGAAGCCGGTAATAAAAACCGGTAGCTGTCACCCAAAGAGTGTGTTACCGAATCGCTTACATCGGTTGATTGCTCATAAGGTAATACCATCTGTATATTGGTAGTGGGGCCAATAAAAGTTCCTTTCGAAACTGCAAAACCAAACACTTTAAAAATACCCTGCGGTGTATTGCCATTGCTCAGGTAGCCGGGCATATTGGTACAACTGCGGGCCAGTTGCGGTACAGCAAAATATTTTCCGGCAGCATCTTTAATAAAGCTGCCATCTTTACCTCTTACCATTACTAATCCCGGGTAATTCCTGTTACTTCGCTGAAAGCTATAGATAACCATTTCATTGGGCAAAAATGTATTGCTGGTTAAATCTTCTACCGGCGGGCGTTTAGCAGCTGTAGGCAGCAGCTTGTTCTTTAAAACAGTAAAAAAAGGTATTTCAGTTGCAGACCCGGATTTTTGCTGCATAGCTTCCATGCGTTTCAGCAAAACAGTTTTGTAGGTCTCTGTTTTGTTATTCAAAAAAATGTATTCGCAGCACATAGCAAATAACTTTGTATCATTGGTAGTACCTGCAAGCGCTGCCACCTGCTGCAAAAAATCTTTTGGGTAAAGCGGGTAAATCAATTGCAGTATAGCTTTTTGAAATGCAGTGCTTCTTAACGAAACCGAATCCATTGCAGTGCGTATCCTTGCATCAATAAATGGTGCCCTGTAATTGAGCAATTCCATTGCATCAAAAGCTTCCTGCCAGTTCTCTTCGGTACTATCTGTAAGATTTAACAACAGGTTTTTATTGATGCTGTTATTTACCAGGTTCTTATATTCCTTTGCTCTTGATTCCTTTGTTGTGTAAGGAGCATAAGGAATTTTATCTTTTTGGGCCTGTGTGTACAGGTATAAAAAACAAGAAAGAAAAAAAACACTAATGAGGCTCTTTATCATACCTGCAAAGTAATTAAAAAAAACATCCTGCCGGTTGGCAGGATGCATATTATAATAAACTCTTTATTTTTTACGGAACATAGGTGGTAAGAAAGGCCTGTATCTTATTGTAGGTATCTGTAAAAGTAGTAGCCGTCCAGCTATCAACATGTCCAAGTCCTGTGTAAGGATAATATTCATTGGCTACAGTTGCTGTAATTAATTTGTTTTTTAAAGCCACAGATTGTGTATTTGCATTAACGATCAGATCTGCAGTGCCCTGGAAAATAATAGTGGGGCAGGCATTTGCAGTAGTAGTATAAGTTACCGGACTTGATGAATTGTACAAAGCAGCATTGCTTGTGGGTGTTCCGCTCATTAAAGCTGTAATACCTAATTGATTTATTGGGTTAGATGCATAGTCGGTGTACATAGCGGCCATATCGGTTGGCCCGCAATAATCAATTACCGCTTTTATTTTTGGTGTTTGGTATTTATATGCCTGCAATAGGGACAAGTGCCCGCCTGCGCTTGCTCCCAGCAATACAAATTTATCGCTGATAAGGAATGTTGCACGGTTGCTGTAAATAAAATCAATAGCAGCTTTAACGTCGTTTTCCTGGGTAGGAAAAACATTAGTTGCCGGTATGGCAGCCAAACGGTAATTGATATTGAAAATAGCATAATCTGGAAGCCGTTTTTTCAGACTGTCGATATTGGTGGCGTAATCAGCTTTGTCTCCTCCTATCCAGGCACCTCCATGTATCATTACAATAACCTTGGTACTGGCAGTAGTTCTGTTTGCCGGTAAATAAATATCCATCTTTTGTTTGGCATCAGATCCGTAGCTGGTGTCCATGGTGGTTCTTGCTGCTACGGGTGTTGGCACAGGGCCTCCGCCCAGGTCATCATCACCCTTGCCACAGGATGTGAACAGCACTAAAAAAAATACCGAGAGAGGAAACAGAATTTTTACTTTCATATAGTTTTAATTGAAGTTTAAAAATACAATTATTATGATAAAAAATAATTGATTTTTGTTTTCAGGCAATCTTTTGCATCTGGGTAAGCCGTTTGTAAATGCTTTCTTCTATCTCAATCAGCTCAAAATGATTACCTCGTTCTACAATACAGCCATCCTGCAATATTAAAATTTCATCAGCTTCTTTGATGGTACTTAAACGATGGGCGATCACCAGTGTTGTTCTACCTTCCATTAAATTATTCAGTGCATCCTGAACCGATTTTTCTGATTCAGTATCCAGCGCAGATGTAGCTTCATCTAAAATCAGAATAGCCGGGTTCTTGAAAACCGCCCGTGCAATGCTGATACGCTGGCGCTGCCCGCCTGATAAACGAATGCCCCTGTCGCCGATATTGGTTTCATAACCATCTTCGGTATCAACAATAAATTCATGTGCGTTGGCAATTTTTGCAGCTCTTATCACTTCTTCCATACTTGCATCGGGTTTTCCCAAAGCAATATTGTTAAAGATAGTGTCATTGAACAGGATGATATCCTGTGTTACAAAACTCATATGGCTTCTTAAAGATTCCATGGTGTAGCTGCGTATATCTTTCCCATCAATGCTGATGCTGCCACTGGTAACATCATAAAACCTGGGCAACAGGTCGGCAATGGTAGATTTACCTACCCCCGATGGACCTACCAATGCAATGGTCTTTCCTTTTTCAATAGTGAAATTGATACCTGTTAAAACCGGCCTGTCGGAATAACCAAAACAAACATCTTTAAATTCAACCAGTTTATCAAATGATTGCAGAGCTACTGCATTGGGATGATCAGCTACTTCGATCTTTGTATCCAGCACTTCCAGTATTCTTTGTCCCGATGCCTCGCCACGCTGAATATTGGCAAGTGCAACTACCATGGCTTTGGCAGGACGAATAACCTGTGAGAATATAGCAATAAAGGCAATGAATTCGCTCGCCTGCAGGCCGGAAGGGTTACCGCTCTTGTTCTGTAAGATCATAGTGCCGCCATAAATTAATATGCAGGCTACCACAATTACGCCCGATACTTCTGAAAAAATCGGGGCAAGTTCTCTTCGTTTAAAACCCTGTAAACTTGCTTTACGGTAAAAATCATTTTCACGGCTGAATCTTTTTACCACAAACCCGGTAGCATTAAAAGAACGAATGATACGCATGCCCATCAGTGTTTCATCAATAATGGTTAGCAACCTGCCAATGGATGATTGCATGTCTGTTGCTTCTTTGCGTAATCTTTTGGTAACTGTGGCTATACCAATGGCCGATATTGGGATGATTATCAATGTAAACAAAGTGAGCTTTACCGAAATAGCAAAAAGGGCAATAAAATACCCGATCATAATGTAGGGCTCTTTAAACAATACCTCCAGCGAATTGGCTGCCACGGCTTCAATTTCAAACACATCTGAATTCATGCGTGAAAGCAGGTCGCCTTTTTTTTCTTTGGTAAAATACCCCATGTGCAGGTAATTTATTTTTTCAAAAATGGCCTCCCGAATTTTTTTTACCAACAGGGTTCTGGCGCTAACCATGCTGCGCTGTGCAAAGTACCTGAATACATTGGTGAGTACCACTGATAAAACAATGAGCGCAGCAATAAAATATAAAGCATATACCGGGTTCAGTGTTTTTAAATGATATACCTGGTAGTAAAAAAGATCTTTAAAATAACCACCGGAAAATGAAAACTGCGGAGCGGTTGCATATCGCTGCATACTTTCTGCTGTTTGGTTATCAAACAAAAAATTTAATAACGGTATAATTAAAGCAAACTGAAAAATGCTGAAGAATACAGCTATAAGAGTGAACCCAAAAAAAGGGACTACAAATTTCCCGTAAGGCTTTGCAAATTTTAATAACCTGCGGTATGTCTTCATGTGGTTGTTTACTAATTAAAATAATGAGCGATAAATTTTCCAGTATTCCTGCGCAGCAATATTCCAGTCGTATTCTTTCCCTTTCTGAATGATCTTGTCCTGCATTTTGAAAAGTTTATATTGCTTCATGCCTGTTACAAAAGTTTCCTTCATATGGTCAGCCGAAAAATTCTCAAAGTAAAAAGCAACATCGCCGCCTATCTCGGGTAAGGCAGTTTTATCCGACAGAAATAAGGGTTTGCCTACTGACATGGCTTCCGTTACCGGCAGGCCAAAACCTTCGGCTGTTGACGGAAATGCAAATGCATGGCAATTATTAAAATACCACGATTTTTCAGATTCAGATACGGGACCCAATAATTTTACTTTTTTTGAAATGCCCATTTTTTCTGTAGCATCTAAAATTGATTGATAGTAACCCACATCGTCAATGCGGCCGGCAATCAGCAATTCAAGTTGCTCCTGGTCCTGCACCAGCGGTAATAAGCTATGAAAATTCTTTTTAGGCATGATGGTGCCCAGCGAAAATATAAATGGCTTCTGAGGTTTGTAAGATTGCTTCAGTAACTGGGGTTTTGTAAGTGTGTTGGTGCCATTGTGAATAACATATACAGGCTTATTGTTTACTTCACAATAAAATTTCAGATCATTTCGTGCATACTCACTGATGCAGATGATCACATCTGCCCGGTTAATAAGTTTTTGCAAACGCCTGAGATTTCTTTGCTTTTTAAATTCAGGTTTTGAAGGATCATACATGAAATTAAGGTCATGTACAGATAAAACCACTTTTATTTTTTTATCCCGGAAAGGCAGATAATAACTGTCCTGGTAGGTAGCATGCCATACAGTATAATTTTTCAGAGTTGGCATCCTGAATTTATGCAGTTCAGTTTGGGCAATATGTTTGCATTTATTGGCAAATAAATATTCTGTACCAACCGGACTGTAAAAACTAAGTTCTTCAGTTTCTGGCGTTACAAAGCCTGCAATATGATTACCCAGGTTTAAACAATAATGGTATAAACCTGTGTTTTCATACTTCATCCTTTCACAATCAAATATTATCCTGTTCTTCATGCTAAAGGGGTTAACTTACTGAGCCATTGAATTGTGAATGTAGACTGTAAAAGACCACAATTTACAAAAATAGGCTGCCTGATTGCTGCAAAAACTGTGCAAGATCATTTGGCAGAATGATTTATAATACAACTAGTGATTTAAGGAAACGATATCTTGTATTTTAGCAGCAAAAAAATAACAAAATAATTGTGCTTGGTACGATTATAGCTGCAATTAAATTTTTCATAAAAACTTGTATGCATAAAATTATCCTGGATTGTGATCTGATGCGTTACCGGGATTCAGGCCTCTATCATTATTGCCTGAATTTAGGTATGTATGTAAAACGATTGCTGGAAAAAGAAGAGGAAGGCTGTATCGGTTTTTATGTTCCTGCTGCTGAGAAGCATTCATTCGGACCAGGCTCAGAATGTATCATAGAAAAGAAATGGCACCAGAAATTGTTTAAGCCATTTTTATGGGATTGCGATATCTGGCATGCACCATTTCAATCAGGAAGGATTGTGCCGCCTGCCAATAAAAAAATAAAAGTGGTGCTTACCATTCACGACCTGAATTGCCTGCATGAAGGAAAGACACCGAAAGAACAAATGCAAAGCCTGCAGAAAACACAGCAGCTGATTGACCGAAGTGATGCACTGGTTTGCATTTCCAATCATTGTAAAAAAGATGTGTTGGAGAACCTGGAAGTGAAAGATAAACCGGTTTATGTAATTCATAACGGCACGCACCAGGTTGATATACCGCCTGCAAAGCCTGAAGGTTATCTTCCAGTAAGACCTTTTTTATTTGCCATGGGATATGTAAACCAGAAAAAGAATTTTCACACACTTATTCCATTGTTAAAAGATGAGGGGATTGAGCTTGTAGTGGCAGGCAAACTGGATGATGCAGATTATGTAAAGAAAATGAAACTGGCTGCTGCAAAAGAAGGGGTTACAGACAGGCTGCATATCCTGGGCCCTGTATCAGAGCCGGATAAGGCCTGGTACCTGCAAAATTGTGAAGCCTTTTTATTGCCTTCGCTGGCCGAAGGGTTTGGTGCACCTGTGGTAGAAGCTATGCGATTTGGTAAACCACTTTTTTTGTCAAACAGAACCTCGTTACCTGAAATTGGTGCAGATGTCGCTTTTTATTTTGATGACTTTAGTAGTGATCACATGCAACAGGTTTTTAAAGAGGGCATGATGCAGTACAGCCAAAACGGCCTGGCCCAAAAGATCATCAATCGGGGAAATGATTTTAACTGGGAAGAAAAAGCGAAGGACTATTTAAAAGTATACCAGTCACTACTATAAAATAAAAGTATGGAACAGCCTGCAAGGAAATGGAATACAGGGTTGGTGTATGACTTTGGAAAAAGAAGATCTGAGTTATGCAAGGCCATGGATTATAAGCAAGACTGGTTTAAGCGCTGGTGTAATGAACTGGATGAACAACCTAATTGTCACCGCAAACAATGGGAATTTGTGTACATCATGCAGGCCTTGTGGGAGCGTGGTTGTATTGCCAAAGATAAAAGGGGATTGGTATTTGCAGCCGGTACCGAACCATTACCGGCCATGTTTGCAAAATATGGAGTGAACATACTGGCTACAGACATAATGCCGGAGAAAGGAATTGAAAAGGGCTGGATCAATGGTAACCAGCTTTGCTTTGGTGTAGAATCTTTAAACAACAGAGGTATTTGTGCCGCAGATGAATTTAAAAAAAGAGTGCAGTACCGGCCTGTGGACATGAATGATATACCCGATGACCTTATCGATTTTGACTTTAACTGGAGTAGCTGCTCTTTTGAACATTTGGGAACCCTGGAGAAAGGATTTCAATTCTTAAAAAATCAACTGGAGACACTGAAGCCCGGCGGCTGGTCGGTGCATACAACAGAGTACAATGTTTCCAGTAATGACGAAACACAGGAAAACAACGATACCGTAATTTACCGCCAGCGGGATATTGAGCAAATTGTACACGAGCTGAGAAATCAGGGACATTTTGTGGAAGAAGTGAGTTTTGCTTTAGGAGGCTTGCCCGAAGACTTTATGGTAGATACCGAACCGCATCAGCAAAAAGTACATTTAAAATTACAGGTAGACAAGTATGTGGTTACATCCATCGGCCTTATCATCCAAAAGAAATTTTAATACCCGTATTTATCTTTCCACAACGACTTTAAAAATTTCCGCAATTCTTCTTCCCGTAGATTTTTACCGGGCTCAAAAAATGTAGTACCATTAATGGCATCCGGTAAATACTCCTGCGGCGAAAAATTGTTCTCGTAATTGTGCGAATATTCATAACCCTTTCCATAGCCTTCTTTCTTCATCAGTTTGGTTGGTGCATTGCGGATATGTAAAGGCACGGGCAGGTCGCCATGTGTTTTTACGGCGCTCATAGCGGCACCAATGGCAACTGTAGCGGCATTGCTTTTGGCGCTGCTGGCCAGGTATATGGCGCATTGCGAAAGTATCAGCTGCGATTCGGGGTAACCGATCTTGTTCACAGCATCAAAACTTGCATTGGCAAGCAGTAAAGCATTTGGGTTTGCGTTGCCGATATCTTCACTGGCAAGTATCAGCATTCTGCGGGCAATGAATTTTACATCTTCGCCACCTGCTATCATTCTTGCTAAATAATATACTGCTGCATTGGGATCGCTGCCGCGGATAGATTTGATGAAGGCCGAAATGATATCGTAATGCTGCTCACCTTTTTTATCGTAGAGTGCAATACGCTGCTGGGCAATTTCCATTACAGCTTCATCGGTAATTACAGCATTATCGCCCAATGCATCCGTAACCAGTTCCAGCAGGTTCAATAATTTTCTTGCGTCACCGCCGGATATATTGATGAGTGCTTCAGTTTCTTTCAGTTCTATCTTTTTTGTTTTCAGAACCTCGTCATTTTTTATGGCATGTTGCAGCAAAGCAACCAGGTCTTTTTCATCCAATGCTTTTAAAATGTATACCTGCGTTCTGCTCAGCAAGGCACTGTTCACTTCAAAAGAAGGATTTTCTGTGGTAGCTCCAATCAGCGTAATGATCCCTTTTTCCACTGCACCCAGCAAAGCATCCTGCTGGCCTTTGTTAAAGCGGTGTATCTCATCAATAAATAAAATAACACTGCTTTGCTTTTTGGCCAGTTCAATTACTTCTCTTACTTCTTTTACGCCCGATGAAATGGCACTGAGTGTATAAAACGGAACCTGTAATGTTTGTGCAATGATATTGGCAATGGTTGTCTTACCCACGCCCGGCGGCCCCCAAAGGATCATACTTGGGATTTTTCCATGCTCTATGGCTGTACGTAAAATACTTCCCTTGCCGGTAAGATGCTGCTGCCCAACCAATTCATCAAGCGTGGTGGGGCGTAGACGTTCGGCAAGAGGAGGGAGAGAAGTCAATGAATTAAGAATTAAAAATTAGGAATTAAGAATCAGGTTCCTTTAAACACAAATATAATGATCATATTCCGGGCTATTTTTTAAGCCTTTATTATGTTACAGGAATATTCGTGCAATTAGTGTCTTTAATTCGTGTAATAAAACCTTATGCCTTCAGATCCAGCTTTATCTGCAACTCATTAAACTGCTTTTCTGCAATCTCACTCGGTGCATCCAGCATCACATCTCTTCCAGAATTGTTTTTAGGGAATGCGATAAAGTCACGAATACTTTCGCTGCCGCCCAATATGGCACACAACCTGTCGAAGCCAAAAGCCAGGCCACCATGCGGCGGCGCACCATATTCAAAAGCTCCGAGTAAGAATCCGAATTTATGTTGCTGTTCTTCTGCATCCATACCTAAAGCTGCAAACATTTTTTCCTGCAGTTCTCTTTGATAGATACGGATGGAACCTCCACCAATTTCATTGCCGTTTAGCACCATATCATAGGCATTGGCTTTAATGCCGGCATAGGGATGTTCTAAATATTTATCCAGGTCCTCCACTTTGGGAGAGTTGTTGATCATGATATCTACATGATCTGGCTTGGGACTGGTAAACGGATGATGCCTGGCTACCCAACGACCTGCACCACCACCATCCTGGTCTTCCAGGGCAAACTCAAATAAGGGGAAATCCAATACCCATAGTAATTTGAATTCCTCAGGCTTGCGCATGCCCAGTTTGTCGGCCATGTACATTCTCAGGTCGCTGATGGCTTTGCGGGTTCTTTCTTCGGCACCGGCTAAAATTAAAATAAGATCGCCCGCTTTGGCATTGGCTGCTTCGGCAATGGCTTTTAATTTGTCTTCGGTATAAAATTTATCGATGCTGCTTTTACATGTTCCATCGGTATTGCATTTGATAAAAGCCAGGCCTTTCATGCCTATCTGCGGACGTTTCACCCACTCCGTCAACTCATCTGTTTGCTTGCGACTGTATTCGCTGCAGCCTGGAACGGCAATGGCAATAACAGTTTCCGCTTCGTTGAACACAGGGAAATCTCCTGCTATCAATGCTGCTTTATTTTCTTTTGTTTGAAAAGTATGTGATGGAAATTTAAGATTGCAGAGTTTGATATCGAAACGGATATCGGGCTTATCGTTGCCATAGGTAAACATAGCATCTTCCCAGGTCATGCGCTCCACGGTATCTGTGTAATCAATATTCTTTACATCTTTAAAAATACGTTTCACCAAACCTTCAAACATGTTGATGATATCTTCCTGCTCTACAAATGCCATTTCGCAATCTATCTGTGTAAACTCGGGCTGGCGGTCGGCACGCAGATCTTCATCACGGAAACATTTTACAATTTGATAGTAACGGTCGTAACCACTCACCATCAGCAATTGCTTGAATGTTTGCGGGCTTTGTGGCAATGCATAAAATTGTCCGGGATTCATTCTTGATGGAACCACAAAATCCCTTGCACCTTCCGGTGTGCTTTTAATTAAGAAAGGCGTTTCAATATCCATGAAATTATTTTCATGCAGGTAGTTACGGGTACTGCGGTTTACCTGGTAACGCAGTTCTAAATTTTTCTTCACTGCATTTCTTCTCAGATCGAGGAAACGATATTTCATGCGGATGTCATCACCGCCATCGGTATCATCCTGTATGGTAAAGGGAGGAACGGCTGATTTATTGAGCACTTTAAATTCACTCACCAGGATCTCAATATCGCCGGTGGGGATATTGGCATTTTTGCTGCTGCGCTCATTTACTTTACCGCTAACCTGCAGCACAAATTCACGACCCAGCGGGTTGGCATCCAAATCTGCATTCAGCGCTTCTGAGAATAATAACTGGGTAATACCGTAGCGGTCACGCAGGTCCACAAAAGTGATGCTGCCGAATTTGCGAACGGTTTGTACCCATCCGGCCAGGGATACTTCTTTATTGATATCGCTTAATCTTAATTCGCCACAGGTGTGAGTTCTGTACATTAGTTGTATTTGTTTGATTTTTGGATTGCAAATATAAGCCTGAAGGCGGAGTTATTTTAAAAACCCGCTGTTGGGGCTGATGAAACTGCCAAAATTTACGTTTGCAATGCCAAAATCAATCATAACATCGCCAATGTTAACATTAACACCGGCATTGCGAACGTTTACATTGCCAATGTTAGTCATCACATTGCCATTGTTATTTATAACATCGGCATTGTGTCTAATTACAGGCCGGTGTATTTAGTTGCAATGGCGATGTTGACTTTTATTTTTAGATTTTTTCTAATAATTGGGTCAATTTGACTTGCCCTGCCCTGAAGGGGCAGGGCAATCGAATAAGAGTTTACTATTGCACAAATTGCTTTCGCTTTGGTAAAAGCCCAATAAAGATATTCTGTACAAGAGTGTCCTTCGACTTCGCTCAGGATAAACTGCCAATGCAGCCTGATAACATTTCTTTCGCCGGGTACAAAGAAACCGCTCCGTAGTATGAGATGCTTCGTTCCTCAGCACGACTGAAGCGAAGGGACAAAAACAAAAAAGCCCCCGAAGGGGCTTTAATTCTATAACCGCCGACAGGGTTTGCAACCGCTGTCGGGGGTTTTATAACCGCTGTCGGGATTTATTAATTCGCTTCCGGCTTATCATTCTTCTTTGTGTCCATCATTTCCATCAGTTTCATACCTAATAATCCGTTGATGCCGCCATCGGTGCCGGTTCCGCCGCCAATAAGGATATCAGGAATGATCTTGATATTGCCTTTGGCGATCTCTTCGGTGATCTTGTATTTGGTAAAGTTATCACCGCCCATGGCTTTAACCTGCAGCTCGTAAGCTTCAGCAGTTGATTTACCAATGGCCATGATCTTTTCAGCTTCGGCCAAACCGGTTTTGCTGATCTTTTCAGCATCGGCGCTGGCGTTTAGCTTGGTGGCTTCGGCCTGGGCACCTGCACGGGCCTTGGTGGCTTCCGCTTCGGCATTTGCACGCATTTTGGTGGCAGTTGCTTCCGCATCTACCTGCAGTTTTAAACTGTTGGCATCACCTTCCGCTTTTTTAACGGTAGCATCCGCTGTGCGTTGAGCAATCTCCACACTTTGCTGTGCTTTTACAATTTCCTTCTGCATATCTGCAATGGCCGTTTCTTTTTCCATACCCTGGCGTTTTTCCTGTGCCAGTCTTTGGGTGGTATAGGTCTTTTCTTCTTCCTGTGCAATCTTACGGTCGGTAAGGGTTTTCATCAACGATTCAGGAGGAACGATGTCACCTATCAAAGTATCCACCGCATTTACGTTGTATTCGTCCAGCACATTTTTAATATGCTCCTTGGCCGCCATCTGCCTTTCTTTACGGGTGCTTAAGAAAGAGATCACATCACTGTCCTGCGCCGAGTTACGGAAATAGTTACCGATCGTTGGTTCCAGCACCTGGCTAACCAGGTTGTTCATGCTACCGAAACGTGCAATTACTTTGGGCGCTTCATTGGCAGGTATATGTATGATCTGCGACACATCGAGGTTGAAAGGGAAACCGTCCTGCGAACGAACTGTGATGGTACTTAAATTCTTATCCAGCTGGTGCGATTCGCTTCTTGCATTTGCCCAGTTAAGCACCAGGTTGGTGGTGGGCACCAGTTCTACCTTCATAATGTATTTGTTGAAAGGATATTTACCGGGGCCATAAGGCTCCATCCATACACCGCGGTTTCCTTTGGCAACAATATTACCGTGTTTAAAGCTTTCGCCGGTAAGGTCCTGTCCATCCTGGCCAATATAGCTGATCACCACACCCACGTGGCCGATAGGCACATCGGTCATGGGCACTTCTTCAATTTGTATAGCCCATGGGTTGATATTATAACTACCAGCCAGTATGATAGAGGGCTGCAGACCACGGTTACCATCGTTTTTCAGGAACTTGTCGAAATCCTGGAAATTATTATGGCCTTCAATATACTTACCCGCTATCTGGCCGCTTTCAATAGGCTGACCGTCTAAGCTGGTTACAATGCCCACCATATTCTCGTGAATGATCACCATGGGGGTAACAGTAACGGTAAATGCGTATGTATTGATACGATATGTACCTGCAGTGATGTAGGCTGTTTGACGGCCTTTTTGCCCGCCATTGTTCAGGAATGCTTCGGCATCCTGGAAGTTATCACTTTCTACCTTGCGGCCTAAGATGGCGCCGGTAGGTATTTCGGCACCGTCGTTTGCCAGCACCAGGCCTATATTACCCTCGGGTATTACCATAAAGGGATGCATATCTACCCCATACTGCCAGGGCCACATACCCCAGTACAAACCGGGTGCAAGCGTTTTGCCCTGGAAACCAGCTTCGCCTTTGGTGGCAATGATGCGGCCATCGGGCAGCGAACGGTTTGGCCCAAAGAGCACGAATTTTTTGGTAACCAGTCCGATCCTGTTCTCCGGTACGATGACCATACCAAAGAGGAAGCGGAGAATGAATTTGTACAAAAGCAGTGATACCAGGATTACCAGTATCCACCAGTAATTGGCAAAGAAATTTGAAAGATCCATAGTTGTGCGTTTTAGTTTTTATTTGTTTTGGTTGCAGCCGGCATACACTTCGGCCATTGGCCCCACTATGCCTGATCGATTGTACGGTATTTTAATTAACATCAAGCTACTGATATTTATTAAAAAACACGTTAATAAATCATTACTGTAAATTAATTGTGGAAAACTGCTGGTGGCTTTACTTGCTGACGAAAGTTAAAGAGAAGGGCAGCAATAAGATGGTACATTTTACATTAGAGCGAGGCTCCATTTATGTTTGAGATGTAAAGGTATATTGACGGTAATTGTTGCGCAATAAAATCCGATATGGGTGGAATTTTTACTTTCACAAGTGGTAGAGTATGTATTATGAGTGGTAAGCAGGTTATTATAAACCGGTAAATTTCGTTTCTGCAAAGAAACGGCAGTTACAAAATGTGAGGATTTTTTTGTGAGAATTTAAATTCTCACAAAAAAATCCTCACAAAAAAACCGGTTTCTATATTATTCCACAGTTACCCTTATCCCTTCGCTGTGACTGGTAAACTCCGGTGCATACATACACTGAATGGTGGTAATGCCATTGCTGAAATTACCGGCATGGGTTACAAACATAGGGTACTCAAAAACATAGCTGCCACGGGCCAGCCAGCCAAAGAAGAAATTGGTGCTGGCATCTTTGGTGCTTTCGTAATAACCAAGGCCGCCCTGGTATTTGTATTCGCTGAGCACATTCACGGGTTCCATACAGGCGGCACGCATGTCTTTCATGTGAACGTATTCCATGTCGCGGTCAACTTTCAGTTCAATGCGTACTTTTATCTTATCGCCTACTTTTAACTGGGCGCCATCTGCCAAAGCAACCAGTACCGGTCCTTTTTCTGAATTCTTTTCGATGAATAATTTCTTTACCAGTCTTAAAGGAGTTTCGGCTGAAGTTATTTTGTCGAGGTCTTCGAAGTATTGCCAGTAGACGGAGCCCCAGCTTGATGTGCTGATTTGTTGATTTGATGATTTGGTGATGCTGACAGCGATATTGCCCATACCAGGTTTTACATCTTTGGCTTCAAATCTGGTTTTGAAATAGCCGGTTCCGGCTTCGGTGGCATCATCAGTACTTTTTACAATTGTATTTCCTAAACTGATGGTCACTTCTTTTTCTTCAGCTAACCAGTTGTTGCCACCAAGTAATAATGCATAACAGGCTTCAGCCGTGGCTTTGGTGGTTTTCCAGTTTTGTGTTTGCTTTTGTTTAAGCAGCCAGGTTTTCAGGTCATCCACAGTTGTATTGTTCTTGTCAATATCCATGAATGCTTCTATCATCATGGCCTGGCTTTCTATTGGAGCCTGGTGCCAGTAATAGCCGCCGGTGGTCCATTCTTTCCAGTACATGCCCGTTTCTTCTTTGTTGATGGCATTTTCTTTCAGCGATTTTAAGATGGCTTTTGGCGTTACCGCATCATTATTCCTGTTTAACGCCAGGGCTATCATGGCCTGCATATACTTGCTGTTGCTGAGCCAGTATTTTTTTGCCTGGCCGGTATAATAATCAACAGCTTTTTGCGAAGCAGCAGCAACTTTATATTCGGGGAAGAAACTGCGCATGTACAGATACTGTACCTGGATATAGCTTAAATGATTGTCTTTAAGCTTTGCTTTGTACTTAATTAAATCATCGTAATCTTCTTTTATTTTTTTATCAAGATATGGGATGGCTTTATCAATGATGGTTTTGATACTTTGATAATTATCCCCGCTTAATGCATTTAGTTTTCTTAAATGGCCGATGCCGGTTGTAATATACTGCGTCATGTAGCGATCATCCTGCCCGCCTTTGAACCAAACAAAGCCACCATTGCTGCTCTGCATTTCTTTCAGTTTGCTGAAAGCTTTTTCCTGCTCTGCACTCATACGCACCATATCAAACAGCAAAGCAATATTTTTCTTTTGCTGATTTTCATTTTGTGCATCCAGCACCCAGGGCGTTTCCTGCAATAAGGCTGATTTTAATTCTTCATTTTTTTGCAGGTTAGAAAGTAAAGCAGCGGTATCTATATTCTTCCATTTTTCAAAAACTGCTTTTATTTTCGGCATGCTTCGGCTAATATAAGATGCCAGTGTATTTGCATAATAACGGTTGAAGGTCTGCTCGGCACATTCATACGGATACTCCATTAAATAGGGCAGGGCCTGCACAGCATACCAGGCCGGGTTGCTTGTATATTCTACAGTAAGTGCATGATTGCTGAGGGTTGTGCTGCCGCCGCTATTGAGTAATTTATCAAACCTGAAAGTTTTTGTTGTTTGATTGCGCAGGTTAAGCGGCATGCTTTCGGTAACCAGCATGCGGTTAGTCAAGATGGGTATTGCCATTTCTTCACCATCAGAAAATTCTCCGGCTTTGGCGACGATCCTGTAGGTCATGGCCGAATTGAAATTGAACGGAATTTCCAACGGGAATTTTACTGCCTGGCTTTGTCCGGGTGCAATGGTGAAATACTGCGAAGGGAAAACATTTTTAAACCAGCCATCAACCGGTTTGTTGGTAGCTGCATCCAGTAATTCAAGCGTGGCAATACCGGTTACTTCTTTTTCGCCCAGGTTTACAATTTTGGCACTGAACTCCATGTTATCTCCTTCTCTCATGAACCGGGGAGCATTGGGCTGCACCATCAATGGCTTTTGGGTGATGGTAGTTTTTTCGCTGTAGGCGCTGGCAGCATCTTTAGTATGTGCCAGGGTCATCAGCTTCCATTTGGTTAATGCTTCGGGCATGGTGAAAGAAAATTCAATATTGCCTTCAGCATCTGTTTTAAGATCGGGGAAGAAGAAAGCGGTTTCGTTGAAGTTTTTGCGGACTTGTATGGAAGCTGCAGTTTTGGAGTCATTATTTTCTCCTTTATTAGTTTTCATATTAAATACGGTTGAGTCTGCTACTCCGTCTGCATCTATATCTCCACGCCCACCTTTACGTTTAATTCCAAATGCACCATTAACAACAACTTCCTTCATTCCAGGACTTGGTGGCGGCGGAGGAGGTACACCTTTGGTTACTACGACTGCATCGGCCATCGGAGCTGCATTTGCACTTGTCATCACCACCCCTCCTCTATAATATCCTCCACCATACTCATAAAAACTCAAAAGCTGGTCATAAGATTTAGCTGCGGCGGTCAAATAATCATATTCCATCCTGTTTAATTCATCAGAATTCACTTTTGTAAATCCATTCACGTTCCAATAAATAGTATTGTACAATCCCGGCCAGATATTTGGCCTTTGCCAGCCATGCGGTTTAAACTGGTCAAGGCTTGCATCGTACATACCGGCGAGCATTTCAGCGGCAACCTTCTCGCCTTTGTTACCGGTAATTTTTACTTTCCATTTTTCATTGGCACCGGGTAATAATTTATCGCGGAAGGTTTCGTAACTGATATTCAGGTCTTTATTACTCCAGGGAATGCTAAAGCCCTGGTTGCCTTTATAAACACGGTTGTGTTTTACAAAAGCATAGCTCATGGCCATGCCGCCGCGATCTTGTTCCGTAACGGTTTGCGCAAATGGAGCAGATTGGGAACCGGTTAAGGTTTTGTATGTAAGTGTATTGGTTTTATCCATTTTACTTAGTGAATGGATGAGCCAGATATTATCAAAGCCGGTTTTGATATTGTAGTTAATAAATTCACCAGGCTCTGCACTGCCTTTGGTTACATCCAGTTTTACAGCCTCGTATATTTTTTCATTGGCCGTGTTGCCGGTAAGCTGAATGTATTTTTCTGCTCTTACCAGTTCACCATATTTATCTGTTGTGGTAGCAATGATCTTATACCAGCCACTTGAGAATTTTGAACCCGCCTGTCCGGCCGGCAGGTTTTGAATTTCGAATTTTGAATTTTCTGCCGTGCTGTCTGTTTTGTCCAGAATTTTTTCTGCCAGCGGCCATTTGTCTTTCAGGTCTTCGTCTTTATAAATATCATAGGGAAAATAGCCTTCGTACTCATTCTTGCTCATGATAAACTGGTCGGGCATTTCCCAATACCTGCTGCGGAAAATTTTTGTGGGCGATATTACTTTGGTGATGGTAACATTCACTTTTGCCTTTTCAAAAATATCGTTGAGGTTGGTAGTAGAAATGTTCAGGTTTTTCAGACTGTCGGCAGGCAATGATTCCGGCATGTTTATGTTTAGCTGTATCATCTGGTAAGCAACGGCTACCGAAGTATTACCACTCCTGGTTTCGCCATTGATGTCGGTAATATCAGCACTCACTTCATAATAAAATGTTGGCTGATCTTTTTTATTAACTGATTCATCAGGTATGGCTTTGAATTTAATTTTGAATTCGCCTTTGGCATCGGTTGTTGTTATGCCGTTGGTAATTTCTGTTTCTTCCCCGTTGCCCGATGGAAATCCTTTATAATAGCCGCCCCATCCCCACCAGATAGGGTAGCGCACTTTACGTACAACACGATAGCTTACTTTGGCTCCATCTACATTGTTGCCTGCATAGGCTTTTGCTGCGCCGGTAACTTCAATGATGTCGTTAACCCGGTAAGTGCCCTTGGGTTTTTGTATTTCGGTAAAAAATTTCGGACGTTTATATTCTTCCACACTAAAACTTACAGAAGATTTGGTGGCCGTATCATACAGGTTGAAATTGCCATTCATTACACCTTCGGGCAGTTTAAATGATCCATGATAACTGCCAAATTCATTGGTGGTAACTGAAAGCTCAGCCGATTTTTGGCCGTTGGCATCCTTAAGCTGGATGGTGGTTTTATAGTTGGGAACCACGCCGCTTTTTAAAACATCTTTTTCTTTTGAAGTAACAATACCCTTGAAGTACAATGTTTGCCCCGGGCGATAAATAGAGCGATCCGTAAACAGAAATGTGTGTTTTTCAAACTCAGGGCTGTAGCTATTGTAGTTATAGCTTGCATTATTCTCATCCATAAATAATTCATCAGTTCCGTAAGTTACCTGTAAAAAGAAATTCCGGTACTCCTTGCTTTCTTTTAGTTTAAAAAAGCCGTTCTTATCTGTTGTGTATTTTTCTGCTTTAATATCCTCATAATTATTCTTGTTGTAATTGTATTTCTGTTCCCATGCCTGTACCTGTGCATTGGCAAGCGGCTGTCCATTGTCACGGTCAAGCACATAGTAATCGTTATTGTTCGTATGTATATAGCTGATATTGCTTACATAGGTCTGCTGTTTTGCAATGATGTTTTTGGTAAGCGAAAAGGAAGGTTCAATGCTGGCAAGAATTAAATAAGTGCCGTTAGCAAGCCCGTCAATTTTAATTTCAGTGCTGTGTTCCTGGAAATCCTGTAAGTCAGGCAAATTAACAGTCCAGCTTTTTACAGGCTTCATATCTGTGTATGCTTTCCATAATTTTTCATATTCTCTCCTGTCAAGGCTTTTCAATTCTTCCCTGCTTGTTTTTACCACACGCAGGTAAAGTGTTTTAATGTTCTTGTATTTTACAAGGCTTCGGAATGGTTGCAGCGGTACATTCACCTGCTCTGTTTCAATATTTAACGATGGTTGTTCTATCTGCAGGCTTGTATTTTTGGCATTGACGCCTCCTTCCGATTTGGGAAATCTTGTATAAGCCAGTTCAAATAATAATTTGGCTCTTTTTGTTTCGTACTGATTTTCGGTTTTTGTAAGTGGTTTAAATCCCTGTCCACGGCTGTAATAAATATTGCCACGTAAATACATGGCCTGTGCAATGGCCGGGTTGTTAGGATATTTTTGTTCTACAGCCAGTAAAGCATCTTCAAATAATTTTTCTTTATTGTCAATTAATGCATACTGATTTACAAAATTCAAGCGGATCAGGTCAGCATCTATCAAAGCGTCGGGGTTTGCATCTGCCAGGTGAAATTTCAACAGGTCCTGAAAAAGCAGCAATGCTTTATGTTGCAATGATGCTGTGTCTTTGGTTAAGAAAGATGCATTACAGAAATCCTCGGTTTTTGCAAAGGCAGCCGGATTGTCTATTTTAAACTGATAAGCTGGTTTTGTTACGCCATCCTCATCGTTCATAAAAAATTCCAGCGCCCTATGCGTTAAAAAGTCGTATAAAGTTGGCCTTAGCTGGCGGGTATTTTCTCCTTTGACGATAATGGCATCAAGACCTTCTAATTTGGTTGATTTTAAAACAGCATCGTTTTGTAAAGATGCTTTGTACAAAGCCGAAATGGTTGCGTACAGTTTATCAATACTCCAGGTAGTTATGTCTTTGCTTTTTTCTTCGGCCAGTTTGGTACGGTCGTAAAATTTCCATCGGTTGTTTTGCAGGTACTGCCAGAACATGTCGGCCTGCATACTTTGCAGTATATTTCTGGCCGGGCTTTTTGCTTTGGCAATCAGGGTATCCACAAAAAAGATATTATTCTCGTGGCTATCTTCCTCTACCATGTTGCGGTATTTTACCTGGTACATGCAACTTTTGATCTGTTGTGCATCATTCCCATCTTTAACAGCCAGGTTGTAAATTACCAGTACTTCCTGCAAAGCAGATTTGGTGAGGCCTTTCTTTTCAAAAGCCTCCACCTTTTTCCAGTTTGTTGCGTAATCATTTTTTGTTTGTGACATAAGTGCTGCCGATGTACCGGTTAACAAAAAAATAACCAGTAACAATTTCTTTATAAACATAGTCGGATATTTAAATACAAGATACAATTTGTTGACGAGCAGTTGCACTGCTTTAATAATTATCTTATCAGCCTGTTAGATGAAATAATAAAGTGGTTTGCACAAATATTTGGTTATTTATTTCTTTAACTTTTTATTAGGTTTACGTTTTTGCCAAACGGCACAGCATTTGAAATTATGTTGTTATAAAACCTAAACAGTATGAAAAAAACATTTACACTTTTAACAGCTTTATGCTTATCGGTCATTTTATTTGGCCAGTCGAAATTAAGTATCACCAACAGCGGCAATGCCGACATACGGGTAATGATTGACGGAAGAAAATACTCAGGAAACAATAGCCCGATCATGATCAACAACCTGCAGAGTGGCAACCATTCGGTGAAAATATTCAGAGTTGCCAGCGACCGCTACCGTACGCAGGGAAATTACCGCAATGGTGGTTACCAGCTTATCTACAGCAGCAATCTTTTTGTAAAACAGCAGTACCATGTTGATATTACCATCAACCGTTTTGGTAAAGCATTTGTTGATGAACAAATGATCAGCAATGGGTATTATGAAGATGATGAGGATTGGGGAGTTGACAACAATGATCAATACTACGATAATTACAGCAAAAGAGCTATGGATAAAGCTGCTTTTGACCAGCTGAAAAGGTCGATCGCAAACGAGTCTTTTGACAATACCCGTATGTCGGTGGCCAAACAATATATTGCTGTTAATTATTTCAACTGCGTGCAGGTAAAGCAACTGGTAGATCTGTTCAGTTTTGAAAACAGTAAGCTTGAAATTGCCAAATATGCCTACGATTATACGGTTGACAAGGGCAACTATTTTATGGTAAACGATGCTTTTTCTTTCAGTGCCAGTAAAGAATCGCTGATGGATTATATTAAGAACCGCAAGTAAGAGATTTAATTTTCATGGCTATACTTTGGCCTGCGTGGCGCAGGCAGTGCCGGGGCGAAAGCCCCGGTTTTTTGTTGCCCGGAACACGAAAAGAATCGCGGGGTAACGATACCGAATTTCCGGCAAAAAAAATCCCCTGAACCTGTCAGGGGATTTAGTAAAATATTTTTAGCAATTACTTCTTTATCACTTCAGCCATGGTTTTACCAATATCGGCAGGGCTGGCTACTACATGAATGCCACATTCGGCCATAATTTTCATTTTGGCAGCAGCTGTATCATCGGCACCGCCCACAATAGCACCTGCATGGCCCATACGGCGGCCCGGAGGCGCTGTCTGGCCGGCAATAAAGCCAACCACCGGTTTTTTATTGCCGGTAGATTTGATATAGTTGGCAGCCTCTGCTTCCATGCCACCACCAATTTCACCAATCATTACAATGGCATCGGTTTCAGGGTCATTCATAAATAATTCAACTGCTTCTTTGGTGGTAGTGCCAATAATTGGGTCGCCACCAATACCAATAGCCGTAGAAATACCCAGCCCTGCTTTGGCAACCTGGTCTGCTGCTTCGTAGGTAAGCGTGCCCGATTTTGAAACGATTCCAATTCTGCCTTTCTTGAAAATAAAGCCGGGCATAATACCCACTTTACATTCCTCGGCAGTTATTACACCGGGGCAGTTTGGCCCAATCAGCCTGGTATGTTTTCCGGTAAGATAATTTTTTACTTTTACCATATCCTGTACAGGAATGCCTTCTGTAATACAAACTACCAATGCAATGCCGGCATCAGCCGCTTCCATTACTGCATCAGCCGCAAAAGCCGGTGGCACAAAAATGATGCTTACGTTGGCGCCGGTTGAGTTAACCGCATCGGCAACTGTATTAAAAACCGGTTTGTCTAAATGCAATGTGCCGCCTTTGCCTGGCGTAACACCACCAACCACGTTGGTGCCATATTCGATCATTTGCGTGGCATGAAAAGTACCTTCTGTACCGGTAAAACCCTGTACAATAATTTTAGAATCTTTATTAACTAAAACAGCCATTTTAATTAGGAATTAAGAATTATGAATTTGGAATTGCCGCAAAGATAGGGGAGATGAGGCGATTGGCGAAAGGGATATTTTGTTACCGGCCCAGATGGCTTGCATAAGGCCCCCGGGGAGCAGGTTTGGTGTGTTTTATCCTAACAAATGAAGGGATGGGTTAAATACCAGGGATAAACGCTCTTCTGGTTATGCCAGTTGGCTTTTAAACCAGCTTATCTCCTTTCAGCAACTGGTCCATATCCCTGTCGTCGCTGATCTTTCCTTTGGCTTCCAGCATGCGCATGTCCTTGGCATCCTGTAAAAATTCAGAGGCAAAGATGAAGTTATTAAGGCGTTCGTTTTTGGAGAAGATGATATCATTCTTGTTGCCGGTCCATTCGTTTTTACCCTGGTACATGTAAAGTATATTTTCACCAATTTCCATTACACTGTTCATGTCGTGTGTATTAATTACTGTCGTCATGTTAAACTCACGGGTAATATCCAGGATCAGTTTATCAATAACCATCGACGTTTGTGGGTCAAGCCCCGAGTTAGGTTCATCGCAAAACAGGTATTTTGGATTGAGTACCACGGCCCGGGCAATGCCTACCCTTTTTTTCATACCACCACTCAGCTCTGCCGGGTATTTTTTATTCACATCTTTTAAATTCACCCTGTCTAAAACCTCGTTCACCCGCTTTAGTTTTTCGCTGAAAGATTTTGAGGTAAACATGTCTAAGGGGAACATGATATTTTGTTCAACGGTCATACTGTCGAACAGGGCAGACCCCTGGAAAAGCATGCCTATCTGCTGGCGTAGTTCTTTTCTTTCTTCAACATTCATATCGGTAAAACTCACCCCATCATAAATGATCTCGCCTTCATTGGGCTCAAACAAACCTACCAGGCATTTTTGCAGTACTGTTTTTCCGCTGCCGCTTGTTCCGATAATAAGATTGCATTTGCCGGTTTCCATAACATGGCTCACATCGTCAAGTACTACCTTGTCGTCAAAACGTTTTTTTATGTTTTTGAATTCGATCATTCAGGATGCTTATTTATTAAGTAGCAATGCTGCCAGGATATAATCTGCAAATAATATCATTATACAGCTAACCACCACACTTTTTGTACTGCTGCGGCCAATTTCAAGAGCGCCGCCTTTTACGTAATAACCATAGTAGGATGGAATGCTGCTGATGATAAACGCAAACGTGTATGCTTTTACCAATGCAAAAAATACATTGTAAGGAACAAAATTCATCAGTAACCCCATATCATAGGTATCGGTAGAAATAATATTGGTTGCTGTACCTGCTATTCTTCCGCCAATGATGCCCAATACCATGGATAATACAACCAGCATGGGTATTGTAAGCAGGCAGGCTGCAATTTTCGGCATGATCAGGTAGGATTTGGTATTGATACCCATGATCTCCAGTGCATCTATCTGTTCGCTCACACGCATATTGCCCAGTTCGCTGGCAATTTTACTGCCTATAACGCCGGCTAGTACAATACAAACCACGGTTGGTGCAAATTCCAGTATTACAGTATCCCGTACAATCTGTGCAATGGTGGTAGCTGGTATCAGCGGACTAACCAGCTGGTAAGAAGTTTGCACCGCACTAACCGCACCCATAAAAACCGAAATGATGATTACGATACCCAGCGAGCCAATGCCAATCTCAACACATTGATGCATGAACTCCTTCCAGTACATGCGCATGTTCTCGGGCCTGGTAAACATGCCTTTCAGCATTAAAAGATAACGGCCAAAGTGGTTAAAAAAAAGCATGGTTCAATGTAAGATGTATGATGTTAGATATACGAATGTATGATTGTTTTGTGTACTGCTACATACACTAATCAAACATCGTACCTTAAAAATTTATGCTTCCTGTGCGGATTTGCTTTTGCGTTTCCACCATTTACTTTTCTTTACTTCTTCCTTTGTATTGGTTTTGCATTTGGTTTGTGCATCTACTACTGCTACCAGCACCATATTAAAAATGGCACGGATAGAACTTCCCAGTTGCAATACATGCACCGGTTTGTTTAATCCCAACAGGATGGGGCCGATGGAATCGGTACCACCCACTTCCTGTAACAGGTTATAGGCAATATTGCCGGCTGCCAGGTTAGGAAAGATAAGTGTATTCACATCGCCGCTCAGCAATTCAGTAAACGGGTAATTCTCTTTTAAAATCTCTTTGTTAAATGCAAGAATACCCTGTACTTCACCATCGCATATCAATGTGGGATCTTTTTCTTTTACAATCTGCCTTGCTTTTCGCACCAGGTTCGATTCCGGTGAATCGCTGCTGCCAAAATTAGAGTAAGACAGCATGGCTATTCTGGGGTTGATGTTAAAGAGTTTTACTTCTTTGGCAACCAATAGGGTTATCTCGGCCAGTTCTTCGGCAGTTGGGTTAAAGTTCACGGTTGTGTCTGCCAAAAATAAAGGCCCACGTTTGGTGAACATGATGTACATACCGGCAATCTTTTTAACACCTGGCTCGGTACCCACTATCTGCAAGGCCGGCCTTATGGTATCAGGGTAGTTCCTGCTTAAGCCGCTGATCATTCCATCGGCTTCACCATTCTCTATCAGCATACAACCAAAATGGTTGCGGTCTTTCATGGCCTTGTAGCTCTCATATTTATTTACACCTTTGCGTTGTCTTTTTTCAAAGAACATATCGCCGAATTTTTTTCTTATTTCTTCGTGCTCATCATCGGCCGGGTTCATAATTGGCATGCCATCCAGGTCTATCCCGTTTTCTTCGGCCAGTTTTTTTATTTTGCCGGGCTTGCCCAGCAAAATAGGATAGGCCACACCTTCTTCCATTACCAGCTGAGCCACTTTTAATATCTTGATATTTTCTGCATCGGCAAATACTATACGCTTGGGATCTTTACGTGCTTTGGAACCAATAACACGGCTAAGCTGGTTATCCAGGCCCAGGCGATGGTTCAGATCATCTGCATATTTATCCCAGTTGGTGATGGGATATTTTGCCACACCACTTTCCATGGCAGCTTTGGCAACTGCCGGTGCTACAGTAGATAATAAACGTGGATCTAATGGTTTGGGAATAATATAGGTTGGCCCGAAAGTGATCGTTTTTTCATTGTAAGCAAGGTTCACAATATCGGGCACCGGGGCTTTTGCCAGCTCGGCCAAAGCCTTTACTGCTGCCAGTTTCATGGCTTCGTTAATGGCAGTTGCCCTTACATCCAAAGCACCACGGAAAATATACGGAAAGCCCAGTACATTGTTTACCTGGTTGGGATAATCACTGCGGCCGGTTGCCATAATAATATCTTTACGAGCAGCAACGGCCAGCTCATAATTAATCTCCGAATCGGGATTTGCCATAGCAAAAACAATGGGATTTTTAGCCATGCTTTTCACCATATCCTGCGTAACCACATTGCCAATACTTAAACCAATGAAAACATCTGCATCCTTCATGGCTTTGGTAAGATCATAGTCTTTGTATTTTTCATCCACACAAAACTTGGCTTTCATTTCTTCTACATCGGGTCTGCCTTTGTAAAGGATTCCTTTACGGTCGAATACCATAAAGTTGCTATGCTTTGCACCCAGCGATTCGTACAGTTGTATGCAGGCAAATGCAGCAGCACCGGCGCCGTTCACTACAAATTTTACTTTGTCTATTTTCTTTTTTTGCAGGGTTAAGGCGTTCAGCAATGCAGCAGCACTAATGATGGCTGTACCATGCTGGTCATCGTGCATGATGGGGATCTTGCAGCGCTTCTTCAATTCCTGCTCTATATAAAAACATTCAGGTGCTTTTATATCTTCTAAATTGATGCCACCAAAAGTGGGTTCCAGCGATTGTACGATCTGCACAAATTTTTCGGGATCAGTTTCGTTGATCTCAATATCAAATACATCAATATCTGCAAATATTTTAAAGAGTACACCCTTACCTTCCATTACCGGCTTACCAGCCTCGGGGCCAATATTGCCCAGGCCTAAAACGGCTGTACCATTGCTGATAACGCCTACCAGGTTTCCCTTGGCGGTATATTTATAAACGTCTTCGGTATTGGCTGCTATCTCCAGGCAGGGTTCTGCCACGCCGGGCGAATAAGCTAGTGAAAGGTCTCTTTGGGTTTTGGCCTCTTTGGTGGGTACTACTTCAATTTTACCCGGACGGCCTTTTGAATGGTAGTCCAGCGCTTCTTGTTTACGTAAGTCTTTTGCCATAATTAAAAGCCCCCTCTGGTTCTCCTAAAGGCGGAGGAAACAGAGAAGATTATGTTTTATATTTTTTGTTACAAGCATTGTTAATTCTATTAAGCATCGTTGCGTCGCACTCTTGTACAGTGATAATGCTATTGAGCTTTTTAGCCCCGGTAATTTAAAATACAAATTGCAGGGGAGGTGCAATTTACACAAATAGCAGATAGCAAGCTTATAATCAGGTTATATTAGATTTAACTTTAAAACTCCAGGTAACGGCAAATTCGGCAACAATTTCACCGGCGGCATTTCTGCCATAAGATCTGCAAGTGATGATCTTGCCTTCATTGCTAAAAACCGCATCTTCAATGGTTCGTGTTATTGCAGCACCATCTTCGCAGGTAAATACAGTAATGCCGGTTGCTTTTTTCATAAAGTTGCCTTCGATCTTAACTACCAGCATGCTTACTGCAGGTTGCCTTTTATGCAGGTGCATCAGGCAAAGCAGGCCGGTACTCATTTCTGCAGCCATACTCAGGCAGGCAAAGTATGTACTCTTAAATGGATTCTGGCTTAGCCATTTGTAGGGAACTTTTACAGCGCATTTATTTTCATCGGCATCCACAACCCTTACCCCGCAAAAAAAAGCGCTGGGTAATTTGGAAAGCATGTACAGTTTAAATTTAAACGGATGCTTTATCAGTTGAAGAAATTCGGAGGGGTTGCTCATTTGTGATTTCAGACCTGTCTGCCGACAGGCAGGTTTTAGATTGCAGATTTTAGATTGTTTTTAATTTATAGTCTCCATGCATAAATCCATAATCTAAAATCTACCATTATTACTTCCCGTACATTTCCGGGTTCAGCGCCCTGGGACTCCACATTTCTAAGAATGCCTGTACTTTATTGTGATCGTAACTTTTCTTTCCATCTTCCAGGTATTCGCTGTTTTGGGTATGAATGCGTTCGCCTTTTTCGTTTAAGATGATGAATACCGGAAAACCAAAACGCTGAGCATAGCCATATTTTGCAAAAACGGCTTTATTTTCATTCTCCTTGCTGTAGTTTAAATGGTACCAGACAAAGCCGGCTTTCATAACAGAATCGATCTTTGGATTGGCTTTGGCAAAGCGGGCAAACTCAATGCACCAGCTGCACCAGTTACCACCGCCCTGCAACAGCACATATTTATGTTCGGCCTTTGCTTGCTTTAGGGCAGCAGCTATATCTTTTGTTGCATCCGCATCGGGATGGTATAATTTATTGCCTTCTGTTTGTGCATAGCTTATGGTTGTTATCAAACAAAAAGCAATAGCGATCAGTCTTTTCATATTTACGATTATTTTATTTTTTAACTTCTACTACACAAAGTACAGCATTACTGCCGGATTTAAAGTTTATAGTTCCGTTACTGCCTGCAGCAAACTGTACTCCATTAACAGCATTTTGCTGTAAAGCGGCTGCTACTTTAGCTCCATAATCTGCTCCGGTACTTTTTGTAATGGAATTATTAACAGCATACCAATCCAGCGGTTGTTTTGTTACCACGATCGCAAACACATCTTTGTTACCAACATTATCAGGAACTAGACTTTTACCACGAGGGAAAAGACGATAGCCCGTAATACCGCAATACGGTGAAAAGGCTGTTTTGGTTGGATCTTCTTTTGATGGATAAGGAAACAGGGTATAACTGCTGCCATCAGTCTCTTGCCCAAAAATGTAAATATTGCACTCTGTTGAATTCTTTATTTCCATTTTAAATTTGGTGCCCGGTGTAACTGTACTTACAGTTTCAAAAACATTGCCGCCTTTTAAACGTAGAGGAATGTATTGCTTATCATCATTCTTTACCAAACCAATGGCTGCTTCAAAACCAATGTTTGTTGCAGCACCACGCTTGGGCATCGGATCTACGCCATAAGCTTCCCGTACAAATTCTTTAAAGTCGGCATAGCGCACCCAGCCAATACCATTGTTGCCCCATTCGGGTCCCCAGCTGTTCATGATCTGGAATGCCTGCTTACGGTCATCGTAACCTATAACGCACATGGCATGGCCACCAAAGCCGGCCTGTGTGCGGTCTTCATCGGTTGGTGCCCACATTTCCTTTCCCATCATGCCTTGCATAAAAGAGCCGCCTACCATCATGCCAATTACAACCGGGGCATCTTTGGCCAGATGTTCTTTCACCGCACGTACATTGATACCTTGTACACTTTCTCCATCTGTCAGCCTTGTAAAGCCGTGCAATTTATTTTGTGTTGCTTTGGCTTCCAATGTTGAATTGGGTTGCCTGCTGCAATCCTGGTCGGTATACGGGAAATCATTATAAGGAACCACACCTTTGGTAGCCATAAACTCCATGGCGTTTTGAATATATGCGCCCTGGCAACCTTCCAGGCCAATCTGGTTGTAAACAAATGCCGGACTGTAAGCTGTGCTGTTGCCGGGTTGATTGGTAGATGCTGCTTCTACAATAGTACGTGCTGCATACACACTGCTCCATGCTACACAGGATCCTTGCTGACCTTGGTTTTGACGGTCGGGTGCAAATTTTAATAAGGAAACACTTTCAGGTAAGGGGTTCTTGGTATTGTCATCGGCAAGTGCTTCATACACATTTGCTTTTTTAAATTGCTCCGGACTAAAACTATAACCACTTTTAGAAAAAAGATTTTTTGCCACATCAGTAACACCTCCGCCAGATCCACCTTTAAAAAAGAAAAAGTAGGCAGCCGCACCAGCTATCAACAACAGGATGATCTTTTTACCACCACCACCGCCCCTGAACAGGCCAAGGAGTAAGGGTAAAAAATTCAGCAAACCGCCACCACCTCCAATTCCTCCGCCACCTCCACCACCTGATGAGGTATTACTGTCATCAAAATCCTGTTGATCCTGCGGATCATCTTCCATACGTATTGGCATAGCAATAAATTTTAGAGATTAAAAATAAGGAGATTTTTGGTAAACAGCTAAATCATAACAATCAACACGATCAGCGATTTTCTTTTTCAAGTATTTCAAATTCCCTGCTCACACTAATGCCGTTTTCATCAACCAGTGTAAGAATATGATTTCCCGGCGATGGATTTAAACCCAGCTGGTGAAAATTTTGCGTGGTACCCACAAATTCATCATCAATACTCCAGAATATTTTGGCACCTGCCCGGCGATGTGCTGCGGTGAAAATAGTTTTACCTCTTTCGCCATTGATCTCAAGCGGTACATAAATTTTTGCATCAGGCTGCGGGTAAATGATCTCGATGAGCTTGCCTGTTTCTGAAAAATTACAACCGGGTTTAAAGGGCGGGAGCGGTATATAATCTATATTTCGTTGTTTGTAATAAAATTCCATGGCAGGAGATAAGATGAACCAGCTTTTGTGTTGCATGGCTGATGGTGATTCGCAGGCTTCGGTAACACGATAGGTTCCGGTAGCATCCAGGTGAATTATCTTATGGTAGGGACAAAGGGCTACTTTAATTGCATTGGGCGGCATAAATAATGTGTCAACATTGGGGCAATCGATATTGGCACGGTAACCGGTTTGCCTGCACACGGGTACGTATGAGTAATTGTATTTTGGTTTCTCAAACCATTTTGTATTTGGCAGCAAACGGAAAATATCAAACAGGATAGGTGCTGCAGTTTGAATGCCTACCAGGCCCGGCCTCCCTTCTCCATCGGTATTACCAACCCAGACTGCTACTACATTTTTGGGAGTTAAGCCAATGGCCCAGCCATCTCGGAAGCCAAAGCTTGTGCCGGTTTTCCAGGCAATTTTTTGAGAGGATGAGAATTGCTGCCACAGGCCTTCTTCGCCCGGGCGCATTACATCCTGCATGGCCTGGAAGGTGAACCAGATGGAAGTTGCGTCAAGCGGAATGCCCGATGCCGGATGCTGGATACTGGAGATTAGATTTTTGGCAGCGACATAATTCGGGGCATGGAAATCTTGTGGGTCCATCTTACCATGATTTTTTGTTTGATGGTTTACTGTGCGTGCCATAGATGCATACACACCTGCCAGATCCCACATATTTACTTCGCAGCCACCGAGAATCAAACTCAGTCCGTAGAAATCTGCATTGTTATTTAGTGTTGTTATTCCGCATTGTTGCAGTGTTTCATAAAAGCGCTGGTATTTATATTGCTGCAGCATTTTTACTGCCGGTACATTTAAACTTCTTGACAAGGCCCTGCCGGCTGGCACTGCACCATCATAGCTCAGGTCAAAATTTTTGGGAGCATAACTTCCGATCTGTGTTGGTATATCCGGGATTAGAGAATTAGGTAGTATCAAACCATCGCTCAACGTGGATGCGTATAAGATTGGTTTTAATGTGCTGCCCGGGCTTCGGGGAGAGGAAATGACATCCACATCGGCTTCCATTTCTTTGTTGGATGCATCAGCAATATTGCCCACATAAGCAAGTGTGTTACCTGTCTCAACATCAAGCACCAGGGCGCAGGCATTGTTAATGCCATTGCCTTTTAAAACAGATTGATGTTGCTGTAAAATGATGCCTACATTTTTTTGCAGGTTACCATCCAGGGTTGTTTTGATCTTTGTTTCCTGATTCCAGGTTTTGTTGTCTTTTATAAAACGCTGTAATAAGTGAGATGCGTTTTGCGGCAGCCTGTATGGCTCATTGGGCAACGGTTCCAGCTTTGCAAGTTCAGCACTGGCTTTATCTATCTTTCCTGTTTGCAGTAAATTATCAAGCAGGGTATTTCGTTTTTGTAGCAAAATATTCCTGTTTTTGCCGGGGTGAACCAGGGCCGGTGCATTGGGTAGAACGGCCAATGCTGCCATCTCACCCCAGCTTAGTTTATCGGCGCTGCGGCCATAATAGCGCCAGGCTGCTGCATCAAGTCCTACGATATTGCTGCCGAATGGTGCATTGCTTGCATACAGTGCCAGGATGTTTTTTTTCGAATAAGTAAGCTCAAGACGTACGGCCATGATACTTTCTTTTATTTTGTTCCAGATGCTTCTTTTATCATCCCGGTTTGAAAGCCTGATTACCTGCATGCTGATGGTGCTGCCGCCCTGTACTACGCCTTTGTTCTTTATGTTTTTAATGACGGCCCTGCCAATGGCAACGGGGTCCACGCCGGGATGTTTAAAAAACCTTCTATCTTCAAAAGTGGTAATGCAATCAATAAATTTTTGTGGTACATTTTTGTTGTAAGGAAAACGCCATTGCCCATCGGCGGCTATGGTTGCGTTTAACAGGTTGCCATCTTTGTCTTCAATAACATAACAGGTTGGTGCATGAAATAATTTTGAAGGAAGGGCGAGCCAAAACCAAATCGATAGCCCCAGCAGCACAACCAGTTTAATTTTTGTTGCAGTGCGGGTTTTTTTTATTTTTTGTGGTATATGCTTAAATGGTTCGATCATACAAATATAGAAACACGGATGACGCTGATAAAACGGATTTTCGCAAATGTTAATCTGCAAAAATCCGACCTGATCTGTGTAATCCGTGTTTCTATCTTTTATTGGTTTATAACTTCCACCCACTTTCCATTTACACCTGCTGTAATGCTGTTATCATACATCGCTTCGCAATAAGTACCCGGTAAAAAGAACCGTCCCAGGTAGGCTGCATTCAATTGTATGTAGTAAGTATAGGTTTGATTAGGGCCAATATTGAAATACGTATACACCCGGTCATCCCGAATATCCTGGTAGGTTGATGAAGAAGATTTGAATGCGCTTTCGCCATCAAACATTCGTGCATTTAAAATTTCCCATCCACCGGGGAATATCTGGCTTAAAGCCATCTGCGAATAATAGCCACGCCTGCCGGGATTGGTTACTGTAACCTTGGCTACAAAATCGCTGCCCTGTGTTAGTTTGCTTATGTCAATGGTGCCACCATTCTGATTCAGGTAACTTACATTCATATTCAATACAGCAGGGTTGTTGGTTATTTTGATACTGTCGCCTGCAAGCGGCTGCCCTTGCACGATCAGCCGCACATACAACGTGTTGTTTCCCCTGTTGTTGATGACTACATTGCTGCTTCCCTTTGCAAACAGAATAGGCAATTGCCTGATGTATGAGGCAGAGTTGATATCAACATTCTTTCCATCAACAGTTCCGCTGGCTATGATCTTTGAACCGGTAGGGTTCTTGCCGCAATATTTTGCAATGGCAATTAAACTGTATGCTGTGGTTTGCGTACTGTACCAATAATCCTGCGACAGTTTAGCACAAATCGTTCTTAGCAATTCTTCGGCTTTTGCTTTTTTCTTCAATAATGTCAGCGTTTCCAAAACCATGGCTTCATCCCGGGTGTCGGAGCCGTAGGTGTAACCCCAGGTTTCTCTTGGAGGGAAAGTAGTACTCAATCCGCTGATCAGGTCCAATGCTGTATTTTCCTGTCCGGCCAAAGCATAAGCTGCAGCTAAACGCCATTTTGCTTCAGCCGATAAATATTTAAATTCCTTCAAACGGTTCATAGCGCCTAATTCCGGCGCTTTCGCTAAAGCGAGACCATACAGGCGATATGCCTGCGTAAGATCACCGCCATAAAAATTAGTGGTAGAGGGTACCCATGCATTTGCTTTGCCTCGCTGGAAATTTTTCCAGTTCTGCAACATATAATCACTCACCATATAACCATTGTTTTGTGCTTCCACTAAAAAATGGCCGGCGTAATTAGTTCCCCACTCATCGCTTTCGCTGCCGCCGGGCCAGTAACTAAAGCCACCGTCTGGCCGCTGAAAATTCTGTAACCTGGCAATACCTGATCTTACATTCCTATCAACCTGTGCTTTCTTAAGATCATCCAGGTCGGTTAACTGATTTAATACTAACTGAGGAAACACGGCAGAAGTTGTTTGCTCTACACATCCATGCGGATATTCAATTAAATAATTCAAACGTTTTTGCAGGTTCATTGCAGGTACACTGGAGATCTCCAGCACAGCCGTGCTGGATGCCGCAACGCCAACCGGGTTTGCAATTGTTTTCCATTGTTGCCCGGCACCTAAGGTCATTTCGGTAACCTGCGTAACAGGTGGATTAGGATTGCGTATGTCTAACTCAACTTCGTAATCTGCTTTTTCTCCACCCGAACTGGCCAATAGTTTTACCTTGCCCACGCCCACATTTGGTTTTACACGTACATCAAAATAAACCATCTGTTCGCCGTTCTCTGTAAAGTTTACCTGCTGCGTATTGCCACCCACTACTTCCAGGTAAGGGTTCGATTGCAGCGATACATTCACTTTGCGGATATTATTTTCCATCGCAAAAACAGTAACCGGTAATTTGATTGTTTCACCAGGACCAAGTACACGGGGCATGGTAGCCAACATCATCAAAGGTTTTTTTACTGCAACAGTTTTTTCTGTTGCACCATAACTACCTTCATGAGCCGCAACCACCATGGCTCTTACAGAGCCGATATAAGATGGCAGCGTGAAAGATTGTTTTTGTGTTTGCCCCCGGTTCAAATGAAATGGCCCAAGATATTTCACAACCGGTTTAAAACGATTGGCTGTTTTTTGTTTGCCCGGTCCGGCTTCATCATCACCACCAATGGTTAAGATGCGTTCCAGGTCTCCGCCCCAGGCGCCGATCACATAATCAAAAAGGTCGAAACTTTTTACACCCAGCGCTTCCCTAGCATAAAATGCATCATGCGGATTGGGCGTTTTAAATCTGGTGAGGTCTAATAAACCTTCATCCACTATTGCTACGCAGTAAGTCATTTCTTTTCCGTTCTCTTCACTTACCGAGAAAGAAACATTTTGTTCAGGACGTATGCTGCCAGCGATGTTCAACACCGGTTTCAACACGGTATTTTTATCTTCCACAAAAATAGGAACCGAGCCGTACATGCGTATCGGCAGATCATTAATGGTTTGAGAATGCGGCTGCAACAAACTTACGGTTGCATACACATTGGGTGCCATGCCTGCTTCTGCTTTAAATTTTACGTCTGTTTGTCCCTGCTTGGTTTCCTGCCAGAAAGATTTTAAAACCTTGCTGCCGTTTTCAATACTCACTAAAATACGGCCGCCCTTACTGCTTGGTATTTTTAAAGAAACCTCATCACCTACACTGTATTTTTCTTTATCTGCCTGGAAGGATAACATAGAAGCCGCAGTCTGATCTTCCTCACCGGCACGGGTTTGCCAGTATGCATCTTCTACATAGAAAGTAGAACCGGTTGTATGGCCACTCTTCAGATCTTTTACCAGGATCAAGTATCGGCCCCATTCATTTTCAGATGTACCGAAGGTCCAGTTGCCACGGCCATTGGTAAGTTTTACAGTTTCTGTTTTTAATAACTTGTTGTATTCATCCTGTGTAAAATTGCTGAGGTTATCGCCGTTGTTATCCCACCACCAGCGCCACTGAATGCGGTAGAACTGAACTTCTACATCGCTGCTGCCGGCTAACAGATTTCCTTTGGCGTCAACATCCACAATTTGTACCGTATGCTTTTTTCCGGCCATTAAATAATCAAATGGCTTTTCGCCATCGGGTAATTTTATACCTGCATAACTTGCATACGGACTATAAGGCATCGTAACGTTATCAATGCTAAAACTTCCGCCTGGCTCAAAAACCTTCACCAGCATGTTCGCACTCAACATACCCGGTGCAGTTTCATCGATCTCGAAATTTGTTTTTAATGCAGCATTGCCCTGTTCATCCAGCGTGCCTTCGTAAATGGTTTTGCTTTGTGTAGCATAGTTTGATGTTGGGTTGTCAAATTCAAAGCCAGCAAATTTGGGGAACGTTGTACCACGTGAAGAAAGCGATGCATCAATTTTCGCTTTCAGGTTTTTACCCAATGCGCCAAACAGCCATTTGGCATTCAGGTTACCGGTTTCGGTATTGCCCTTGCCTAATACCGGATCTTTGCCAAAGTTCAGGTCAATCTTTAATCGGTTTGGCATAATGGTTTCAACCTTGATGCGCTTTTCAAAAACGGCGCCACCCACTTTTACCTTTGCCAGCCAGTTGCCTGTTGGCGAAGAAGCATCGGTATTTGTTTTAAATAGATAGAAACCGTCTTCCGCATCTGTTTGAACACTGTGTGTATATAATTGTCCCTGCGGAGTAAATAAACTAAACTCAACCGGGTGATCTTTGGGCAACTTGCCAGCTTTATCTTCCACAATAAAATTCAGGAACATGGTGTCGCCGGGGCGCCACACGCCACGTTCGCCAAAAATAAAACCTTTAATGCCGTCCTTTACTTCCTCTCCACTTACGTCAAAGCGGCTAAGCGCCAGCGAACTTCCGTCATCCAGTTTTAAGTAACCTCTTTCATTTCCTTTGCGGGCAATCAATAAAAATGGTTTTCTTTTCAGGTCAATATTTGCAAAACCATCACTGCCGCTCTGGCCTTTGTTTACAATGGTACGTTGGTAATCCATGATCTCAATATCAACACCACTCATTGGTTCGGTGGTAAGAATATTGCTTACCGCCACCACCAGGCTGTTATCATTGCCACGCTTGGCAGTAAGGCCAATATTGCTGGCAAGGATATTCCTGCTTGCCCAGCGGTCTTTGTTGTAATAAGATTTGCTGGAAGGGTCATCCCTGCGTTCCCAGTTATAACCAAAAGGGTAGTAGGTATCATATCTTTCCCAGAAGGCGTCATCTTCATCAACACCATTGTTGCTGTTTCCATAATCGTCGCCATAATATTCTTCCCCTTCTTCTTCGTTATCTGTTTTAGCTGTGGCTGTATCGGTTGACTGGTACAAGGAATACTCTGGCCTGAAACCGATGGTTACTTTATAAATAGCACCCTGCTCTGTTTTTAAATATTTATCTATGTCTAAAGAAAAATGTTGTTTTTTATGCAGGTCTAAAGTCTTGTCGTCATCCAGTCTTAGTGTTTTTTGAACGATTGGTTTAGCAACCCTTCTTAATTCGTTATTTCCTCCAAGATCATTTTCCTGCAAGAATTGCGGAACATTATTTTCAAATATTTTGATGATGCTGATATCCACCGCATTTAAATTGATGGATTCAAAAGGAAGCACCAATCTGCCGCTGGTTGGCAGAATATTCCCCTTGCCATGTATCTTTACTGAAGGCATTCTGTTCTGGAAATTGATATTGGAAGCAAAGCCTTTATCAAGCACATCGCCCCAGGTATTTTTTATGCCGGGGTTCACATTCACGGTGAAATTGCCATCCAGTTTTCCGTTACCAAAAACCTTTACCTCGCTGCCATTGATGGTGAAAGAAATATCTGATTGTCCGCTGATGCTGATGAGTCCGGTCAGGTCCTGGCCAACGGCGATCATATCACTGAACTGCACCGAAGCATACTGCTGCGCATCATTGATAGCAACCACATTCAATACCTTGAAATCGCCTGAAGCCGGTACCGCTACCGACTCGTTGCCTTTTACATCCATGCTCATCGGCTTGCCATCCCAGGTTAGATCCACATTGCTCACCGATTTCAGGCGGTCGATATTTTCAATAGTATAGCGGTGCGTTTTTGCTGCGTCATTGTGTTGCCAGCTTATTTTCAGGGCATTGCTATTTTGAGAAGCGGTCAATAATTTTTCTGTGAGTTTACCATCTTCAATATCGGCGGTTTCAATTTCGCCACTCAGGCTCATTTTATTTTTAACGCCGCTGCTTCGCAAGCCATCGTTGCCTACTTTGAAAGAAGGCTTTACCGTTTTCATGCTGAATTTAAAATTCGAAAACTTGGAAGGCGTTTTGGTAACCTTACCCAGTTTGAATTCTACCTGGTACATCTGGTCGGGTTTCAGCCAGCTATCGGGTTTAAACTCAATGGTACGGGCATCTATCCAGAATGCTTTTCCTTTTACAGAAGGAGAGAGGTCGAAAAGATCTTCCTTCACTGCCTCACCAACAGCATGCGTGGTATTGGCATCTTCTGCCAGCTTAATGCGTATGGCAGAAGTTTTGGAAATGGTGCCGGTTGTGTATGCATCGATATACTTGCTGAAGGCAGGATCTACTTCGATCCATTTATCTTTTTTACTGCAGCTAAACAGGCAGATGCTTACGATCAGGCATAGCAAGGCTTGTAACAAAGTCGCTTTGAACTTGTTGTTACGGGGTTCACGGTCGTGTTCCATAAAATGTAATTGGTTGTTGAAGTTGGTTGACGATGGTGGAATCACCATTATCGGCATTTTGATTTGCTATGTAAATGTGGAAAGAAAAATTGATATCTCCAATAGGCGAAGAAATTAATTTTAGTTAAAAGAAAGATAAACCTACCAGTAACGAGCCGTTAGCTTTTAGCAGCTGTATTTGCCAGCGAGTAACTGCTAATGGCTGGCGACTTACTAAAGCTTTGTTACCACCACATTGTATGTTCCGTTAGAAAGGGAAGAGGTTGTTTCCTGGGTGTAGCCGTTGTCGCTTGTCTGTATGATTTTTACTTTTATTTCCAGGTTGGATGGGAAGTTGATCTTGTTCTCGTTCCGGATCACTTTGTCCAGTTTCAGGGTGTAGCTACAGTTGTCCTGCCAGGATATTTTGAAGCGTACTACGGCTTTTAAAGCTTCGCTGGTTTCGGTCTGGTACATACTGTTGCGGTCGGCAATTATAACTGCACCGGCCCGGGTATCGGCAATGCGGAATTTGCCTTCACGGAATTTTGAGCAGTCGGGGGTTTGGCTGAAGGTTACTCCAGAACATAATAGCAGCGGAAAAAGCAGGACAAAAATTTTAGTCATAATTATAAAATTTGGTTCCTCAACAAATCATCAAACTCATCCCTTCTTCTTATTAACTGCGCCTCTCCATCTTTTACCAATACTTCTGCCGGCTTCAGGCGTGAGTTAAAATTGCTGCTCATTTCAAAGCCGTAAGCACCGGCATTGTAAAACACCAGCAGGTCGCCTTCCCTTACTTCATGCAGTTTCCGGTCCCAGGCAAATGTGTCTGTTTCGCAGATGTAGCCTGTTACTGCATATTTTTTTTCTTCACCGGTTGGGTTGCTGATATTTTCGATCTTATGATAAGCATCATAGAACATAGGGCGTATCAGGTGGTTCAGTCCGCTGTTAACACCCACAAAAGTTGTGGTGGGATTTTCTTTTATAACATTCACTTCGGTAATCAGATAGCCGGCCCCACTCACTAAAAATTTTCCAGGCTCAAACCAAACCTGTAAATGTTTGCCGTTGGGATTTGGATGATTACTGAATGCTTCATTTACTTTTTGCGCCAGCAGCGGCATATCTGTTTCTCCATCACCATCTTTGTAAGGCACTTTAAAACCACCACCCAGGTCAATTGATTCCAGTTCTTTAAAGGCCGGAATGATATCGAACAATACTTCTATTCCTTTTACAAAAATATCTACGTCTTTGATGTCGCTGCCGGTGTGTATGTGCAGATTTTGTATGTGCAGATTGTATTGACTAACAAGCGCCAGTATTTTATCCAGTTGATCAACTGGTATTCCAAACTTGCTTTTGTCATGACCGGTAGAAACCTTCAGGTTACCGCCGCCCATGATATTGGGCCGCAGGCGTAAGCCAACTGGATATGAATGGCCAAATTTTTGTCCGAATTTCTCCAGGTTACTCAGGCTGTCGATATTGATATGTACCCCCAGGCTTTGGGCTTCTTCAATTTCAGTAAAATGAATACCGTTGCTGGTGTACAGGATGTTTTTTGGTTCAAAACCGGCAAGCAGTGCAAGCTTCACTTCGTTAACCGAACTGCAATCTACATTGCAACCTATGCTGTTGATATGTCTTAAAATGTTGATGTTCGTAAGCGCTTTGCAGGCATAAAAGAAACGGGTATCTGTTTCCGTAAAAGCATCGGTAAGTTTCTTGTATTGGGCTGTGATATATGCAGCGTCGTAAACATAGAGCGGTGTGCCAAACTCTGTTGCGAGGGTATTTAATTGTTGATGTGATAGTGACATGTTGCGAAAATAAGAAAGGAATTGCTGATAATACAGATCGAAAATGATTTTGTATTGTGACAATTGCTTCTGTGGATAATATATTCACAGGTAAAGGTCTGCGTAAGCAGGTGAGTAAAGTGGGAGTGAGCCAGTGGCAAAGAGCTTTTTGCGGTAAAGGAGCTATGGGGCATTGTCCTGTAAAAGTCTCGTGAAAGTCTCGTGAGTGTCTTGTGAAAGTCCCGTAAAAGCCTCCTGATTACATGGTAGCAGGGGTTAATTAACCTTTAGCCTGTGGGTAATTGTACAGGATCTGTATTTCCATTTTCTTACCATACAATATTGCAGTAAAAAAATAGTTTTAAAACCTCTTTGCAGCTGCACTATTTTTTATGTGCCTATACCACTAACGTACCAAGGCTAAAAATCGCTGCCTGATATAAAGCCGTTTCCCGGGGTTTTACCCTTCAACAATTTCCACGATCTGTGTTGGCTCCAAATTAGCATTACGCATCGCAATACCTCTCACCGCATTGGATGCAAAATCAAAGAATGCCTTTTTGGTAATATCATCATCGCCCACCATGGCAGGCACGCCAATATCTCCACCCTCACGAATGCTTTCAACAATAGGTATTTGCCCCAGGAATGGGATATCAAATTCTTCAGCCAGGTTTTTGCCACCATCCTTTCCAAAAATGTAATATTTATTATCGGGCAGTTCCGCAGGAGTGAAGTAACTCATGTTCTCTACCAGGCCAATAACCGGCACTTTCAATTGTGCCTGACCAAACATAGCAATGCCTTTTTTAGCATCGGCCAGGGCAACGGTTTGCGGTGTGGTAACCACAATTACACCAGTTACCGGCACGGTTTGTACAATGGTTAAATGAATATCGCCGGTGCCTGGTGGCATATCAATGACCAGGTAATCCAGTTCGCCCCAGTCAACCTCACTTACGAACTGGCGTATGGCGCTGCTCACCATGGGGCCACGCCAAACCACCGCCTGCTTTTCATCTATCAGCAAACCAATACTCATCATTTTGATGCCGTATTTTTCAATTGGTACAATCATGCCTTTGCCATCAACTTCTCTCATCAATGGCCTTTCGCCACGCACACCAAACATAATATGTTGGCTGGGCCCGTAAATATCAGCATCCATTAAACCAACTTTTGCACCACCAGCTGCAAGTGCCAAAGCAAAGTTTGAAGAAACCGTGCTTTTACCCACACCTCCTTTGCCACTTACAACTGCAATTATATTTTTAACGCCGCTTAAAATGGTTTTGCCATCCTGGCGGTTGCTGCTGGTATTGCTGGTGAAGTTCACTTTCACAATGGCTTCCTTGTTCACCAATAATTTTACCGCGTTGATACAGGCATTCATGATCATATCCTTCAGCGGGCAGGCAGGCGTGGTAAGCACAACCGTAAATGAAACATGATTGCCATCTATTGCAATATCTTTTACCATGTTCAGCGTAACCAGGTCTTTGCCCAAGTCGGGTTCCTGTACATTCGATAATGCCTTTAAAATATCTTCGTTCGTCATCGTTCAATTATTTGTTAAAAAGTAAGTGGAAACCGCAAATTTAAACATTGATGCCCTTACTTTGTTTATTAATTAAGGAATGTTGGTATTTTTGAGCCGGGCGTTTGAGTTACTATTGAGCTTCATTGGCGTCGTACTCTTGTACCACATATCTCTCTTGAACTTTTTTTGATGAAGAAATTTATACCATACATTTTAATTGCTGCTTTATGTTTACCGGTTGCTGCCAAAGCCCAGTTTGAAACATTTAAAGATTCTGTTGTGCAACTATATGGTATTGTGATGACAGCGGACAGCTTGAAAGGCCTTGAATCGGTAAGTGTGGTTGTAAAAGGACAGAACCGGGGAACCATCAGCAATAACAAAGGCGTTTTCAGCATCGTGGTTTTAAAAGGCGACCAGGTAGTGTTTACCAGTGTGGGATATAAACCCAAAACGATCACCATTCCTACAAACCTGGAAGGTAACCAGCACAGCGTTATCCAGTTAATGACGACCGATACGGTGTATTTACCTGCTACCATCATCAAGGCCAGGCCCACCCGTGCACAGTTTGAGCGTGACTTTCTGAATACCGAGGTTCCCGACGATTATATCACCGTTGCCCGTAAAAATAATAATGAAGCCACCCGGCGGATATTGGTGGCCAACCTGCCTACAGATGGACGAGAGAACAGCAGTAATTATTTAAGGCAAACGGCCAGTAAGGCTTACTACCAGGGCCAGGCCCCTCCTATGAACATATTTAACCCATTTGCCTGGGCCGAATTTATTAAGGCCTGGAAAAGGGGAGATTTTAAGAGTAAGAAGTAAAACCCCCTGAACTTCGTTCGTTCCCGTGTAGGGAACCCCTGAAGGGGGAACTTAATGCCAACAGTATTCTTTTGTTTTGTTTCTTTGCTAATACAAAGAAGTAACCTATATGACAAGAGCTTTGCAGAACTCCCCCTTCAGGGGGTTGGGGGGTATTATCTTCCTCATCGGTTTTATGGGAAGTGGTAAAACACATTGGGGTAAAATATGGGCTCAACAAAAAGGCTTTGATTTTTACGACCTGGATGAAATGATTGAAACCAAAGAAGGCCAAACTATTGCAGCTATTTTCGAAAAAGAAGGTGAAAATTATTTCAGAAAAATTGAAACAGAAATGTTGCATAGTTTTTCTGGTAAAAGCAATTGTATCATATCCTGCGGGGGCGGTACAGCCTGCTTTAATGAAAATATACAATGGATGAATGATCACGGCACAACTGTTTATCTTGCGGCTTCGCCAACCTATATTTTATCAAGGGTAAAAGAAGAAAAAGATAAACGCCCCCTGATAAATAAGCTGAACGAAGCCGAACTTTTATTTTTTATTGAACAAAAACTGAAAGAACGGGAGCCATTTTACAACCAGGCGCAATTAATTTTGCCGGTAGCTGATTTGAATGAAAATAGCCTTTCAACTCCAAACACAAAATAAAAAAATGCATAAAGGATTTATTAAAACCGCGGCTCTTTTAGGCGCTTTATCAGTAGCCCTGGGCGCATTTGCAGCACATGGTTTAAAAAAAATATACACACCCGATAATCTGCTTGTGTTTGAAACGGCTGTGCGTTACCAGTTCTATCACGTATTTGCATTGTTGGCTGTGGGGATATTGTATGCCTCATTTTCCGGCAAACTGCTGGAATGGACCGGAAGGCTTTTTATTGCAGGTATGATACTCTTCTCTGGTTCTTTATATGCATTGTGTTATGTAAAATACAGCGAAATGCCTTTAACCTGGATAGGTGCCATTACACCCCTGGGCGGTGTATGTTTTATTGCGGGATGGCTGCTGCTTTTTTTTGCAGTATTTAAAAAAGGCTAAAACTGCTTCACTTTTCTGTGCATGGTAATTAAAGTGCCATTGTTATTCTCAATGGTAAAGTCAACATGAATATCGGCCATGCGCTTTTTCATGTTCTTTAAACCGTTTCCAAACTGCCTTAGTTTTTCCATATCAATACCTTTACCATTATCATGAATGTAAAGCGTTAAACCATCCTCAACCCTTACCAGTTTTATACTTACTTCAGTTGCTTTGGCGTGTTTTAGAATATTGTTCAGCGCTTCCTTTACCACCAGGAAAACATTTCTTCTTATTTCACCAATAACTTCAATGTTGGGCAGCTTTTCCGGTATCTCAATTTTGCAGTCAATGCCGCTGTCTTCAAAATATTCCAATGCATAACTTCTGATGTAAGCGATCATATTGCCCAGTGAATCGTTGCTGCTGCTCATACTCCAGATGATGGCATTCATCTTGCCCAGTAATTCATTGGCAGATGAAGATATTTTTTCAATTTCAGGAATGGAATTATCTGCCAGCTTTGCCTTTGCCAGCTCGCTGTAAAGCCTGATGGTGGTCATACCGGCGCCCAGGTCATCATGCATATCGGCACTGATGCGGTTACGTTCTTCCTGTTGAGCTTTTATAACTGCCAGCTGGGTTTCAAATTCTTTCTTTTCGGCATCCAGTTTCAGTGCTTCCTGTACTTTAATTTCCTTGATCAACTCTCTCCTGTTTTTATAGGTTAAACCCAGTACAAAAAAGATAAGTTCCAGTACAATACCAATATTGTAATAAAATAACGAAGTATAATAGATCTTGGTTGGCTTTATATTCAATATCATTATTACCAGGGAAATGGAAGAGAACAATACCAGCATCGCATTGCCGGCAGCCAGGTAATTGAACAACCTGTCCTTTTGTTTCAGGGCAAGATAAATGAAGGCAACTCCCAGCAGCAGGAAAGATACTTTCATGGCACTTTCAAGATAATACTGCGGTAAAAAAGTATCTGTAAAAAAATTAAAGAAAGTGAAAATGCCCAACAGCAAAAGAATAAAACGCTCGGCATATTTTAAGATACGATCCAGTAATGAATAATTATCTTTTGTACCCAGGAACCTCCTGGCAAATGATATATAAAAGATAGTGCCTGCAACCAGTAAGAAAAGATCAAGATAAGAGTAATAGAAATTGCTAAATGCGGTTGTAAGCCTTACTACGGTTGAGTTTAGCAGTATCAAAATGAACATGCAGGTAGAATAGGCTGCATTGTACAAGAACTCCAGTTTGCGACTGGTAACAAAATTGGCGATCATAAAAAGGATCATCATAAATAATACGCCGCTTAATATCAGTCCAAATACCTGTATATCCGATTTGTGTCTTGTAACAATGAGATTGTGTGCAGCCAGGTAATCGCCATCAATTAATACCGGGCTCAGGCTGCCAAGCTCAGTTTTAAGAGGTTTTATCTTTACCAGGAAATAACAGGTTTTGCCGGCTTCTAGTATAATTTTTTTATAACTGGCAACATCTCCGCCATCCTGCGCAACCAGGGACTGGCCGGTTGCTTTATAAATTTCATACTCGGTAAAATAAAGGCCGGGTTCCAGGTAAGCTGTTTTTTCGGTGTTTGTATTATTGGTAAGCAGTATTTTCAGGTACAGGGTATAGCGTATGTTTTCAGGCTTTATCCTGATCCTTGGATAATTATTTGTAAACCTGCGAAAGGGTTTTTGAAATATATCTGCAATGGATTGCTTTCCGGTACTGTCAAAATAATACCAGGTTTTATTCAGCAGGGTACTTTCGTTTTTAATATCTGCAAGAAATACAGTATCGGATGCAGGTACCGACTGGCCCTTGCAAAAGCATCCGGCAAATACAAAAAGCAGCAGGGCAGTAAGCTGTTTCAATAAGCAGTTGTTTTGCCAAACCTACGCAAATTCTGCCAAAGCTTATATTTCAAAAGCAGGTTTTTCCCTGTATTTGAAGTAATGGATTTCTATATCTTTGTTACTCATGGCGAATAAACTGAAAACTGCAAAAACAAAAGCACCGGATCCTGAGCAATTGAAACCGGAAAAAGAGGAAGTTGTGGAAGTAAAACAACTGCTTAAGGATGAACGTACCCATAAAATTGCCGGCAGTATTTTACTGTTGCTGGCTTTTATCTTTTTTGTGGCATTTACCTCTTATTTATTTACCTGGGGCGAAGACCAGGATAAGTTCAGCTATCGCATGTTGCTGGCCAATGATATTAAGGTACAAAACCTGTTAGGTACATTCGGCGCTTTTATTTCTGAAATATTTGTGCGTCATGGTTTTGGAATAGCCTCTTATCTTATCTGTACTACTTTTTTTGTTTTTGGCATCAACCTGTTCTTTGGCAAAAAAGTATTTGCTGTTTCCCGAAATATCAAATATCTCATTATTGGCTTGCCGGTTATCAGTGTAGCCAGTGCCGCCATTTTTCAGGGCACTCCTTTTCCATGGGGAGGCGCAGCAGGCGATATGATGAGAGACTGGATGTATAAAACCATCGGGCAGATTGGAACCATTGCTGTTCTGGCTGTTGCTGTATTGTCTTATATCATCTGGCGTTTTAATCCTGTATTTAAGCTTCCTTCAAAAAAAGCGCCTGCATTGCCAGGTGAAGATGTAGTGCCTGTTGAAGAAGAAATATCTGAAACAGTAGAATGGCCGGCAGATAACAAACAGGGTAAAGGGAACTCGGTAAAAGAGGTGGGACCGATGCTGAATATTCCGGTAGTGCAAAATCCGGAGTTGAACCATGAACTGAATATTGTTGAAAAAGATGAACCTGAAACAGCGCCGGCAATAGTACCACCGGTTGCGGAGGAGAGAATTGTGATGCCGGTGACAGAGCCGGTGGTTGCCATTGTAAAACCCACAGAGCCAGCAGCCGATCTTCCACTGGAGATCAAATCAGTTCCTGAAAAAGAAACAGAAGAGGAAAAGCCCACTGCGGCAAAAGTTGCTGCCGGCAAGCCTTACGATCCCATACTTGATCTCAGAGATTATAAATATCCAATTCTTGACCTGCTGGCCAATCATGGCAGCGACAAGATCGTTCAGGATGCCAACGAACTGGAAAATAATAAGAACCAGATCATCAGCACCCTGCGCAATTACGATATTGAAATACAGAAAATTTATGCCACAGTTGGTCCTACAGTTACCTTGTACGAGATCATTCCTGCGGCTGGTGTAAGAATATCAAGAATTAAGAACCTGGAAGATGATATCGCTTTAAGCCTGGCTGCGCTGGGCATCCGTATCATAGCGCCTATACCCGGTAAAGGAACCATCGGTATAGAAGTGCCCAATGCAAAAAAGAGTGTGGTGAGTATGAAGACATTGTTGTCTTCCGAAAAATTCCAGAACAACAATTTCTCTTTACCCATTGCTATTGGTAAGAAGATCGACAATGAGAATTTTATTGTTGACCTTGCAAGTATGCCGCATTTGCTGATGGCAGGTGCAACGGGGCAGGGTAAATCGGTAGGTTTGAATGCAATATTGGTTTCACTGCTTTATAAAAAACATCCATCACAGTTAAAATTTGTTTTGGTTGATCCGAAGAAAGTGGAGTTAAGTATTTACAAAACGATCGAAAATCATTTCCTGGCAAAATTACCCGGCGAAGAAGATGCCATCATTACCGATACAAAGAAAGTGGTACATACACTGAATGCACTTTGTATTGAAATGGACAACCGCTACGATCTGCTGAAAGAAGCCGGTTGTCGTAATATAAAAGAGTACAACGAAAAATTTGTTTCCCGTAAACTGAATCCCGAAAAAGGACACCAGTTTCTGCCATTCATTGTATTAGTAGTGGATGAATTTGCCGACCTCATCATGACTGCAGGCAAGGAAGTAGAAATGCCAATAGCCAGGCTGGCACAGCTTGCCAGGGCCGTGGGTATTCACCTGATCATTGCCACCCAAAGGCCATCAGTGAATATTATTACAGGTACTATTAAGGCAAACTTTCCGGCACGTATTGCATTTAAAGTAAGTAGCAAGATCGACAGCCGCACCATTTTAGATGCCGGTGGCGCAGAGCAACTGATAGGTAAAGGAGATATGCTCATCAGCTACAACGGCGATATTGTACGCCTGCAATGTGCTTTTGTGGATACGCCCGAAGTAGATAAGATCGTTGATTTTATTGGCGAACAACGAGGTTACCCCCAGGCGTTTTTACTGCCTGAGTATATTGATGAAAAAGAAATGGAAGGGAAGGACTTTGACCTGGGCGATAAGGATGCTTTGTTTGAAGATGCGGCACGCCTGATCGTTGCCAGCCAGGTTGGTAGTACCTCTTTATTACAACGCAGGATGAAACTAGGTTATAACCGTGCCGGCCGCCTGATGGATCAGCTGGAAGCTGCGGGTATTGTAGGCGGAAACCAGGGCAGCAAGGCCAGGGATGTATTGGTAAAAACAGAAGCAGAACTGCAGCAAATGCTGGACGTTAATCGTGATTAGTTAATTGTGTATAGAACATCCTTTCATTCACTAAGTAACAATCTTCTTTACGATTAACGACTAACTAATAACATTCACATGTCTAAATTTCTATTTGTTGGTTTGGGAAATATTGGTGCCGAGTATGCAAATACCCGTCATAATATTGGCTTTGATATTATGAATGCCTTTGTAATGAAGCATGGCGGTGCTTTTAAGGTAGACAGGCTGGCTTATGTAGCCGAAGTAAAATTCAAAGGCAGGCAGGTAGTTTGTATATGCCCTACCACCTACATGAACCTGAGCGGTCGTGCTTTTAAATACTGGCTGGATAAAACAAAAGTACCTCTTGAAAATACCTTAACGATCCTGGACGATCTGTCGCTACCTCTCGATAAATTCAGGCTGCGGCCAGGAGGTTCGGCAGGTGGGCATAATGGCTTAAAAAGCATCCAGGAAACTATTGGTACTGATCAATACCCTAAACTGCGTTTTGGTATAGGCAATAATTATCCCAAGGGCATGCAGGCCGACTTTGTTTTGGGCAAATGGCTTAAAACAGAAGAGCCGGTAGTGCTGCTTAAAATTGAGAAAAGCCTGGAACTGATGGAAAGCTTTCTCACAGCAGGTATTGAGCAAACCATGACAGCATTCAATAATCTTTCTATCAACTTGTGAGCAGAAGACTTTATATAATGTTATAACATATAATTGGTTTTTTTTAGTCATTTAACTATATTCGTGTTGTAACTGCAATACCTAAAAAAACGTTTAATGAAAATTATTTGTGTAGGACGTAATTATGCGGACCATGCTAAAGAGTTGGGGAACAGTATTCCGGACGAGCCGGTAATTTTTATGAAACCCAAAAGTGCTTTACTTCAGGCACATACGCCTTTTTATTATCCCGAGTTTACAAACGAGCTTCATTACGAATGTGAAATTGTTTTGCGTGTAAGCAAAAATGGTAAATACATACAGGAAAGGCATGCCGGTAATTATTATGATGCTGTTACGGTTGGTATTGATTTTACAGCCCGTGACCTGCAGGATGAATTAAAAAAGAAAGGCCTTCCCTGGGAGAAGGCAAAAGCTTTTGATAACTCTGCTGTAGTAGGTAAATTCATTCCGCTTACGGCCGATTTTAACAGGAACAGCATCAACTTTTCATTATTAAAGAATGGCGAAAAAGTACAGGAAGCCAATTCCTCCCAGATGATCTTCAGCATCAACAAGATCATCGAAAATATCTCCAATTATTTTTCACTCAACATCGGCGACCTTATTTTTACCGGTACACCATCCGGCGTAGGCGAGTGTGTAACCGGCGATGTGCTGGAAGGCTTTATTGATAATCAAAGCCTGTTTAGTGTTGAAGTCAGATAATTCCCGGACGATCTGATCCAGATTTTCTGCGAAGCAGAAAAATACACGTGGGCATCCGTCCAATCTGCTTCATCCGTGCTTCAACTTCGCACATCGAAGATGCATTCATTAATTGAATCAGCAGGTTTTTCTTTATACCTTTACACTCATTTTTCATACACTTCTTTGCTATATACATGATCGATACAGATATCTTACTAAAGGCTTATAAATTAATGTGCACAGCCAAAGCCATGGCTGCCACTTACGAAGATAACCGGGCCATCTGCAAATACGTACACTCTACCAGTCGCGGCCACGAAGCCATTCAATTGGCAACGGCCTTTCAGCTATTGCCCTGCGACTATGTGAGCCCTTATTACCGCGATGAGAGTTTGTTGCTCGGACTTGGCTTTTCTCCCTACGAACTAATGCTGCAATTACTTGCTAAAGGCAATGATATTTTTACCGGCGGCCGGGAATATTATTCGCATCCCAATTACAAAGGCGATGATAAACCCAATATTATTCATCAAAGCAGCGCCACCGGTATGCAGGCCATACCCACAACAGGTATTGCTCAGGGTATCAAATTTCTGGAAGCTATCAACTACGAACCACAAACCACCAACCACAAACCGGTTGTTGTATGTTCTTTTGGTGATGCCTCAGTAACAGAGGGCGAAGTGAGTGAAGCATTTCAGTTTGCCGCATTGCATCAGTTGCCTATTATTTTTTTAGTGCAGGATAATGGATGGGGCATCAGTGTTACATCTGATGAAGCCCGTACCACCAATGCCAATGAAATGGTGAAGGGATACAAAGGTATCAAGCGCATCAGCATTGATGGCAGCGATTTTTTACAGAGCTATGATGTGATGAAGAATGTGGTGGAAGAAGTACGCAGTGAACGACACCCGTTTTTGGTGCATGCAAAAGTGCCGCTGCTTGGCCATCATACCAGTGGTGTACGTAAAGAATTTTACAGAACAGAAGAAGATCTGGCAAAACATGCAGTAGATGATCCTGGTCCGAAACTTAGAAATAAATTACTGGAGGCAGGCGTCACAGAAGAGACATTGCTACAGATAGAAACCGATGCAGCCACCGAAGTTGCCCATCATTTCCAGGGTGCAGTAGCTGCTTCCGAACCCGATGCTGCAACCGTAAGCGATCATGTATTTGCACCAACCACAGTCACAGCAGAATTGGGTGAAAGATCGCCTGCGGATAAAGAAAAAGTGCTGATGGTTGATGCTGCACTCTTTGCTATTCGTGAAATTATGGAAGATCATCCCGAATCACTTTTGTACGGGCAGGATGTAGGACGCAGGCTGGGCGGCGTTTTCAGGGAAGCAGCCACACTGGCCGAGCAATTTGGCGATCACCGTGTTTTTAATACTGCCATACAGGAAGCTTACATTATTGGTTCTACTGTGGGCATGTGTGCAGCCGGTGCAAAGCCGATAGTAGAGGTACAGTTTGCCGATTATATTTACCCGGGATTGAATCAGCTGGTAACAGAAATATCCAAGAGTTGTTATTTAAGCTGCGGCAAATTTCCGGTGCAAACGTTAATACGGGTGCCTATTGGTGCTTATGGCGGCGGAGGCCCTTACCATAGCGGAAGCGTGGAAAGCACCCTGCTTACCATTAAAGGAATTAAAATAGTTTACCCCAGCAATGCTGCCGATATGAAGGGTTTGCTCAAAGCAGCCTTCCTGGATCCGAACCCGGTTGTAATGCTGGAGCATAAAGGTTTATACTGGAGTAAAGTACCGGGTACAGAAGAAGCAAAAACAACTGAGCCTTCCCGTGATTATATAATCCCCCTGGGAAAAGGAAATGTTGTTTTGGAAGCTGATGAAGATTATGTAGAGAGCGGAGAAAGCTGCTGCATCATCACCTATGGTATGGGTGTGTACTGGGCAAAAGCTGCTGCAAAGAATTTTGCAGGCAGGGTAGAAGTGATAGATCTGCGTACTTTATTTCCGCTGGATGAAGCGCTTGTTTTTGCAGCGGTAAAAAAACATGGCAAATGTTTAATTGTAACTGAAGAGCAACAGAACAATTCCTTTGCCGAAGCATTGGCAGGAAGAATATCCAAAGCATGCTTCAGGTTCCTGGATGCACCGGTGGAAGCACTGGGCGCACTCAATTTACCGGCCGTACCCATGAATGTGATCTTAGAAAAAGCCATGCTGCCAAGTGCAGAGAAAGTAGCCGCAAGATTGGAAAGCTTACTCAATTCTTAATACATGAAACTATTAGGTTCACTTATTTGTTCCCTGTTATTTATAAACGCATCTGCTCAAATAACCAGGAAAGACTTTACCCAATACGTTAACCCCTTCATCGGAACTGCACAAACCGACACCAACAGTTTATCGGGCAGTGTTTTTCCTGGCGCCTGCACGCCTTTTGGTATGGTGCAGTTAAGCCCTGATGTGTACGATGCACCGGAAGATCCTGCATCAGCCTATAACTACAAAGAAAAAACCATTGTAGGGTTCAGTCATACACATTTGAGCGGGACTGGTGTTGGTGATTTGTACGATGTACTGGTACAACCCTTGACCGGCATGCCCCTGTGGCAACCGGGCGATGCAACAAAACCAAGGAGCGGATATCGCTCTGCCTTTTCTCATAATACAGAAAAAGCATCGCCAGGTTATTATGCTGTGCAACTGGATGATTATAATGTAAAGGTAGAACTGACTGCCTCGGCCCATGTGGGTTTTCATAAATACAGTTTTCCAAAAACGGATAGTGCTTACGTGTTGTTCGACCTGGATCATACCCTGGATAAAAAAAGACCTTACTGGGTTTGCAAGGTAGTAGCAGCCCACTTGAAACAGGTAGATAAATATACCATTGAAGGCTATCGAATTTTAACCGGCTGGGCCAGGTTGCGTAAAGTATATTTTGTGGCAAAATTTGATCAGCCCATTCAGCAATCCATTTTTGTAAATGGAAAAAAAATATTTGCAGATGCAGGCCTGGTAAACGGCAATGCCGCCAAAGCAGCTTTCCGTTTCAATACCAATAAAAATACTACGGTGCAAATGAAGGTTGCTTTATCTGCCACCAGCATAGAAGATGCTTATAAGAACATGACTGCCGAGCTCAACGACTGGATATTTGATAAAGCAGTTGCTAACGCAAAGTTTACCTGGAACAGGGCACTGTCTGTAATTGATGCCGAAGGAACCGAAGCCCAGAAACAGATCTTTTACACCGGCCTTTACCGCAATTTTATACAGCCCAATAACCTGGCTAATGCAGATGGTGCGTATTCCGGCACCGATTTTACTACCCACAAGGCCGATGATGGAGTACATTATTCCACTTTTTCTTTGTGGGATACCTATCGTGCCACACACCCGTTGTACACGTTAACGGCCCCGCAAAAAGACGCAGCCTTCATCAACAGCATGTTGCGCCAGTACAAAACCTACGGTTACCTGCCCATCTGGCAACTATGGGGCGATGAAAATTACTGCATGATCGGCAATCACGCTATTCCCGTTATTGCCGATGCCATGCTTAAGGGCATTAAGGGATTTGATTATGAAGAAGCCTACAAAGCCTGCGTAGCATCCTCCACCACCGATCATCCCGGCTCACCATTTACGGTGTGGAATAAATATCATTATTTCCCCGAAAATATTCAATCTCAATCGGTATCGCTTACTTTAGAAATTGCGTACGATGATTGGTGCGTTGCACAAATGGCAAAGCAATTGGGCAAAACAAAAGACGCAGCTTTTTTTACAGAAAGATCAACCTGGTATAAAAATCTTTACGATAATCAAACAAGGTTCTTTCGTGCAAAAGATGACAAGGGAGAGTTTATCAATCCTTTCAATCCATTAAAATATGGTGGCAATGGCGGCAATCCCTTTACCGAAGGCAATGCCTGGCAGTACTTCTGGTATGTGCCGCAGGATATCCCCGGTTTAATTGCGCTAACTGGAGCCAAAGAGGCCTTCAATACAAAATTAGACAGCATGTTTACTCTGCAGGCAAAGGGCGCTGATGTAGATGGCAATGCCTCCGGGTTCATTGGCCAGTATGCACATGGCAACGAACCCAGCCACCACGTGGCTTATTTATACAATTACAGCGGTCAGCCCTGGAAAACCCAGTTCTACACCCATAAAATAATGACCGAACTGTACAGCAATACAGTAAGTGGTCTCTCCGGCAACGAAGATTGCGGACAGATGACTGCCTGGTATGTTTTTAGCGCCATGGGCTTTTACCCTGTAAACCCCGCCAGCGGTTTGTATGTGTTTGGTTCGCCACTTCTAAAACACACTGTACTCAACCTTGCTAATGGCAAAACATTCAGCATTGATGTAACCAATGCCGGCAAAACTTATATTCAATCTGTAAAACTCAATGGCAGGCCTTACACAAAGACATATATTAAACATACCGATATTGAAAATGGCGGAACTTTATCATTTGTAATGGGTGATGAACCCAATAAAGAATGGGGTGTTGGTAAAGATGACCAGCCTTTTAAATAAATTCTCTTCTATCTGCAACTTAACTTTTAGCAAAATCGCCTATATTTGCACCCCGTTAACGGAATTGCAACCAGTAACGGTAAAAAAATGATGTCGGGGTAGCTCAGCTGGTTAGAGCATCGGATTCATAACCCGAAGGTCGGCAGTTCAAGTCTGCTCCCCGATACTAAGCCTAAGTCTTTAGAAATAAAGAACTTGGGCTTTTTTTATGCCTTTTCAAGTAGCTCTTTTAAGACAAAAGCTAACATTTTCGTTAACACTTGTATCCTAAAGCGATGATTTCTCTATAGTTTTTGTGCAGTTGCACTGAACTGAAAGTATATCTCAATAACTGGACTGATAAAATGCTCCTCTTAAAAAAGAATGGCACATATATTACAGCTTCTATAACCCCTGTCTATCGTACTAATCCAACATTCAAAAAGAGAAATTGGTTATTATTAAAAGGATGAATCAATTTTAGACGATTTTGGAACGTCAGGAGAATACTAAGTTAATTATGAAGCATGAGTTAGACAGAAGCAAATACATAAGTTGCATACGACTATGATGGAGAGTTCAAGACTAAAGGTTTAGAAATTGTATTGAGTCTATTTAACAAAACAATGTTATACACTAACAGTTTGGCTGAAATAAAATCAGGAGATTCACTAAACAAATTGCTATAGAGATATCTTTTATCAATTCGGTAATTTCCATCTTTAGTACTACTGCGATTTTTAATAAAGTGGTAAATGAAATGTCGCTTTCGCCTTTTTCGATGTTCCTGTATGCTTCGGCTGTAAGGGATAATTGGTGGGCGATTTCTTTTGCTGCGAGGTTTTTATATGTCCTTTGATGATAAATGCGTTCGCCAAGCTTTGAAAGGGAGGGCTTAAATTCTTTATAAGATTTCATAAGTTAGTTTTAGCGGGGATTAAAACAGAGTTAAACTTCGTTTTTCAAATTTAAACTTCGTTTTTCAAATTTAAACTTTGTTTTTGTACGAAAAAAATAATAATGAATTTCTTTAAAAGCCTTGATGGTATTGAGATTACGGGTTTTATTTTATTTAGCATTACTACAGGCTGTAGTTTTTTTTCGACAATGGCCTTTCAGTTTTTTATGTAATATTTGTATCGACAAAGCTAATACGCTTTTTTATCACGCTGCCCGTTCAAGCATTTGCAATTCACTAAGGAAGGATAATTATCCCGGGGTTTACGCCCCTGTTTCTCTCGATTTATATTTTTTAAAGAAAGTACATAAACTACTTTATGAATAGACCCGTTTTTATTTGCTATAATGCCTTTTTGAAGGTGTTCCAAAATAGAGGGGAAAGGTATGTTGAAGAAGCAAAAACGCTTCGAAAAAAACCTTTCAGCACTATTGACGGAACTCATCGAAAAAATAATTACCGAAACTATGTTGTGAAAATGTTGGAGACTTGTTATAAAGCTATTAACAAAACGAGAGACCGGTTTTTGGTACAACCCGGGTTATCAATTATTCCCGAAAAAAAGCAGTTGTCAATTAAAATGCACAGTTATGAATTTCAAATTTTCTGAAAAATATATTGGCTTAAGTTCACAGTAGATATTTGTAAAAGCTGTATTGTAGGTGAGCTGACTTTTTTTATGAAGAAATTATTGGTCATTTTTTTATACTAAATTAACTGCTATGAGTCTTTTACGACTCTTTATAACAATACTGTTCATTTGTGCTTCTCATCTGTGTGAAGCACAAAGAAATGCTGTTTTCCAGGCATCAGAACATTCATTGTTAGCTCCAGTGAAATATCTCTACGCTTCAGGAAATAAAATAGATAAGTACGGGAACTACATAACTAGCGCAAATGAAAAAACCCGGACTGTGCTCATTTTTTGGGGCCACAGTAAACAAATCCCTAAGCAAAAAAATGATCGCATGCAGGGATATAAAGAATTGAATAATAAGCAAATCTCTGACAATGGTTCTTTGCAACGAAAGGACGGAAATGCGGTCAACGCTGATAGGTATACCGCAAAATACGTTTCATATAGCGATACATTAACCCCGGTTTTAAAAACACCAGTGAGTGAAAAAAATAATCTTATAAACGTGCCGGTTAAGAAAATTGAAGAGGTTGGGAGATCAGAGTCCCTTAAAATTTCATCAGATTTTCACAATATTTTGACGGTGAGTGGAAATGTAGATTCTTTAATTGAGGCTAAATTTCAAACGGTTTCAGCTTCGGTAATCAATAATATCAAAGCCAGTATTTCAGTGGCTTTTAAATCGATCAGGAAAAATGGGCAATTGCTTCCGGCAATGCCTAAGATAGAAAGTTCGGCATTGGCTTCTCTTAAAAAATTCAAAATTGGCGATGCTTTTTCCTGCAGTGAAGTCAATGTCTGGGAAACCGTCTCGGGCAAAAATATTTTCCTGCAAAATAATGTTACTGCAAATGTAGCAGTAGCCGGCATTCCTGTAAGTGCAACTGCTTTATATGTTACAAACTTTTTGCGGCAACAAAATAATTCAAAATTTACCTACAAGGTAAACTACAACAGGAATGACTTTATGGAAAAGCTTGGCATCAGTAAAAATGATGTTAAGGCTAAAATGCAGGAGGCGCTTAATTTCAAAGACCAGGTCAACTACAAAGAGATTATTTCCAGTTCTTTTTCCTATGTGCCTGAAATAAATAATATTATCGGAGCCACCGGGTGTAAATGGGACCACCTGCTGGAAATGCCCATGGAGGAGTTTAAAAAACGATATAATAAAGACTTACTGAAGTCGAAACTGGCAGACGTACAAAAGCTAAAAGATTATTACCGGGAGTATGCTGAAAAAACCGGGGATTCACTTATACGTAATAAAGTAAACCAGGCTGACAGCCAGATTGTAAAACTTAAAGAAGAATCGGAATTATATAACCGCCTGATGAAAATAAAGGAACAGGCGGAAAAACTCCGGGACAAAGTTCTTGAATTAAAAAAACTGTATGATGAAAAAGTAAAAATTTTACTGGACGGCTATAATGTCGTAAAAGATATTATTAGTAGCAATAATGATTTAAGTGGGCTGCAGAAATTTATGCTTAAAGTAAAGGGGGTTAATATTGGCCAGCATACAATTAGCACGGGCAACCTGGTGCTTCAGCATTATCTTCAAAATGGGATAAGCTTTGAATATGAAACAGACAGGGCTTACCTGCTGTTAACAAAAGGATCGCAGGAAAAAATGGAAACACCGGCAAATTACTTTCAGCAAACAGTAAACAGCCAAAACGGGTTAAATGAATATTACCAGTTTAGTAATAAATATAAGCTCACTGGGGTAAGCCTGGGCAGGGGAAATAAAGAGCGGAGTTTTCAACAAGTCAGCATAATGAACTTTAACAAGATTGACAATAGCCTGCAACCTGTATTGTTTGCAAAAAATGTAACTGTATTTACCATAGGCAATAAATATACTGCCCGGAGTGGCCAGAGACTATCTGTAGATCTTTCAAAAAGTACTGTGAGCCAGCAATCAAATACATCGCGTGCCACGAATGGCAGTAATGCCTCAGGCTCCGACTTCACAGGAACACTTGCTGCGGAAGTAAATTATGAGTTTGTGAATAAACAAACACAGGAAATGCAAAAATTCAAATTCTTTTATAGTGGTATCGCATATAATAATCCCGGGCTGAATGGTGGTATACAAAAACCAGGTTTATTGTTAGATCACGGGATTAGTAAAAAGATAAATAAACGTATCAGCATTGAAAATAAATTTTCTTATAATTCATTCAGGTACGGTAATAGTGTTTCGTTGAAATCGCTGCGTGACAGGGTGAGCGCTTCATATAAATTCAGGAAAATGCGTGTAGGGTTTTTGATAAATAACAGTTACATAAACCAATTACAATATAACCCTAAAACGGTCATAAAAACGCAATCGCTTGATGTATTGGCTACCGGACAGACACGTAAACGTTTTGGAGGTTTTTTTGTAAATGTAAATGGAGGTTTGGGGTATGGATACAACCAGCAACAATCGTTCAATAAACTAAAGAACTGGTCCTTTTATGCAAATGCTGGCATTGCCTATAAAGGGTTTAACCTGGATATGGATATAGACAGGTTTAATACAAGAAATACAGAGATCTTTTCAACAGACAGTACAACCCTGGTGCTGGTCTCTTCCCTGAACCTGCAGGGCATGCTATCTTATTCCAGTAAAAAAGGTGATATCATCCAGTTTGGAATAGCGTACAAAACGTTAAATAACGATGCCAGCCAATTGTATATAACGGGTGCTGCAGAATGGAGGTTATTTAAACGGGTTGCTGTTTCTGCAAACCTGAATTTGCCGGTCACATCCCCTGTCAATGCATTTTTCATGAATAATACTTTCAATTCTAAAATTATCTATAATATAAAAGGCCATGATTAATAAAAAATATTTGATGAGCGCTGTATTTGCCTGTTCTGTTTTTTTTACAACTGCACAGGTAAAGTTTTCTGCCAACCCGGTAGCCATTAGCAGAAATGCAGATGCACTGTTAAGTGCAACTGCATTCAGTTCGTATCAATATGCAGTAACCGGGCAAATAAGTATTAAAGTAACTGAAGAAGGAACGTCATTGCCGATTGTTACTGTTAACCTGCTTAATGTAAAGCTTTTGCCGGGAACCAGTAATATAAGCATGTTCAGGGAACAGGCTACCCGCATATTTTATGATAATGAACTGAGTAATATCATACAAAACACCGGGGTATTTGCCCCGGCAGCATATTCCATTTGTTTCCAGTTTATACCTGATGATAAGCTGACAAACATTGCAGAAAGCGAGCATTGTGTTTTTAGTGTTGTTACACCAAGAGTACCTTTAACTTTGATTCACCCTATTGATACGATCTGCGAATTTAAGCCCTCATTCACCTGGCTTGGCCGGAAAGCAACATCGGGTACGGCAGCTTTTAAAGTGATTTGTGTGGCGGTAAGTACTAATCAATCTCCCGAAGAGGCCTTGCAGAATAATCCTCCTGTTATTAGCCAGCTTTTATATCAGCAAACCAATCAAATGAATTTTCCGGCGGGTATCACTGCTTTGAAGGAAGGCAAACAATATGCCTGGCAGGTGTTTGAAGTTGCAGGAAACAATGTTTTAAACAGTTCGGAGATATTTTCTTTTGTTCCCGGCTGTAAAACAAATACACAAAACAGTGTTGAAAGTTTTGCAGAAATAAAAACATTCTATACCGGCCGAAAATATTATTTCACTTCTTCTGTTAATTTTTCATTCAATAATCCTTACGCAGAGAAAAAGCTACTGTATAGCATTATTCATGTTGCCACGCAAAAAAAACTCACTAATCTGCCCGAAATCACTATGAACAAGGGCTTGAACCTGGTAAAGCTGAATACTGAAGATATAAAAGGTTTGCAAAAAAATGAACAGTATAAAATAGAAGTATATAACCTGGCAACAACAACACACTACATAAATTTTATAATTAAAGAATGACAAAAACAGAATGGATACTGATGTTAGCCGGCTTTATCGTTTTATGCACAGGTTGTAATTCGAAAAAAAAGCCGACTGTTTTAACTGGAGATTTTGCGCTCGGAAAAATTAAAATGATCAGCAGTGTAAAGCAACAGGGCGATGTACATGAATTGACCATGATCACAAAATTTGAATTAAAAAAAGACAATCTGGGACCAGAACTCAATACTTATTTCCAATACCACCTGGGTGATAAGATAAAATTGCTGATAGGCAATGATACCATAAAGCCTGCGTTGGCTTACTATGTACCATTGGTTAATGAACTGGAGAAGGAAATTGATTGCAAGTATGTGTTGAAAACCCTTGACCTTGATAAACCCAAAAGGATGATCATTCACGATTCAATACTCGATTTTAACAAAGTTGATATTTCTTTAAAATAGACATACCGTTATGAGAAAAAAAAATAAGATAGCAGCCTTTACCCTTTTAGTGATACACGGCCTTTCAATTTTTTGTCCGGGTGTTAGTTTTGCGCTCACCAATGGACCCACTGCTCCTGAATCAAGCCAGTTTCAGCCTGCGTCCATTAGCAACCTGGTAGATCCATTTTCAGGCGACTTTAGTTATAATATACCCCTACTGGATGTGGATGGGTACCCTGTCAATATTGCTTACAATAGTGGCGGGTCAATGGACGATGAAGCAAGTTGGGTTGGCTATGGTTGGAATATTAACCCGGGAAGTGTATCCCGTGTGATGAAAGGTATTCCTGACGATTTTAACGGAACCGACAAGATCACCAAGGATTATAATATTCGTCCCGATATTACGGGTGGAATCGCATTCAATGCAAGTTTAGAGATTTTCGGGCTCGATTTTTTAGGAGCCAATGCCAATGTGGATATATTTTATAATAATCACAGGGGTATTGGAGTTGAGATTGGTGCTGGTATTTCCGCAACGTTAAGCACTGCCAAACATGTTTCCGGAGAGTATACGGGTGGGCTTAGTGCAGGCCTCAATTTAGGCATTCAATCAAATTCGCAAACCGGCGCTGATTTCAATTTTGGGTTGAGTGTGGGCACAAGTATAAAAGATAAGGAAGGCAGCGCAGGTTCTGCTGGGCTTAGATTCGGTGGGAGCCTTAACTCCAGGGCGGGCTTAAAATCTACAACTTTAAGCGCTTCTTTTAATACAAGTAAAGGAGAATCAGATAAAGCTAAGGAATGCCGCGAATTTGAAAATGAATGGTGGGGTGAGAATGTGGCTGCACCCCAGACAAAATCGGCCTCGTATTCCGGAGGGTCCTTTACAACCTCCTATGGCCAGGCATTTAATCCAACTATCACTATGCCTATGACCAATGAGTCATATAGTTTGTCACCGCAAATGGGACTGGAGTTTTGGGGCTTACAGCTTTTTTTGCAGGCTACTGCTCATTACACCCGCCAAAAACTGGCTACATCTCATAAGGAGTTTCCGGCTTATGGATTTTTACATGGCAACAGGGCACGAACAGACCCCGATGCATTGCTGGATTTTAACCGGGAAAAGGATGTTCCATATATGGATAATACGCCAACACTTTCTGTACCTTATGTAACCCAGGATATTTTTACGGCTACCAGCCAGATGGGGTCTAGCCAGTTCAAAGCTTTTTCAAACGGGAGTGGCGTTTTCTTCGATAATTATGGATCAAATGTAAGCAATGCTTTTGCTTTAGGTATTGAATTTGGTTCAGGAGGCGGTATTAAAGCAGGGGGCGATCTTAGTTTTAATGGATCAAATACTGTAACAAAAAAGTGGAATGGAAATAATGATTTTTTACAGAATGGAGATTTTAGCCCTTCAACTGCAACTGACGGTGAAGATACTTATTTTAAGCTGGTAGGAGAGAAATCCAATGCGAACAGAGATTACCTGGCAAAAATTGCAGACAGGGAGCCTGTAAGAATTAAAACCGGTGCCGTAAGTGATGATGCCAAGGCCTTTTCTGTATTGGAAAGCAATAACAGAACTTATCCTGTTACTTCAAAAATTCAAAGAAATATAAGAGAACCTAAAGGAGAAATATTTACTCCTCTAAATGCTGATAAAGCAGCAAAATTTGGCCTTGACAAAACAATAAAAAACTATGCATTGGCAACTGCCAGTTCTGCAGTTACCTGCAATAACGGTGTGTTCGGAAATTTTACTCCCATCGACAGGGTTGGGGGTACACACAAGGGGCATCATTTTTCTGAAATAACTGTTACTAAGAATGATGGCATGCGCCTGGTATATGGTGTACCGGTTTATAATAATGAACAAACTGATGTCACGTTCAATGTAGGGGCCTTAGATGGAGGTGCAAATAATTTGGTGGGCTATACTGCACAGGAAAATTCAACCGGGAATAAAAGCGGCCGTGATTTTTATTTTTCCAAAGAAAATGTTCCTGCTTATGCCACTAATTTTTTATTGAGTGGCGTTGCATCTCCCGACTATGTTGATATTACTGGTAATGGTATTAGTGATGATGATCTGGGGTCTGCTGTAAAATTCAATTATTCCAGGGTTAATGATGCCTACAAATGGCGCACTCCAACAGCCACCGGGGCAAACTATGCCAATTTTAATAAAGGTTATAATAGTGATCCAAAAGACAATAAAGCTTCATTGTCTTTTGGTACCAAAGAATTGTGGTACACTAACTCAATTGAATCAAAGAATATGATTGCGGTTTTCAGATTAGCAGACCGGAATGATGGATTTGGATTTAATCCCAATGGATCGCTTGATTTGACTTCGAAGCAAAAAAAATTAGAAAGGATTGACCTGTACACAAAAGCTGAATTACTTAATAACCCAACCAACCCGGTGCCTGTAAAATCTGTACATTTTGAATACGATTATTCGTTGTTCGGAAATGTTCCCAATAATAATGCCGGTGGTGGAAAGTTGACACTCAAGTCAATTTATTTCACTTATGGAAAAAGTAACAGTGGTGCCGAGAACAGGTATTATTTTAAATATAATCCAAGCGGGGATTTTGAATATCAACAATACGACCGTTGGGGCAATTACAAAAATAAGAACGTAAACAACAGTATTGCGGGTATTAATATGGAAAACAATGATTTTCCTTACAGCGTTCAGGACGAAGCAAAAGCAAATGAAGGTGCAATAAAATGGCAACTGAATGAGATAGAACTTCCCTCCGGAGGTAAAATACAGATCTCGTATGAAAGTGATGATTATGCATTTGTGCAGGACAAGCGAGCTATGCAAATGGCAAAGATTATTGGATATGGATCACTCGATGGTATCGGTAATCCGCAGAATTTTAAAGATTACCAGGAAACAGATAATGTGTTTATTCAACTGCCTGCTAATACAACTCCGGCCGATGTAAAGTGGCGGTATTTTGAGGGTGTAGACCAGTTGTATTTTAAATCGTTGATTGACCTTGATAATAATGGAAATAATGAACTGGTAAGTGGTTATGCGAAAATATTAAATGTAACGTTGGTGAATGACCATGGCGCAAATATAGCACCGGGGCAAAACGGAAATATTGCAAAAGTAACACTGGAAAAAAGAGGAGGCTACCATCCTTTTGCTGCAGCCGCATGGCAGTTCATGCGCACAAACCTGCCCCAACTTGCCTATAAGTATTCTGTAAATGATGATCTTAGTCCGTTAGGATTTGTAAAAGCACTTGTTGCAGCTATTGGAAATGTATCAGAGTTGTTGACGCCCTTTGAACATAAAGCCATGAGGATGCATTTTGCATCAAAGATAATTCCGGATAAGGGATACGCACGTATCGATAATAATTTCAGAAAATTTGGCGGAGGCATTCGGGTGAGTAAAATAACCATGGATGATATCTGGTCGCAGATGGCAGGAACTGGAAATGGAACTTCTACTACTACAGGAATGATCTTTGAGTACACAAAAAAATACATTTGCCCCGATGGGTCTGTAAAAACTATTTCAAGTGGTGTGGCTTCTTACGAGCCGATGACAGGAAGCGAGGAAAACCCTTTCAAACAACCAATTCCTTACCAGCAAAAACAACATTTAACCAGTAATTTATATACCGTAGATGAGCCGGTTGGTGAATCCTATTTTCCGGCTCCGTCTGTTGGTTATAGCGAGGTAACTATAAAGAACCTGGATGCCACAGGTGCCGTGGTAAACAATGGCTACAGCCTCAAGAAATTTTATACTGCCAAAGATTTTCCGACGGTGGTAAAGAGAACGGATCTTTCAAAAACAAGGTATAATCAAACTTCCATTTTTGGATTGTTCAATATCGACCAGGGGAACAGTGTTGTGCTTTCTCAGGGATTTTTTGTAGAAACCAATGATATGCATGGTAAACCACTGTCAGATGAAACATTTGATGGCAGTGGTAAATTATTGTCGGGGTCCTATTATCATTATAAATCCAAAGGAACCGAGCAACTGGCACTGGACAACAACGCACTTACCCTGCACCCGGATGGTACTGTACAAAATGACCTGATAGGAGAAGAGTTTGAAATGTTTCATGACATGAGGCAGCAGGTAACAGATAATATAGGGGTGAGCCTTAACCTTAATCTTGATGTTCTTTTCCTCACAGTTTTCACAGTGCCTATTCCTACGTTTATTCCGATTGTGCAATCAACCAGCTCCGGTTACCAGGCTGCTTCCACCATTAAAGTTATCAATCATTATGCCATTGCCGATAAAGTAACAACCATTGAGAATGGCAGCACCATGACTAGTGAAAATGTTTTGTGGGATGCACTTACGGGTCAGGTGTTACTTACCAAAACGCAAAATGGTTTTGATGACCCGGTTTATAATTTTTCATTACCTGCTTATATGGTAAATGAGTATGAAAAAGGAATGGGGGCCGGTTATCGTAATACCGGAATCGTTTTCAACAATCTTGCAGTTACAAACGGACAAGTGCCTGTTGGTATAAAAGAATTCCTGGTGCCGGGTGATGAAATGGGCATAGTAAATTCACCTGCGGGAGAAAAGGTATGGGTAATGGATGTGAACCCAGCGGGTGCGCCGGATTTGCGACTAATAAAAAAGGACGGTTCAATTTATAGTAACAATTCAACGAGCCTTGTTGTTTTACGCTCAGGAAGGCGAAACCTGATGAGCGCAAGTTCTTACTCGGTGGTTAGTTTAAAAAATCCTATAAGCAATGGACGAATTAGTATAAGTCAGCCTACTGAAATATTAAGTACATCTGCAGGCACATTTTCTGATGAATGGACTGCTGCAGCAAAATATATTCCCTGCAGCAACCCATTGGGTGGAGGTACGGGAGGAAAGGTCAATACAATTAATAAAGTATTAAGCAGTGATGATCAGGGTAAGAACTTTAAACCAGTCAGCATCAAAGAACTGATGAGTGTTAAAAGGTCAGCTGGCAGCGGGTCAAATATAGTTTGTGACCCTTGTACTGCATTAAATGGATACACATTTGATTATGTAGCTGGCCCTCCGAACACAACTTGTATGAGAGTGAAATTTGATTGCGGCGCATCGAATATCCTGATTCCGGAAAATACTACCGTTGTATTTAATTTCAGCAGACCAGGTAATCCGAGTCCTGGCCAATATGCAGTAGTTGAATTAACCAGAAATCATCCGGAAGAAACATTTTGTTTTACAGGAAGCGGTCCCGGCTGGAGTGAAATATTTTTACAAAGCTGGTATTGCATCGTTAAAACACCATCCTGTGGAGATCCCTGTGCTAATCTTAACGCATTTGATATTTCAACAGCGGGGTATGGCAGTCCTGGCGAAGTTTGTGGTGATGGTCATCGCCCGGTTACTGTAAGATATAATTGCGTAACCCCTTTCCCGGCCAACACAACAGTACACTTCGTTTTCTCAGTTAATTGCGGGCAGAATGTTGAAACGCAAACAGTTGACATTTCAACAAACGATCAAACTGCTACAGCCTGTTTTAGCAGGCTTGGGCAATTTGACCCGGCTTGCGCCATTACACTGGTAAGTTTTGGATGTACCGCAAACGGGGGGTGTTGTCCTAACCCCGTCAATCAGAAATTTAATCCATATTATACCGGCTTAAAAGGCAACTGGCGTGGCAAGGAAAGTTATGTGTATACAACAGAACGGGATCCAAGAATCGATCCGGGTAATGGAGCCAAATTACCAACCAACACCCGCAAAGGGGGTGTCTTCTCCGCATTCAATTCATTCTACATTGTGCAAGACGGTAAAATTATACGGCAGCCTGTTACAGATAACAAATGGATAGCATCTGCTACCGTAACTAAGATAAATAATAAGGGACAGGAAGTGGAGAATCTGGATGCACTGGGCAAATACAGCGCAGCACAATTTGGATTTAATGAGCTGGTTGCTACAGCCGTAAGCAGCAATGCACGCAATAACGAGATAGGGTATGATGGATTTGAAGACTACGCTTATAATACATCCTGCAATTCAAGCACACCAAACTGCAACGAGGATGGACACTTTAACTTTAAGAAACAACTGGGCATTGCAAACGGTTCAGGCTTTGCACTCAGCACAGCGGCGGCACATACCGGTAATTATTCAGTAATAGTCAGTCCTGGTATTGGTAACGGTGGTAGTGGCGTTGCTTTCACAAACCGTAAAACTGTAAATTCTCTGGCAGATAATGCATTGAGGTACGACTTTAACAGTAACAAGGAAATGATATTAAAAGAAGGAGGGCTCTTGAGTGATTTCAGGCCAATGGTAGGTAAAAAATATGTGATCAGTGGGTGGATAAAGGGAGATGTTGCATCGGAAGCAGACCCTGGCAATACTGCTAAAGCCAAAATTGTGGTGGAAGGATTTGCAGGTACACTAAGTTCATATACAGCCATTGCTGTAAAAGCAGGTCCGAAAGTAGAAGGATGGACAAGGGTGATGACAACGTTCGAATTGCCCACAGGAGTCAACATAGATAATGTGACCATAAAGCTTGTAGGAGGTAGTGCGGTGGCTTATTTCGATGATATACGTATTCATCCATATGACGGTAATATGAAGTCTTTTGTTTACGATTATCGCACATCCAGGCTAATGGCTGAGTTGGATGAGAATAATTATGCCACTTTTTATGAGTATGATGATGAGGGGCAGCTTTTGCGAAATAAGAAAGAAACCGAAAAGGGTATTGTTACCTTAAAAGAAACCCGGAGCAGGGTACGTAAGAACCAACAATAGATTAGTGTAAATACAATTCATTTTTAAAATTAATGCAGGGTGTATGAAAAATAAAAAAATAGTGTTGATGATATGCCAATGTTTGCTGCTGTATTTTGGCGCAGCTGCACAGGATGCAACTGCTGTTACAGAAATGCAGAAGATACGGGCCTATTACAGCGGCCCCGAATTAAAACATGTAAAGGGACAAATGCTTTTGATCAGTAAAATGACCGGGCAGCAGAAAGATAAAGTAGATATTGAATACTGGATAAAAGATAACCAGGTATTCAGCAAAATGAGTTACATAGAAATACTGAGCAACAACAGTATGTATGTAATGGTGAATCACCGGAAAAAAACAATTTATGCAAGGCCTGCTTCAGATCTTACTGCTAAATCTTCTTCTACCATCTTTGATCCGGAGCAGCTTAACAAACTATTAAATGTAAAAGGCACTAAAACCACACTTGTAAAAAATGCAGGCCTCAATAAACTCACTTTGTCGGGCTTGTATGATTCGCGTTTTTCAGAAATCAATATCATTTATGAAACAGCATCCAGTAAAATAAAATCAGTTTATGCAACCTTGAAGGAAGTGCCAGGGGAACCGGAACAGAAACTGTTTCTACAGATAAATTACGCAGCCACAGAAAAAACAACTGTAACAGCATTGCCTGATATTTTATTGGCAGACCGTTATGGTAAAATGGATAAGACCGGAGCATTTATTTACACAAAAAGTTATGAGGGTTATAAAAAACTATAATGGTACGTTATGATAAACATCAAAACTTCTGCAAAAAAAATACTGGCATTAATTATATGCTTAAGCATATTAACCGGTAAATCGGCATTTGCCCAAACGGAATCGTACATCCAGTCATTAACAGGTATCATCAAGCCAAAAGATGTTTGTGTAACTGTGGATGAAAAATTTGCCAATGCTGAATTATGGGCTGCTATCAAAAAAAATGTAATGGTGCAAAACCTGATAACTTTTGAAGTAAGGTTCGACACAACCATTAATTTTTTTAATAAATCCTTTGATTGCGAACTTCTGGCAGATATAAGTTACAAGGATAGTGCCATGCGTGAGAGGAAGATAAGTGACGTAAAGTTGCAAATACACTACGATACAGCGAAGGGCAAGGCCTATAAAGGTATTGCCTATTACAAATTTGCAGGCGGGCATGAGGTAACCGTGACCATTAAATCCATTACCAGTAAAGAAATAGATGTTACTAAAGCCGCTTTTTTAAGATTAAAGAACCAGATACTGATAAACCGAACCTACAAAAAAAGGACAGGTGATAAAACGGCTTCTTTTTCAACTGGTAGCCTAAACGGTACAAACCCTGTTGCCAAAGGGACTGCGTCCTCTAATTTTGGCGGCACCATTTTTAACAATAACAGGCAACTAATGATTTCCTGGGGTTCCGAATTTTTTGAATATGATAAGTTTGATCTGGAATATACTTTTTACGATGCAAACAGTTATATGGGCGCCCAGTATTTTCAAACCGGTAATGTAACGCAGGCGGTGTTGGAAGAGGCATTTAAAAATAATGCCACCCGTGTTTCGGTGGACGATCCTGAATATGTTTTAAACCTGGTTTATTCAACCGGTTATGTGCTGGTACGTATAAGGGCTTACACCTATAATGAAGTAGATGGAGAGATGGACCGTGAAGAGGGCGACTGGCATTATATAGATGTTAATGGAATAGGCGGATTTGCTGTGTATGCTGTAGCCGAGCATGAACAAAACCTGAGCTGGCAATACAGTGCTATGTTTGCAGAAGAAGGCAAAAGAAAAGAAGTTGTTTCTTATTTTGACGGTGGCATGAAATCCAGACAATCTGTTACTATCAGTAATTCAGATAATGTAAGCATTATTGCCGAAAATGTATTGGATAAACAAAACCGTCCTGCAGTTAGTATTTTACCGGTTCCTACCACTGACAATACCATTCATTATTTTCCTGCGTTTAACAGAAACCAGGCAGGCAGTGTTTATAACTATGCCGATTTTAATGCCAATAATATCTGTGCCAGTGCTGCTGCCCCTATGAGCATTTCATATGGCTCATCAAAATATTACAGTCCTTCCAATCCTTTTGCGGGCAATATTAATTACCCCAATGCCAAGGAGATTAGTAAGGATATCCCTGACGCAGCAGGATTCCCATTTGCCGTAACACAATTTACCAATGACCAGACAGGGCGTATCAGGCGCCAGGGTGGCGTAGGCTCAACATTTCAACTGGGCACTGGCCATGAGACTAGTTATTATTATGGTAAACCCGCCCAGGAAGAATTAGACCGGCTTTTTGGATCGGAAGCGGGTAATGCTTCGCACTACAGTAAAAATATGGTGGTTGATGCCAACGGGCAGGTTAGCGTGAGTTATGTTGATATTACCGGTAAAACGGTGGCAACGTCGCTTGCAGGTACTTCCCCTGCTAACTTAAAACCACTGGAGTCTTCAAATAATACTGTCAGAATTATCCGGGATGAACTTATACGTCCGCAGGGTATTGTAAGGGATGCCGCTAATTTAAAAGTAAGTTTCAACAGCACCATCATGGTGCCCACGGCTTCCAGTTATAATTTTACATACCAGTTTAACGGGCGTTCACTGGAATTGCTTTTTGGATTTAACCCCGAGAAAAAAGTCTGCGCCGATTGTTATTATGATGTAAAGTTCAGCATAAGCGATGAATGTAATAACCTGGTACCATTGATTTTCAACGGACAAAATTACAACGAGTTGCTGGTGCCGGCTGCTTTTAACTATGGTAATGGCGTGCCCAATGTAAAGCCCAATACACTATGTGGCGTGGTGCTGCCAACACAAACTGGCCTCATTTCAGCCGCATTTCCCAAAACAGGCGAGTATAAAGTGTCGTACGAATTGGTAATGAGCCGCAAGGCCATGGATTATTACATGGAATACCTGAAACAACTGCAGGTGATGAAAACAGCGGATGAATTTAAAAAAGACTACCTGAAGAAGGTTGACCTGAGCGGATGTTTCAGCGATTGCAGGGATTGCAGGGAAAAGCTGGGTACTGTTGAGAATTTTATTGAACGTATGCGCAGGATACTGCTTGAGGAGGATAACGTGGTTGTTACTACTGATGATATTGAATGGATAACGCAGTTGTATAATGTTACCCTTACCAAGTGTGGCCAGGCAGAAGCTGTTGGAAAAAACTGCAGTATCACCGATGCATGTGCCGATCAGCGTAAACTGATGTTGAAAGATATAACACCAGGTGGCCAGTACATGCTGTACAACGAGACTACTTTGATGTTTAAGGAAAGACAGATCAATGTTTTTGTTTCCAGGATCAAGGGGAATTCTGCGGTTACAGAAAATGTAATACTAAACCGCGATGGTGCAGAAGTAAGTGTGCCTTTAAATTCGCTGGAAGAAAGCGAGCTCATCAGCCAATGGAAGCCGGATTGGGCTTACCTGATGCTGCCATACCATCCGGAGTACTGCCTGCTGGCCGAATGTGAATCACAAAGTGCCAGTAAGAACAGGGATAAAGCCATGCTGCAAACCGATGATGATGTTGCAGCCAGGAATACGTATTTATGGAAAAGGGAGCAGACAAATTTTACTGATTTTGTAGATGCGGAAATGGCACTGGTTGCTTCACCGTATTATATGAATTTGATCAAAGCCCAGATCAACGGACGAATTCAGAACTTTTTAACCGGGGTGCCTGTTAAAACCAGTGCTGCTGATCCGGTTCCGGGCAATGTAAGCCTGCACCAATTCATTTGGTTTATGGTTTATAAAGATCCAAAACCTGCAGAAGACCCAGTTACACACAGCTTTCCATTCATCGATCTCCAGGGCTACTCAAGCCATGCTCCATGCGATAAACCGCTTGAAGAATGGCGCATGTTCCGGAACCTTTACATAGCAATAAAGCAGGATGCTTACCGAAATCCGGCTAATAAGGCGCCTACCACCTGCAAGAACTGCTTCATCGGCGTTAATGCATTCAGCGCTACGTATAACGAAAAAGCCAGCCCGCAATATTATCCAAAACTGCATGAGTTTTTAATTGAAGAAAACAGCTCCGGAACTGGGCTGCAAGTGAAATATAATAAAGAAACACCCATCAACAACCGGTGCGACGTATATGTTGGTAAAGCCACCAGAACCCCATCGGGCGTAGTTTATACAGCAGTAGAAACATTACATTTCCAGGAAAACGGGGCCAATATACTGCCAATTGCTACCGTTGATATGAATGAGAAGGAATTATACTTTATTGAACGAATTGAAAACAACTATAACCATAATATTGATGGCACCAGCCCTGCTTCTAATTGTCCAAATGCAAGTGATTTTGAATTTTTTAGAGAAAATAATAATCACCGTTTGAGTATTCGATATATCGGTAAATATCCTTTATTAAATAAAGTTACATTGAGGGTTAGATATCATGTATATAACTGTCTGTTCGGTAATGGATGGGAAGAAACTCCTTTGTTCGACTTTGATCCTATGGAAACTAAACCCCGTCTTATAAGAAGTTCGAACGATTGTAAATTTGAAGATCCTTATTTCACTTATGCTGATTTTTGTGTTTCTACGCTGGCTTCTTGTATTTCAGAATCAGACCCATTGAAGTCATGGCCCAGATACTTCCAAAAACAGCGTCGCTTTTATGAAACCAGCAATCCCGATGATATCAAAACTGTATTAGACCAAGCTAATGATGGTTCGGGAACCAACCCAATGGGTGGCGAAAATTACCAGCAGAATGCAGAGGATCTTGCTCCGGGATGGATGGAGCAATTAAAGAACTGTTTTAATGATCCTGCTAATCCGACAGCCGACGGCAGATGGAGTATCTTAAAAGGTCTGCTCATACAGGTATGTGTTAAGGGTTCTGATATGTCTCACCCCTTCGGTGCGGCCTCCATGCGGCCAGGTGAAACGCCGCTTACTTATAACGGACATACAATAACATCATTCAAGGAAGCAATCATTGCAGTATTTGGTGCAGAAACCCCAACCTGTAATTCACTGCTGATAGATTTTCCATTACCTTATGATGATAAAACCCTGTTAAACGATCCTATTGCAACCAAATTAAGTGAATGTGGTTACAGGTTGCTCAACCGTTTCAAAAACGAATGGCTGGCTGCTGGCGGTGCTTCCAATGCGTTGTATCCAACACTTAAGGATTATATAAAGAAAAAATACGACCCTAATTTCTACCTCAGCGATGCCCAGATGACCGAATTGTTGGCCACCTATATTTCCGGTTGTCCCGTTAAACGGCCATTCAGGATACCAGGTATTTTAACCCGTTGCGATGATCCTAAAACGCCTACCTGTTTAAAATGCACGCAATTGTATAATGTTGAAGCCCAGTTTCATTCGGAGTATCCGCAGTTTCCCAATACACTGCCTAATTACTACGATTTGCTTGCAGCCTATATTAGCCGGGTTTACCAAATGCATGTGTCAGGTTCAGCTGTTTATGCTGCTATAGAAAAATGTAAAAAAGGAGGTGGTTACAACGACGGCTGCAGTAATCAATGTAACACAGTAATAGCAAGCTTACAGAAATTTTACCAGGTGATGCCGCTTACGGAATACTATAATAAAGTGTATTGCGAAGAACTGAACTGCGAAGATGTTTTGGCTGTGTTCAGGAACCATATTACCACCTGGCTTAATCTTACCCTTGGCTGGAACCACGATTTTAATTACTACTATAATACCTTTTTCGACAGTTGCGCTATTGAATACTACCAGGAACCCGGATGCTATTATTTCAATAAGTACAAGCAGGGAATTGCCAATGGAGGCAACCCATGCCAGTGTCCGTACCCCAATATTCTACGCTGCTGCGATACCTATCCTCCGTTCGTAACGTTCAGGAGCCTGTACCCCAACCCGGTTGACCCAAGGCTGATGGCATTCTTCTTTGAAATGAGGAGGTACACGGTATGTGCGCCAACCAATTTACCTAATATCAGTTATACACTGCCTTATAATACATTAGTCAATTACTTTAATAACCTTACGCCTACGGTAATACCAAACTGCTCTGGCACAGGCGGAGGTGGCGGCTCAACTGATAAATTCACAAATAAAAACAGCATACAATCTCAAACCCTTCAGCAAAAAACAAAAACAGGCATAAATAAAAATGATGGGAATGTTTCTGATGTTTGTGCAGCCCCCATTTCGGGTAATGTTTGGCACGATGTAAATGCTATGACTGATGGGTATGTAAACAATAGCGGTGCTGCCACTGTTCCTCCGGCAGCGAATATACCGTATGGCCTGTATGCTTATTTAACTTCAATTTCAAATGTTGGTTTGCCAACTGAAAAAATTGTGGCTATTACAACAGTAAATACCAGCGATGGTACCTACACTTTCGGGCAGAAAGTATGCAATACCGATTATAAAATCTATATCAGTACAGTTGCAGCCAATTTGAACGACCCGCCACCAGCTACCACATTACCTTCCGGATGGCAACACACGGGGCAACATTACGGTACAGGTGCTGGTGATGATGGAAATAATGATGGCATGCTGGCCGTAGCCACCTACGGAACCATTGTAAATGCCAATTTTGGTATCCGCATCTCCGGTGCCCAAACTTCCTGCTCTTCTGTATGGCAATTCACTTTTGCTCCTATACAAAGTGCCTGCCCTAATATTTACGACACGGTATTTGGCCCCGGCGATTTAGTGCTTTGTTCACAACCCCTTACTCCGGTTTACCAGAGTGATCCAGATGCCTGTTTAAAAAGCACGGTGAATGCAGCTTTATCAAATGCCGAATATGCTTACAGCGAGTATGTAAAAGACTTCATGCGTGATTACCGCGAGGCTTATTTTGCCAAATGTATGAGTATCTCGCCATCGCTGGTTATGGAAGGCCAGCAGCAGGAATACCATTATACCCTGTATTATTATGATCAAAGCGGTAACCTGGTTAAAACCGTACCACCCAAAGGTGTAACTTATTTAACCTCAACGCAGATACAGGAAGTTGGCAGGCTAAGGGATGAGGATAATGCTGAATGTTACAAGAACAGTGCAGCACCCGTATTCAATGGTACCAACCAGTCATTAAATGTAACTTCTGCATTTTATCCGCAGCACAACAACGGGCCTTTAACGGTAGAAGCCTGGGTCAAGTTCAGTAATGTAAACAGCAAGCAGGTAATTCTTGATAAATTTGATGCAGGTGGTACCGGAGGTGGCAAAGCTGGTTACTATGCCTATATCGAAAACGGGCAATTGTATTTCAGCATTTTTGGCCGTTCAACCGAAACCTGGGTACAGAAAGAGCTACAGTGGCTGTATCCTCCGCTGGTACCCAATGTACAGGCTCATTTCTACTCAGTAGTTAATAATAATATTGCCAGGTATGGCCTGTTTAAGGCAGCCTGTCACACCGAAAACCTGATCACATCAAGCGGGCCGGCTACCGATTTTTACCACCTGGTATTTCAGTACAGCGGCGATCCGGAAGATAAGCACCCGGTTAAAATTTATGTAAATGGCATACTGCAAACCTTGAACTGGACAAATGGTTACGAGCATCATTTTTTAGACAACCTGACTAATGTCCCTAATACACAAGTGCCCACACTGGATCAGACTGTATATGAATTCAAAGAAAATATCAGCCCGTTTACTACAGCTTCAACTGCCTCATTGGTTGCTGGTTCATTAACCCGCACTGTTGATGGCGTATCTATGAACGGCATCAGCGGTGGCAGTATGAAACACCTGCGCATTTATAACTCGGCTCCGGATGCAGCCGATCTGCGTCGCAGCAGTTACGATGCCTGTTTTATTCCATCTCAAAAAGACGGATTGGTTTTATGGCTGCCTCTTAATAAAGCTATTGCCGGTAAAACAGAAGATGTTCAATCTGGTAACAGTGCAGATATTGCAGCAACCTGGCCAAGCCCGGCAACACCGCAGTATCCGCATCACAACATGCCTACATACTATGCCTACAATTCACTTAACCAGGTAACGCACCAGGAAACCCCGGATGCAGGCCAGTCCAATTTCTGGTACGACCGTTTGGGAAGGCTGGTGGCATCGCAAAATGCCGAGCAAAAAATTCCGTCGAATGGTGATCAGGTCAACCGATACAGTTATACCCTGTACGATGCACAGGGCCGAATAGCCGAAGTAGGTGAGAAAACAAATGCGGCTGATATTTCAACCATTGATACGCATGTTCCGCTGCAATTATATACCTGGATGAACCAGGGATCCGATCGCCAGGTCACCAAAACCATTTACGACAATCCTGATCCGTTTGTAACCACCGATCCGCAGATATTGCTGGAACAGTTGCATCATTTTAACAGTCGCAAACGGGTGGTCACCAGTATTTATATAGAGAACAAGGGAGCCAGGGATGATTACAATTATGCCAGCCATTACGTGTACGATATTTCCGGTAACGTAAAAAAGCTGTACCAGGAACATAAAAAACTGCCTAATGGAAATGAGGTATCGGTAACCAAAACACTCGATTACGAATTTGACCTTATAAGCGGGAAGGTAAACCAGGTATGGTATCAGAAAAGAAAGCAGGATCAGTTCCTCTATCGTTATGAATATGATGCTGATAACCGGCTGAGGACAGCGCAAAGCGGAAGGGATGAAGCTACTCTTCGCTACGATGCCCGCTATATGTACCACCTGCATGGCCCGCTGGCCCGTACAGAGCTGGGGCATGATATTGTACAGGGGCTTGACTATGCCTATACCCTGCAGGGATGGATGAAGGGAATAAACGGGCTGTTCTTAAACGAACCAACCAGTTCCAATAATTTTGACCTTGGTGGGGATGGTGTGCCCGGTAGTGACCGTGCGTGGATACCTGCTGATGTTTATGGTTATACGCTGGGATATTATAACAATGATTATGTGCCCATTGATAACCGGGGGGGACAGCATCCCATTTCACGCAAACAGTTTGGATTTAACGGCACCACAAACAATGGGGAAACAGGCTACAAATTATACAATGGTAATATAGCCTACACTACTTATGCTAACCGCATGCTGGGCGAACGCCCGCTGTTGGCATCATCCTACAGCTATGGATACGATCAGCTGAACCGACTGAAGGAAATGCGTGCTCAACAAAATATTGGTACAACCACAAACTGGAATTACTCAACAATTGTACCCGATTATTCAGAATCTTTGTCTTATGATGCTAACGGTAATATCTTAAGCTATAATCGTAATGGTAATAACAATACCGGGCTTGATATGGATCAGCTAACCTATAACTATCCCAACCCGCTGGATAATAATAAACTGGGGCATGTTGATGATAATGTTGCAGCTACCAACTACACCGAAGATATAGATGACCAAAGCACTGGTAATTACAATTACGACAAAATAGGTAACCTCATCGGTGATAACAGCGGCGACAGTAAAATTGATGAGATAAAGTGGACTGTATATGGAAAGATCAGGTCTATTGCCAAAAATGACGGTACTTTTATAGAATATGCCTACGACCCCGCTGGCAACAGGGTAAGTAAAACAGTTACCAAAGGCGGGCAGCCAGTAATCACCTATTATTACCGCGATGCTACAGGCAACACCATGGCCGTATATGAAACACAGGAGAAAGCTGAAGGATGGTTATGGAAAGAACAGGATCTGTATGGAAGCAGCCGCCTGGGTATGTGGAAGCCTGATTTTATTGTGCAAAACACCGGAGGCCCCAAGGACGGCGGCGGGGGAGACCATCTGCCAACCGATGGTGGGGGAGACCTGCCACCAGTGTATGATGAAACCGTTATTGGTACCCGCCATTACGAACTTACCAACCACCTGGGCAATGTAATGAGCACTATTACTGATATGAAAACAGGGGTAGATATTAACGCCGATAACGTAATAGATTACTATATTGCAGATGTAGTTACGGCAAATGACTATTATCCGTTCGGAATGAGTATGCCGGGACGTGAATTTAGCAATGGAAGTGAGTACAGGTACGGGTTTAACGGGAAGGAGAATGATAATGAAGTGAAGGGTAAAGGCAACCAGCAGGATTAT